>Ga0179591_1366045_pt1 | contig 13880 bp, 8 predicted proteins | sample CZOMad2_1_08_16f_FD_182891 | JGI IMG/M metagenome (GOLD analysis project Ga0179591, IMG submission 182891) | Vadose zone soil fungal communities from Angelo Coast Range Reserve, California, USA - CZOMad2_1_08_16fungal (PacBio error correction) | ecosystem: Environmental > Terrestrial > Soil >...
TCATAGTGAGGAGGAAGTTGCCGCTGGGTCTGTCCAGAAAGGCGAATGTAGGCATTCGCGTCCCAGTGGGAGGGGAACCGCCCGTCCCGTGTGTGTCGGCCCTGTTTGCTCGCGGTTGTGCTGATGGAAGGGGGGGGTGAAGCCGTGTCACTATCCTGGCCGTTCAGTCTTTCAATGAAAAAGAAGGGGCGGACGGGCATTTCCATGGAGACCATTCCTGATCGGCACCCACCACCTAGGTCGGGGCGCTGCATAAGCCCCTCGAAATGAAAGGTGTTCGCCCGGTTCCGAGAAAGGGGCAACCAAATTAGACCATTGCGTCTATACGGCAAGGAACAGGGGCAAGGACCATCTCACAGCTCTCAAAACAAAAAAGGGGGGGGAAGGAAGCTCGCTTGTTCGTCGCTTGCTTCTGCACGTTCAGCAGAACGGCGAGGACCGCACGGTCCTGCAGGTTCCATTTGGTATCGGAAACCCAGGAGAAACACCCCTGCGGAGCAAACGGTTAAGGGCAAGGTTCTGCCGTCGACGCAATAGGGTGGTAAGATCAGTGGCTCCTTTCGGAATCTCACAAGCGACAAGTCGCAAGACCTAATTCCGAAAGCGTCTAAGGGTTGCACCCAAAGTATGATAGGGGGAAAAGAACCGAAGGGGACTTCTTACGTCCCTAAAGGCGGAAGGGGAAGGTGACTGAAGGCCTGAATGGGGAGTTCACGGATGGGCATATTGAGTTTCACGGAAATACGGACAGTTTTTTAATTATTTTGTTCATCAGAGGGGGAACGAAGGTGGACGGAGGGGGCTTAAGCTTTAGGGAAAAAAAACATAGTGTGCTTTCTAAGGGGAAGGGGGGCCACGCCGTTGAGAAAGGAACAAGAATTTCGTGTGGTAGGGGGGGGAAAAGGGGGCGGGAGAGAGTCCTGACAGACCAGTATCCGATAACATTGGAACAAAGTCAGAACAGTAAACTTTAGGGGGGGACCTCTATTTCCGACAGGCGAGAAAGTGTGTGGTGGGAAATTTCCTAAGGTGTGGGGCTATCATAAGATAACAGAAGATGTAGGGGGGTTTCAGTGAAATACTGTAAGTGGGAACAATCTACAAAAAAACCTTTGATATTAGACGAACTACAAGAAAAAGGAACGATACGCGACAAACTTTCGGGCACATCCTCAACCCCTTGGGTATAGAGAGACTTAAAAAAAGGGGAAAACTGAACTGAACTCGCACACACAAAGAAAGGAGGAAAGCAGTACTTCTCTATCACGAATGGAGGAGTTCTAACGGGCGTGTAAAAATCGAACAGAAACCAGCTCCGTGAAGATAGGCGCGACAGTACCCATGACGGGGGAGGGACGCAGACACTGATTTCTTGGATCGAAATCGCACTTGGAAGGGGGGGGGATTGCATCCTCCCCTCAACACGAGAGAAACACAAATCGAATCGGATCAGCAGGAGGTTTTGAAATAATGAAAGAATTCGGACTCCCCGAAGATTATAGTAGTCTAACGTTATTGTGAGGGCGTAGTCGCTGAGGAGGGGGTTTCCTTTTGAAGAATGAAAAATGGGGTAGAGCCTCAGGACGGCATGAGTTTTGCCGGAAGTGAAGTCGTCGAGGGGGGTGGGGGTTGTCCGCTGTGCAGGGAGCAACTACCGGTGAAAGCACAGTCGCAGTCAAAAGAATGTGTCTTAGGTCGGTTTGCAACGAAGGAGCTCCCTTCCAGCCGGTAGGGTAAGAAAATCAGGAGAGTTGTAGGAAAAGTCGAAGAATCGGGTCGACCTGGGCCCAACAGGACAGCGATGTCCGACGACAGTAACCTGGGGGATGTGTACGTCGCCTCGAAACCGCGAATTCTTTCTCTTGGGTCGATTAATAGAACTTTGTAGATGTCTCGACTTGCGGAGGCTAGAAGAAAAACGCAGAGATCAGGGCGGGGAAAAGACTATTATATGCATGAGCGTGATGATGCAGAAGCATAATCGATCGCAGAGATACTTTTAAGCAGTTAGTGGGAAGGATAGGGGAGGGATCCCCACACGGAATAAGCCCACCGATGAAATCTAAGAGGAAGAAATAGGCATATCAATTCCTAAATAAGGGAAGGGAGAGACCCTGAAAATCCATATTCAATGGGACGTTGCTGGGAGCAGGGGACCGAAGAAGGGAGTGTACATACGAGAGTGGGAGACGGTTAGGGGTTGTACTGGCGAAGAAGCCTTTCAATTGAAAAATTCGCCAAGGTCAAAGTGACAAGGGAAACACACCAAGAGTCTTATCTTGGGGCAATGCATTTTGATTTACGACTGACTGGAATGATGGGTGAAAGACATCAAATTTCCTGCCCGCGGACTCATTATTACTGGAGAAGGGGGGTTAGGGGTGCGTCGCGTTGTGGCGTGTCGCGCTCGGGATTCTCTACCATGGTAGTCCTCTTTTCAGGTAGAGGGTCGGTTGAGAAAACATTGGTTGGGATGGACTGAAGCTGGGAAAAAAATCTAGATAAAACAACAACCTTGAAAAGATAATCTTGGGGGAAAAAAATTCAGGTCAAAAAACAGTAAGGAAGGAGAGAAACGCTCTGGAATAGAGAATAAAAGGAAGGAGGAGGAGAACGGGGAGCGGGGGAAGCGCGCTCTCAATCTACATCAAAACAATTCAAAGAATAGTGTACGAGCGTGCGTAGAGAGGGGGGAACATCAGCGACATCAACCGGGGGGAAAACCTCAACCTGAACATCACCGGGAGAAGAGCCGACTCTGGGCTGTGGGGGTCCTAAACCTTGGCCAGAATTCGGTGGAGGAAGCTCTATGTTCAATAGGCGTCGCAAACGTATGAACGACAACGAACTTTTTCAACCACAAATTAGGGTTGATTGAGCCTGGACCCGGACTACTCAACATAACGTTAACGTCCTAAGTCAAGTGATCCGACTTACTCGGCTCTAGGGAGATCTTGCCGAAGAGATCATACTGTGTCGGATCCGGGAAATCCGAAGAAAAAAGACTCACAGGCTGGGGAAGGAGGGGAAAAATGATTATCTAGAAACGAGGAGGGGGGCATCCGGGTGGGAGTGGGGGGGGACTGGGGGGGGGGGTGGGGTGGGGAGGTCGCGGCGAGTGATAAATGGCACCGCCCGGGGGTTGGGGTTGGGTTGGGGGGGCGTAGATCACGGAGCAACGCGCAGAACACGCTATCCGCAGAGAAAGAAAAAAAACCATATCGGGCGATTGCGAAAAGCGAGCTGGAGTCTACACTAGCTGGAAACACGCTGGTGCATTCGACCATCTGGGGCCACTACATGAATTCCTAAACCTAGTGAATCTTGAACAGGCGTGTCGGCACGAAAAAGGGGGGTCGCGTAACCATCGACAGTACCAAAGGCCCGAGCGCGCAGATCACCACGTTGTCTTCAACTTTGAAACAAAGAATGGCCTCCGGAGGCGTCACAGGAAAAAAGCCAGGGAAAGCTGCACGGACAATTCGTTCGGGAAAGGGTTAACCAAGAGTAGAAAAAAAGACGGAAAGCCTCAATGGTAGGAGCCGATCACTCGTCGCCGGATACACACTTGAGACAACTTAGGAGAGGTACCTCTCCGCAAAAAGAACGATGCGAAACTGGGGGGGGGGCTCTCTTTTTTTGATACGGGGATAGGGTGAAACTACAGAGGGGACTGTCCTCATGGGATGGGTGCTCAGGAAACAATAGCATGAAGAAAGTCAAGGGAAGGACTTGAAGAAAAAGTGCACCTCGAGGAGGCATGACGACTTATTGGGTATTTTATTATCCTCCATGTATTTAGTCTTCTTATGAAAAAAGGGGGGATCATTTTCGACGGGAAGGGATGGATTTGAGGGAGAGAAAAGGGGGGGTTGGCGTGGCAACTTCGCCTATTCTTACATAAAAACACGGCCGCGTTCTGCCTGCTCGTCACCAACCGTATTGGGGGGGACAGAACAAGCGCGCGGACCTGGCGGCAACAAGGAAAATGGGCGCCAGGGGGCCAGGGCTTGTCGCTTGCGACGAAGGGACGGTTACGACTAACTCTCGCAAAAAAACGTGGCTGCTGAATGCGAACAAGGGGAGGGGCAATCCTGAGGTCGAACGCAAACGGTGGGGGGCGAAAGCCGAAACGTTTAATGGTCCGCTTCGTGTCAAAAGAGATGACTAGGTTAAAAAAAAACCAACGGGGGGTCATGCCATCTAAGTATGAGGCAAAGTGAAACATCACAGAAATTGCCCGGAAAGGATAGGAACTTGCACGGAACTAAAAGTAAGCCTGGCACCCTTTGTTTAAAAAAAGTGGAGAATCGGGGGGGCAAAAACTGCCGAGGGTCAGAGGATTTTCTGGAAAAAGGGAGACGCTCTGGGAGGCAGAAATGTACCCTTGAAAAAGTCGTGCGACGACAAAAAGAACAAAAGAATCCCGGAAAGGATTGCCTGGCTTGGACGAGACCATGGCAACGGCTGAGTCCGGGACAAAAAGGCGGGAGCGGGAGGGCACTGACTTATGAAGACGGCCATCACGCGATAAGAGCTCAACTTATTAGGGGAGTACGGGGGCGTGAACTGACGGGGGACCATTCAGCGTGACCGTCTAACAAAGGGCCTCTGCCAACGAGGAAACGTTGCCCATTATCTAAAAGGCAATCGGGGCGAATTGGGGAATGGTCGGGAAGCCTAGGGGGACAAAAAGAGTAGACATGGTACCCGGGCTGAAAGAAAAACGCGCCGAGGCCATACACGAGAGAGGACGAAGCGACTTCTACAAAAAAAACCTAAGTGGGGGCTGGGATGAGGGCTGAGAACGGGAAGATGCACTGAATGCAGCTGATGGACTCGGCAAGGCTGCACACTTTGATAGTTTCCCGCCAGCTTAAGCGGGGTTCATCTGTGTACCGAAGAAGTGTGTACGGATGTTTAAAGAGCTTTAAAAGAGCCAAAACGCTTTGGCGTTTAGAAAGGGGGAACCCATCGCAGGTGGTTCGCAGTCCAAAGGGTAAGGAGTAGCTGCAAGTACCGCGCTCTCCGAACTCGCCAAAAAGCGGGGCGAGAATCGTCTGTCCTATGAGGTCAAAAAAGAAAGGGTGGGGGAGGGCCAATGGTGAAGGTGGTAGTCCGGGGGAAGGGGGGGTGGTGGTGAAGCTGCGAAACACATCGAAAACAAAACATGTGCGCCGAGAGTCATCCTTATTGTCAAGAAAAACAAAAAGGGTTCGGCCTTCTCAAATGATATGACAGCTATTAGGATACCTTAACACGCCCCATAAGGGAGTAAAAACATACCGCGAGGTTCAACGAAGGTACTTCGGGGACGTTCAAAAATATCTCCCCAGCGCGCCGGTCGGTGCTGGCGCAAAACAATTCGACTGCCATCTTAGGGTTATACGGAGCAAATTCTCTGAACAAACTCACCTCTAACACCACCGGACAAGAGAACGCGCCGGAGTGTGGAGGAAGTCGTCTGATACTGCAAAAAGTCGCCATGATAGTCCGACGCGTGGGTGATGAAGCGGCCGATTCAGGGTCGGTCTTTTCCGGGAACGAAAAAGCCATTGGGGGGGGAAAAGCCAGGTCGCACAAGGAACCGTGCCGGGGACGGGGGGGGTGGGGTGGGGGGAGGGGATGTGGGGTCGCTTTTGCTGACTGTAAGGATGGAGGGGGGTAGTTTTGTTTTCCTTCTACGACCGGTTTCCATCAGGGGGACTCCTGCGATGTCTGAGTAGGCGTTGCTGCAGGATCAACGCCCGGCACCCGGAAGAAGTACGAGAGTTTCAATCCTCGCCGGGAAAGGAGGTCGACTGTCAGAAAACAAGCTGGCAAATCGCCGCGAAGGACATTAACCAAATGCTATTGACTGTACCGCGTAGAACAGGGAGGCTTGGGAGGAAGCACACGGAGTTGCTGTCAGCGCGGGAGCAAGAAAAAGAACAACCCTAAAAGCGGCGGCGGGCATAAATTGTGTAGATCCGGGAGAGTCGCCACAGTCCGCGAGAAAGGGACGCCGGGCAAGAGTTAGTGAGAAAGCTTAGCCCCATAGAAGAAGACGAGGAGGAAAAGGTGCGCGGCAGGGAGGGGTGAAGGTCTAGGCAAGACGGTCAGAAACCCGCAGAAGCTTGGAAAACTAAGCAGTATGGAACGGGGGGACGTGCGGTCCCGAGCCGAGGAATTTTAAAAAAGAACGTGTGTGGGGGCGCGGGCAAAGGACCTTTCTCACAGTCTGGCCAAGCCTCAAGGGGGTAAAAAACCAAGTGTACTGTAGTTTGAAGGGGTTGCTGAAGACTGAAGGGTGCAACGTCGAAAAATGCCTGACTCTAGTGTAGTTCTGTGAAATTTTGTTGTTTTTAGAGGAGCGTTGAGCGTAAAGGCCGCGCACGGTGGCAACGAGGAGGGGTATAAAACGTGGCGAAGTTCGTTCACCGAATTGACCCCATTGGTGAGAATTACCACCAAAAAAAAAAGGAGGATATTAAAAATGAGAGAGCATGGTAAGGAAGTAGGGAACAACAAGGGGGGGGGATCTTCAGGTAATGGGGCCAGTTAGTGCGTACCTATCCGGCATGGAGGGTTGAACTCGAAAAAAGAAAAAAAATTTCACGAGAAGGAAAGACTTCACCGAAGTTGCTCTCGACGGGTGGGTAAGGAGTCACAAACCTCAACCTGAGCAACTATACACTCTTGGGTCCGACCGCAATTCGTGCCAGTCGACGTTCAAGGGGGGGGCTTCGACGGAACGGGGTAAGCAAACGAAGCATGTTCAACACGGGGGAATACGCGCGTTTCCAAATCCCTACCCGGACCATAGGGCAAAGCGTTCGGGGGAGGGGGTTTCGTTTACTCCGAATTAAATCCTGCGGCACTGGGCAGGACGACTGTACAGGAAGAAGATTCATCTGGGGGGATCGTATACCTAAAAAAGCAGCGCTTGAAGGTTCCCACATGAGAAAAGGATGATATCAGATTGGAGCGCTCAGATAATCGCTATAATTATATGCCGGAAGCGGGGTGGGGGGTTAGATAGACAGACGACCCACGCATTAAAAAAAGCAGGAACTTCATGTTCTATGAAGCAACCTCAAGGGATTAAAACTAGCGATCCTGGAGGTACTGTATTCGAGGAAGTTGCCACTTGCTTGGCTTAATGTTGGGGGCGACGTCTGGTCGGCACTCTTTTCAGAAAAGACGGGATGTAAAAGCGGGGGGGCCGGCGCGTGTATGTCGCACAAGAGAAGCAATCCGGAGAGCGGGCGCATGAGGGAAAAGAACTCGTTTAAGACGGCAAAAAAAGAATTCACGTGAGGAAGGCCAACCTGTTGGGGGGGGGGGGCTGCGCCGGCAGGATGCCGTTGAAACAATAAACAGACGCGCCCGAAGCCGCCAATCACCCACTAGGGACGTAGAAAACTCGCTATACGGGTAGGGAAAGATCATGATTACTTCTCAATGGACAGCTAGGCGAAGACCGATGGGCAGCGGGGAGGCCGAGCAAGTTCTCTAGGGCGGGCGTGAGCCAGTTGGAAGAAAGAATGTTTAAGTGTACTCTCCCTCGCATGAATTGGGATGCGGGACAGTACTGAAAACATCACGCTACCCGCGCAGAGGCAGATGAAAGTAAGAAGTGTTTAAATTAGTCGAAAAAAAGAAACGGGCGCGGGAGAACAGTGGGAACGGGAAAGGAGCTTAATCGCGAAAAGTGGTTTTTTCCGGAGAATCTGCTGAACGAACCAAACAAAAAAAAAAAAAAAAAAAAAATGGCTTGCTGCACACCGGAGGCGGCAGGGCCAAACTTCATCGGGACCGGACTTCCGGCCACGGTCAATCCCGGGCCATGGGAGGGGGCGATAATTGCGAAGGTTTTACCTGCAGATCCCACCTCCTCCACCAATTAGTAAAAGGGGCATCGTGAGAAACGAAAAGAGAGGGGTTTGCCGAATCTCAAGTTACTGTCCCCGCTTCTCAAGAAGGAACCAAGAGGAAGACCCCCAACCCAAGCAATGTCACAGTTCCTGAAGATCAAATTCGATAAGGTCTCTTCCCAGGAGACCGGACGAAAGCAAAACAACATAGTTTGGGAGAAATCAGAATTTCTTGGGGGAAAAGAGAGGCCGGCTGTAGGGGAAGGAGAGGGATTTCAAATTCAACAGGGACCACCTATTTCAGGTAAGGAAAGAAGACCAATTTCCCAGTTGCTCGGTCCGGGGGCCGAGCCCCATTGCACCTTCTCCTGAGACCGGCGGAGGGTAGGGGCCCTTACTTTCGAGTGAAAAACAATCAGTCTCAACAACGGAAGGAGGAGAAAGATATATCCTAGGGGGTTAGAATTTCTGTAACTTTCAGTGGACCGGAGAGAAGGACGCCTTCTCTAACAGACGAAGCACCGTTGATTTATCTGGAAACCACGTCCAATGGCGGGGAAGGCTCTAGATGTTTCACGGGGATTCATTTTCAGTTCTCATTTCAGAAAAGAGCGCCTGAACCATAAAAAGCCGGCGAGAAGTTGTGGCAGGGAACAAGCGAAAACAGGGTCAAAGGGGACGTTCCTCAGTATGCAAGAGATTCCATGAAAAGGCAAAATGGTTGATAGGATGATTATGGGACTGACTACTACCGAAAATGGGAGCGGGGTAAATAGCATAATCATTTGGGCAGGAACTTCCGGAGCTTGGAAACATCGTTTAGAATGCATTGCCAAAAGTGTTCCGACACTGACAAAGAGAGGGCCTAGCGGGGAGGGGGCCTCCTGCTAGGACAAGTGCTCGCAGAAGCAGTGCCGACATGAAGACTGGGGTTTTCAGAAAAATCAGAGCTAAGTTGGGGACTGTCATGCACCCCAGGGGTAATGAATATGGAGAATGGTGAGGTTAGGCAAGGAATGTTTCAGGATAACCACCCTGGGAGATTAGACTCATAATGATTTCAGAGACCCAAAAGTGGAAAAAGCGCCCTTTGAAGATATCTAAGGATTAAAGACTTACTTAACTACCATAAGCGACAATTTCGGGATTTGAGTGGGGTGTCGATCAGTACTTTCGAACTCCACTCATCTAGCGCGAAAAGTTGAAACAATTCGTGGGTGGATCCATCGGAGAGTGGATCGACGCGGGAAAGAGATTGTCAGGCAGCCTCACCGAGCTCACCCGGAGGAGATCTGCTGATTTTGTGGAAAAAGAAGGAAGCCATATAATTTGGACGTATCGAAATGACTCAGTGTCGGGCTTTTTGTGGGTCAGTCTGAAACTTTGTGGAAGGTCTAACGCATTGAAAAAAGCGACTTCCGTCCTAAAAGGGGGAGGGAGCCGTCGTTCGGTGTGTGGGGGTGGGGCCGCTGGCGCACTACCTGGGGGGAAAACCTGGCGGACGGGATGTCTTCTTCGTCGGCTGTTGCGCGACATCCAAGGAGGGGACAAAAACCTCAAACGCCGGGTGAAATAGGGGGCGCTGTTTGGGAAAAGAGTTCGGGTCCTCCAGGTAGGGTTGAATGAAAGGTCTCGAGAGAATACATTTCAGGCCGCTCCCATCCGAACGGTGCTCGGGGAGAATAGACCCTAATAAAGGTTTACGTCCTGCGCGGGGGTCGGATCAGAAAGACCAACAGAGCCATTGCGGTCTTCTTAAAGGGAATCGTAGCGAGCGAGACCCATCTCAACGCAACTTGGACAAGCAAAGGCGGCTTGGGCGGCTTTAAGAACCTTCACCCACAGGCGGCTTTCTCGGCAAGGGCGTTCGAGCAATCCGGGGGATTTCAGAAGGTCTACACATAAAAAGGAAACCGAAGCCTAAACTGTAACGATGAACGGGGGCGACTCGAATGTACAGTAAAGAGTCACTGAAATTTTTGGGTTCTTACGTTTGCTACTCGAAGTGATTTTCGAAAAGAGCGTCAAAAGAAAAAAGGGGGGAAATCCACTATTGATAAGGGGAGGGGTTCATTGAGGGATGGAGCCGCGCACACCGTCGAAGACAAGGCCGGGGGGCTCTATCTGATTCCAGGGGGGGCGTGAATCGGGAAGGGCTGGAAGAGGTCAGCTCTTCCTTAATCGCTACGCTGACAAACTAGTAAAATAAAAAGAAGTTCTCCTGTAGGACGTTAGCATACCTTTTTTGAGACTGAAGCTTGTGAAAAATACTCAACAAATTGAGGAGAAAGAGAGGGACAATCTTCAAAGGGTATCACAAGGGGGTCATTAAAAAGAAAACAGGGCCGGGAAAGCTGGGGAGGGAATGAGTTACTATCCTATCAGGGCCAAAAAAAGAAGACAAAAGACAGTATACTAGCAGCACCGGAATTTGGAGAAGTTGGAAACAAAGCCAGAGACAAGACTAAAATCAGGCACACTCTTTGGATTGGGGACAGGGGCCTCGAGCTGAACGGATACAATGTTCAAGGCGGAGAGGCAAAGTAAAGAAAAAAAAAAAAAAACCCACCAAAAAAACCCAGCACGACAGGATAGGGAGGGACCGTCTCATCGCAAACCTGCCCGTAAAGCTTGGATGATGGCGGTGCGGCCAAGCCTTCTGACATACTTCTCGCAGGAGGCCTGAACGTTAAGGTGGGCGGGTGCGGGTGAGCCTAGACCAAAAAAAGCGCAAGATTCGTCCACGTGGGGACTTACTAGGGTGAAGCAGAGCAGAAAAAAGAGAGAGCTACTCTGAAAGGAAACCGAGGTGGGGGTTCGGTGCCTACACCGAGCAGCAAAGAGATCTGGTAAAGAGTATTCACTCCTCATTATCGGGAGGATGGATGCGCCGCCAAAAAAAAAAAAAAGAAAAAAATGATAGGTGTTACTGGAATCCGATCTTCCGCAGTGCTGTTGGCTTAGAAGATCTTTGCTTAAAAAAATTAAGAAAATTACTGGAGGAAAGGACTGCTTCTATTCCGGAGAAAGCCATATAATAAGACATCCCTCAGGGAACGGGACGAAGGCTTGGAAAAACGGGGTCGAGACAGAAAACACACAAGGAGTGCAGGCCAAGAGGAGCCCCGGGACTCTTCATAGTGTGAGGGAAATGCAACATATACGAACCAGAACGCCCGCCAAATCACGATTCTCCACTACTAAGCAAGAGGGAAGACTGCTTAGTATTACCTAAAGTAAATGAGGCGGGAAAACGGCTCGAGATGCAAAACGGGTTTCTCTCGGATCCAGAGGAAATTCTCCTAGGGGTCAAGAGTCACATCTCCACGATGGGACTTAGAGCCCCGATTGGGGGGAAAAAAAGAAGCATGATAGGGAATTACGGGGAAACGTCAAGAGCATCGTGTAAACTCGGACAGAGGCTTGTATTTTGTAGTTCTTAGTTATCTACTTCATGTAGGAAAAGGAGTTAAAAGGTGCATGGACCTTTTTTCGAAGAAAAGTACTTATTTGAGGTCTACGCGACAACGGGGGGTTTGAAGGACCACTTCCATCACCTTCTCTTGTGACTACTCAAAAAAGAACCTAAAGGGGGAAAAACAAGGAGCGCGGACTGACCTACGAAACGGGAAAAAGTTTTTTTTTTTGATTTGGCGGCAATGTCCTGTTAGGGGGGGGAGAGAGGAGGAGAAGGCGGGACAGATGCCTCTCCGCACTAAAACGAAAACACGCAATTCCAATTTGGAGACAAGAGTGGCAAATTCGCGAAAATGGGGCGAAATACTGCAAACTTTTACCTGTACCCAAGGAAAGGCCGAGAGGACAAAAAAAAATGCTCCTCAAGACGCCGTTCCATTGAGATCACTTCAGACATGGTGGGCAGGAATCACCGAGCCGAAAGGGGTAAAAGTTAATCCCTTTCACAACAGTAATGGTGGGGGAGGAAATTCCCGGGACTGAGAGAAGTGGATGGTTCTGAGAAAGGCGCCTTGGTCTGGAGACCATGTGAAAAAGGAATCGGTGTCTCAGGAGCAAGGCAACTATTTGCCGACTTACGGGTTAGAAAAAAGGGCAAGCTGAGGGCGGAGAGAACGGGAGGAGGTAGAGTACACGAGGAAAAAACTTGTCAAGAAGATCCTCACAACATTCAGCAAAACAAACAAACCAAAGGGGGTAGTGGAGGAAGGGCAAATGTAATCTGAGGGGACACATAGCTTTAACCAGGATCAGAGAAGGGAAAAAAGACTTCCAGTACTACCGTGGTGGGAATTAACCCTCTCTAAGATCTGGGCGTATGAATTCCAGAATGGTGGTGGGGGACCGAAAGGGGGTTCCAGTTGCCCGGGGGGCAGGAAGCAGGAGAAAAGCCCGGGGCACTAATGGTGACCAAAACCGACATGCATTCAGAAAATAAGGGTGTATCTGAATCAAGAAAAGGAGAGGCGATGAGAGGAAAGGGCAAAAGGAAAATGGGAGTGAGGGCTTAACTGTCTGCTATTTATATAAAACCGGTCTGGGGGGTCGTGTTAACTAATCAGTAGGACCCGGTGCCCTCCGGGTGTGAGTGAAGAACCACCCGTGGGGGTCGCCAGTGCGACTGCTTTTTTCTTCTTTAGTGGGTGAAAGGAACCTGCGCGGATAGAAAGAATGGAAGGCCGGACATGAAAAGCGGCGTCCTCTTTGGAGCGAAATTTGTGCCGCACGGGTAGTTGCTCGCATCTAAGAAAAAAGCGGTCTGGGGAGTGGCAGATGGTAGGTGTCTCCCAACCCCATGAGAAGTAGGCGAACGAGAGAAAAATTATCAGAGTGAGGTTGGGATGTCAACCCTGGGGGAATATTAAGAAACATACCGACGTTAAAGAAAAAAAACATAATATAAGACGGCTGATTTTCAAACTAGAGCGGACAAGGGCGTAACAGAAGTCTCCGCATTGCTCCTCGAGAAACATGACAGGCTGGGAGGAATGCTATGTGAGAATTCATCAGGGGCTGCGCGTTGTCATCATCCAAAAGAGGTCAGAGCGCATCGCTCAAGGGTTGAAATCTATTGAAGGAGAAAAGAATCCCTGCGAAAACGATGAGTCCAGTCTACGGGGTTTTCCCGCGGGGATACGAGCAAAGGGCCTTACGAAAACAAATTGTCCAAGGGGACAAGAAAAGGTGGACCGATCCTTTTAATCAAATGGTGTTGTTGATACAAGGCGTGCCGGCAACGACAGGGTTCCACAGCCTATAAATGCGGGTGGAGGAAGAAGATCAGGGGGTAAATAAAAGGATGGGAAGGGCAAAAGGCTGAAAAAAGCCGACGTCTAAGTGGTCTACATCAAAGGGTCCGGGACGAGCATGGCGACTAATCACTTTGAAAATCGGGAAGAGTAAAGATCGGGGCCCAGCGCTGGAAAGAGAGACCTGGTCGGAGGGGAGAATGCCAATCTTTCCTCTCTCTGAAATTGATAACAAAAACCAAAACCACGTAGGGAGGAAGTATCGCAGATCGTCTGCGCGAGCGAACACCGAAATAAAATGCTAGACAGGAACTGTATCTGAGGCAAAAGGGCGGACGCCGAGTACGCGAGGCGGGGACAAGGGAAATAGGAAGGCCTTAAAGGTCGATCAGGAAAAATCAGAATCATCAATATACGATTGGCCGTATTGGGAACCTATCACGGAAAACGAATCCTGTTTGGAAACATGGGGAGGGGGGGTGACTTGAAGGGTGGACGCCGCTTGGGAATTGAATTGGCGGCCAGCTACGCGAAAACCTCCAAGGGCAGAAAAACAAAAGAGTCTTATCGTTTCCGTGTGTCATTTGGGGGGTCTTTACGGTGGGAGCTGGCAGTGGAAAAAAGAACTTCTGAATAGGAGAGGTACGAAAGTCGGGGTGGAAAAAGGGTTGGGTAAGGGGATCTGACTTCGGAAGCCGGTTCCTCGGAAAAACTAAAAAAAGAGATTGTGGCATCTGTGGCAGCAATGTCGGGGTCGAAAAAGAACCGGGGTGGGGAAATATCTGGGGAACCATAAGAG
>Ga0179591_1271434_pt1 | contig 13878 bp, 15 predicted proteins | sample CZOMad2_1_08_16f_FD_182891 | JGI IMG/M metagenome (GOLD analysis project Ga0179591, IMG submission 182891) | Vadose zone soil fungal communities from Angelo Coast Range Reserve, California, USA - CZOMad2_1_08_16fungal (PacBio error correction) | ecosystem: Environmental > Terrestrial > Soil >...
GGCAGCAGGGGAGTATATTCATCACCCGGGGTTCATAAAACAACAAAACCCGAACATACGGAAGATCTGTTGCCAGTGGTTAGGCGCATGATCCGATTAACACTTCCAAGAGCCTCAATCGCAAGCGAAGGGATTCTCAGAGAAGGCTCAACGGCCCTGATGGCCACTCAGAAAAGTTTAGGACCCAACCAGCCATAGTTCGACGATGGAAATGAGGTCGAGAAGGATGAGAAAGGAAGGGAAGGTCGCCTCTTCAATTCCTAAGACACAACCGTGGAGGAAGGGGGAGGATTTGGGCGCAGAAACAGTGGAGAGAAGACTAAATAGGGCTACCTGGAGAGAACACCTTCATGAGAAAGAATGTCAGCAGAGAGGAGGATCAAAAGGCGTCATATACTGACATCTTCTGCGTTTAGAAATTGATGGCGTAGCCGCAAACACGTAGAAACGGCGGGTCAAAAAAGAGGTTCAGGGTACGAGAGGCATCAAAGGTGAGCAGTGATCAACCCACCAGAGCTAGCGTAGGGATCTGGAGACAACAACAGGAGGAAAAGGAGACGACACAACCTCGCAGGCGCTGGGGACTTCTCCACAAAAGCGAGAGGACGCCAGAAAAAGCCTTTTTTCGAGATCAATACCACAGTCGCAGGTCATCATGTGAACCGAAAGGAGAACATCAAGACTTGTCAACGAAAAAGAGGCGGCGGGCCATAGGGACAGACCTTAGGAGGAGGACTGTGCGCCAATACAGAAAATATTTCAAAGATCGCCCGAAAATCGACAAACTGGAGTCAATTACCCAGCGACCGTAAAAACTCACGTGCCCGGCAGCGGCAAAAAGCGATGGCATAGGAAAAGTTAGAGAAACCAATAAAGAAGAGGAGAGTCCACAACGAAGGGGGAGACTTTCCGGATAGAAAAAGCAAGGGGCAAGTCGCGGCCCGTGGAAAAAGAAGCGATCAAGACAGCTCCTGCCGGGTGCAACAGTAGAGCCCTGAGGAGGCGACGGCAAGGGAAGGTCCTTCTGCATCCCCTCCAGAGGAGTGGGAAATCCTGCTGCAATGAATGTCGGAAAAGGTTACGTGGAAAGAAATGCGTTTTTAGTTAATGACAAAAATCACTTGCCGGAAACGCCCATGGGACTCTTCGGAAAGGGGAGATCGATAGAAATAGGCGAGAGCGAAGAGGAGAAGGTAATCTGTCATAGAGGACGGGAGAGCGAAACAATGGTCGCGGACGAAAAAAAAAGCTCACACAACGTCAACCGCTGATCCGGAAAAAGGTTTCAAGCAGCGCCGAGGGTCGAAGGCGTGGTCTGAAAAACATTCTTAACGGAGGCGAAGCGACTACTTAGCACCGACAAGTTTTTCAACATCCTTCCGGGGGGTTTCCACCTTAAGACGATAATATCCGAACTAAGGCTCTTTGAGGAAAGAGAGAGATCGATCCCTCGCCGCTGCCATTAGAAAAGAGGGGCCAGGAGGCGTGAAACGCCCATAAAAAACACGGAGGTCCGTTGAAAACTCAAGCCACTACGTTTCCGAGGCGGAAAGAGGGGGAAGCGAGTGAAATAGAGAAAGCGGTCTCACCGGATGGAAAAATTCACCACGACTGAGCTGACGGGAGGCACCGCGACACGCCCCGGTATGCAGAAGACCAAAAAAACCCGATGTAAACAAGTTCTGAAGAGTCAAGCATCAAATAGTGGATGCAAAGGGCCCTGCCGAAGGAGGGGGTGTGGGCCTTTCGCGGGCCCAACGGGAGGGATTTGGTGGGGGGAAAACCCTGGCGTTTCGACAAGAATATTGATGGGGCAACTAAGAAAGACAGGAAAATAGGGGAAGAGAGGGGAACGCTGATTGTTTAAGAGCAGGACGCATAAACGGGCGCCATTGGGGGGATGATCAGAGAGTTGCAGGCCTGGATTCAGGGAAAATTTGGCCACTCCATTCGGGCGTTGCAACAAGGTGAAAAAGAAGGCAACGAGGGCGAGCTCTCGTGCGGAGAAAAAAAAAAGGCCTCAGATCTCCTCGGACCTTCAGAGGGAACAGGCACCGCCGAAAAGGTTGGTGACCAAAAGACGGCCGGGACCTCCCGGAGGCTTGGGAAAAAAGCGAAAATTGGAGGATTGTTCTCGACGGAAAAGAAAGAGAGGAGGCAAAGAAACCGCCGAATACTCCTCTTTGCGGCGACGACTAGAATCCGGAAGTCGGACTCTTTGCTCCAGAGGGGGAAGCTAAATAAAGAGGTGAAAATGCTCGGCCGAAGATCTCAAACACAACAAGAGGGGAGGAGTCGGGGGGGCCGCAGAACTTTACAAAAGGAGGGTAGAAGTTCAGCCACGAATAGGAGAAAGAGGAAGACGTGTCGAGGGACGGGCCCTCCTTCTGTTTAGGACGCGGAAAGGGGAGACCGAAGAGGAAACTAAATTCGAACGGCAAGTCAATATGGGGAGAGAGGAAAGAAGAAGTCTGGGCTTGACATGCCGAGCGAACCATCAGTTAGGACGGATGCGAAAAGCGAAAAACGGAGAGAGGGCTGGCATGGTTATCACAGACGACGCAATGCGGCGGGAAAAGAAGAACAGGAGGCGGGCCCTTCTCGGCCGCGCCGAACTGAGAAAGGAGGAGCTCAAAAGTTTTTGGCGAAGCGGTGAGCCCATTGCGAGAATCTTCATCGTAAGAGGAAGACAGGTAATCTTGGCCCTCGGCTTACCGCGGACGATCCGGACATGGGGTTGGGAGAGACTCAACAATATCCAAGCGGTTGCCCGCGAAAAGGTCACATATGACCCGGGCACACGATTCTAAAGAAAAGCCGCAGGATAGAACTAAGAAAGGTTGAACATCTGGGTATGAACAAAGAAAAGGTCGTGACTCCTGATCCCTAGGATGGAAAGATGGGGTACCATGGGGGTACCGAGCTCTTGAAGAGCCGCACTGATTTAGCGAGTCGAAAGGGGAAAGAGGGGAAGAGGCGGCATAAAGTGTCCGTGCGACAGGGAATGGGGGAGGGAAAAAATAATTCAGCTCCGCAAAGTAGCGATAGAGTAGGGGGCATCTGCAGGGGGGGAGAAGAAGGTGTCCTGAAGGACTGGAACAAAAGGGTGAACACGTCGGGGGATCCCGCGTTCCGCGGATCAAGAGGGAGAATAAGTTGGCAGGGTGAAGGGAAGAAAATTCTGCACAAACTAGGAGCAAGGAAGAGAATGAGGTCGGATCTCGGCGTGAGTTGAGGAATTGCGGAGCGCAACTTGTCACCCCTGGGGGTAAGAAAGAAGCGGAAGATGACATGGGGGGAGGAACGATCGAATCCAACTCTTATAGAACCGGTCGAGTAAGTGCCCTCTAAGGGGAAACGGATTGGATCCTGGGGAAAGAAATAATCTCACACCGGCAATAAAGAAGGGACTAACCCGAACGAGAAGCAAGTGAACAGGAAGCAGTTGGGAGGTAGGGGAGAATACGGTCCTGCCGAAAACAATCAAGAGGAAAGGGGCGACGCGACATCAGGAAGGGGTGAGAACGAGAGGAATCCCACGGCGAAGGGGCGTTTCGAGGAGGCCCGATACAGGAAAAAGTGTTGAAAACGGGGATCGAGAGGTCGGACGTATGGTGTATAGCAAGGCCGTCTGACATGCGAAGAAAATCCTAGCATTTCCGTTTCAAACCTTTAGCCGGACCCTCCAGGTGACGGGAATTTTGGGCAGCCGATTAGTGAGACGCGTACATAGTCTTTTCGTGGGGGGAAAAAGGGGGAAGCTGGCATCCGCTTTGTGGAGAGGCAGACGTAAAAAGACAGTAAGCAGACCGTTGAAGTGATGCACTTCACGTGAGGAAGGACCCTATGAAAGTTGATTATCTCTGCAAAAGGACGTTCACGGCATCGCGCGGGGAGGCGGAGTAAAAGAAAAACCAAGAAGCAAAAAAAAAAAACAACCCCACGCGGAAATTCGAGCTCTCAACAACAACAGAGGAGAAAGAGATCGACACGCGGTTTTATGCTCAATCGAGAAGGCAATCCGGAAGAAGAGGAACAGGGTCAGAGGCTGCGATCCGCTCAGCCTTCCGGACTAAAGAGGAACCGGAGGAGTGTCTATGACGGCGCGATGATAGGAAGCAATGCTGGAGGAAGGTGGACAAAGAGCACGCGCCTCAGACCGAAGGCCTTCGCCTTTCAAGAGGAGAACAAGATTTTTCCTTTCGATCACTAAGCGAGGAACGGCATGGCATCGGTATCCATTCAAGAACCATAGCGAAAAGAGGGGTTCATCTATCTTACCACCATCAAAAAGACAGGCACCGAGGGGAAGGAGCGGGGCCGCCGGAAAAAAGCATCGCAATCCCAGGGTCGCGGGCGTTAACCTAAAAAAGGCGTCACGAACAGGCTACCCACGCCAAGATAGAGATAGGATACACGCGTCGAGTCATTCTGATAGAAAGAATGGAAAAAAAGAGGGGGCTGAAGACAAGGGTGCCGGCGATGATCTTCAGGGGGGGAAAAAACTATCCGAAGCGGGCTGCAGGCGGCAAGGGAAGCACAGGTCAACAAGGGGAGCAAAGGGATGACAGTTATCGCTCGAAGGAAAAGAAGGAAATACGAGGACGTGCGTCCGCACAGGGGACGCATCCTCGCGACACGCCCCCTGAGAAAGGGGGCGTTGATCCTCCACATCTATCGTCAGGATCGCCGTGGTGCTGTAAAAGGGAGGGAATTTACGCGCAAGTCGAAGGCGGATAGAAGGAGGGCACCGAAGGGTCAACATCCCTGCCGTTGTGTTCCGAAAAGTGAGGGAGAGAAGGGAAGGGGGGGAGCGGCGGAGAAGGATCTCTAGAAGAAGAGTTGCCACGGGGGCCTTAATGATCTATTTGGAGAACTCCAATGGAAACGACTTTCTGGGGGAAGGGGACGCCCGCAGAAACTACGATTTCCGCTCAGGAGAAGAAAGAAGGTGAAGCGAGGGAGCCTTTTGAGAGTCTAACTGGGAGGAGAATTGAAAAAAGGAGGGGAACTGACGAAGTAAGCGGTAACCGCCCAGCTTTGCTCTAAATACAGAAGAAAATAAAGAAAAGGTAGGCCCGTGGGAAAGTGTCAGTCGACTAAGAGGGGGTCGAGGGAGGCGAGGGTACGTGCGGGAAAAAGTTTGGCTATGCGGCGAGGGGGAGCCTGCTGGAGGGAGGCCGCAACCTGAAACGGATCAGGAAAAACGGAAGCGGCGGGTTCATCCATCAGGGGGGGAAAAAAAAAACACGCTGCTCCAATAAGGGTTTCTCGCTGGCTGCCGTGGGGATAGACTCACTTTGGCAAGCGCAAGTCAGAGAACCCGGAGCTACGCCCGAGGCGGGAGAGGGACTAGTTACCCGGCCAGGCTCTCATATGCGAGAAGGGGGCTCAAACGCGCGGCCGAAGAATTGCGTGCTGGCCCTGCTCCGAAGCTCGAAGGGGTATTTCAAGGGGCAGGAAGAAGAAAGGCGAAACTCGAGTGCGAGAATGAGGACTAAACATAAGCGGAATGCCGCGCTTGATCCGTCTGAAGGAGTTAAGTCTAGGGAACCCGTTGAAAAAGGGCGCAGCTTGGTTAACGGGTAGATGAAGAAGAGAGCTCTCACACACAAAGAAAGAAAGATAGAGATCTGAGGAAAGGACCCATAGACGTTAAAAGCGGAGCTGGGGGGACAGGGCCTCGACTAAGACTTCAAGGAAAGAGGAAAAGAGAGAGAGGAGTCCCGCCCAATAGGGGGGAACGAGGGTTATGCGCGCTCCGCAGAGGACGCCAAGGGAACATCTTGAAAGAGAAAGGTGGACTTGCCGCAGAGGCAGAGGAGAACACTGAATAGGACCCATCATTCGGAAGGGCTCGCGCGGAATGAGAGGCTTAGCGCCTGGGGAGGGAACGAGCACGAGACGATGGAGGAAGGATTACCGTTGCGGCGCAAAGGCCGGGGCAGTCACCGGCATCTCAAGCCACGCGAGATCATCTCGCAGATTTTGGCGAAGAAGCAAACAGGGGCAGGGGAAAAAGATCGAAAAAGGTCGCCGTTAAGGCGTGCAACCTCTACACCATTGGGGAAAAGCTCGCAGGAATAAAACACGTTGGGCCCGCGCACACAAAAAAAGATAAGAGAGGTCCAAGGCTAGTCGAAGAAACCCGGAGTCTCCTACGTGGACGAAACATAGGTTTGGGTTTGAACTCAGGGGAAGAGAAGAGTGCCGTAGCCCGAAAGAATGGGCCGGGGGGGAAATGGGGGGAGCTCTTCGCCTCTGGTCAACCTTTCGCTCAGCGGAGAGAAAATCGCGGGGAGGGTACCCGTCAAAAGTGGAGAGTGGTGCGTTCACGCCATAGATCCCTGCACATGCGGGGAGAGGAGGAGAGATAGAAGGCCGCAGTCTAAAGGGGTTCGATAATCCTACCGTATAAATATGAAACCTTGGGAGACTCGAGCTTGGAGGGACGTCGATCCGCGCCCGCTTGCGACGGATGAGGGTGTGTGCGTTGGGACAGACACCAACAGCCGGGGATCGACTTTTAAGAAGGGGCCGATCGGAGGAGTTTAAAAAAGGTGCGAAGGCAGAGAGGCCGCCAGAAACCTGATAACTCGGAGATGACATTGAAACCAACACAAAGGTAGATCGGGGAACCTGTGAACTGGGTGCTGAATGTTCCGAACTGCAGAGGAAAAAAAAAGAAACAGACCCTTCAGTGAAATCTGCCGAGGAAATCAGGGAAAAGGATGGAAAAAGCCGTTTTCAGGGAAGAACACTTCAAGAGTCAGAGTCCCTGCCGTCCATTCTGAAGGGGAAAGAAAGGACGAAGGCAGGCTCTTGTATGAGAAACAAGAACCATTCGACGCGATTGGGAAATTGGACACCCAGAAAAAGGAGTTGTCGGTTACGATATGGGAGGAGCATGGCGCCGGATAAGAAAGCCAGAAGACCGCGCAGTGCCGGCAACACAAAGGACAGTATGACAAGGGGTGGGCAGGAAGGCGCCCTGGCTGCAGTCTAAAAAGGGGAGTTCGAGGCCCTTGATGCGCACCGGCATGGCAGCCCAAAGGGGAGCAGAGGGAACCGTCCATATGACCTCATCAGGGACGACGTAGAGAGGATCGCCGCATCGACCATCTTTCGCCAGGGCGGGTTCATAGGCTGAAAGATAAAAAAGCACCAGCGCTGCGCGAGTGCTGTCGATCTCAGCAAAAAAACGGGAGAAAAAATATATAGATCTCATCAAAGCGCAGCGATGGTAATCATCTCACCCGCGCGCTGCCGCTCGGACCAAAGGGGAAAACCAACTCATCCACTTAAATGCGGCAAGAGAGGGGACGGCAAAGTCGTCGAACCGGCAGTGATAAGGTAACGAGGAAAAGGGGATCTCCTGACAAGTCGGACATTCAACGGCAAGCTCTAAAAGAAGCTATTTCCACGATAGCACCCAAATGGTCTTTGTTGCCCAATTCCGAAAAAGGTTCAAGCCTCACGGGGACCCGTCCGAAAGCGGCGGAAGGGAAAGGCGGCTCCAAAAGGCATAAACTCAAATCTATCTTACCACCACCAAAACCAAGGAGGCCGTTATCGAGGCGCGACAAGAAAAAAGAGAGAGGCTTCGAGGGAGCCTGTCGCTTTCTAACCTCCGGCTCAGATCGGCCTCAAGAAAGAGCTAGCAATGAGAGAGTCCTAAAGGATTTTAAGAGATCTGGCTAGTCAAAGAAAATCGGGTCCATGCTATGGGAAATGGAAGTGATGATATCAAAAAGAGAAGGGCGGGGAGAACATCGCCCAGAAAGTCGGAAGGGGGAAAAGGACGCAATCTATAAGACCGTTGGGCTGAGAAGAGAGGAGAGAGACTCAATTGGCTTCAATAGAACTATGCGGGGTGACAAGGGGCCCGACGCGGAGAGAGGACCGGCGCCCCCTTGGCCAACGCACGCCGAAGAGCCGGGAACGAACATGCTCCTAGTGTGCGTCAAACACCGCAATAGAGGGGGAAAGGCGGCTCAATCGGGGAGCGCGGGAACCAAACCGACAAGTTGTTCAACATACTACCGGCAGACTATTTCGGAAGGGTCCGGGACGGGGGTGAATCTATCGCTTCCTCGCCGCGGCATACCGAAGAACCAGGAGAGTGGCTTGAACTCCCCAAAGAAGTTCGTCCGACACTTGGAAAATTCCGCAGCGACAACAGAAAGTGACTACACATAGCAAGGAACTGGGTAACTAGGAGAACCTAACAGGAAAATTCAGCAGCGCATCCTGGGGTCTACAGGGGGAAACCTATACCCAACGGTAACATAAACAATTACGGCACCGAGGGGGGATCCTGCGAGGGGAGGGTCTAGAATCGGGAGGAGGTGCGGGCCTGGACGGCGCGGAAAAAGAGGGGGGAGTGTATATGTGCTGCCTGAAACGGGATTGATCTTCCCGCCCATGGCAAGAGAAAGGGCGACGCTTTCCAGGGAAGAGAGGAGGTGTGGGGCGCCATCAAGGGTTCGCAGGAAAATTAAAGAGGAAAAAGTTTCGCGGAATCTATGACTGAAAGAGGAACTTTACCGAGGGAAGGTTAAGAGAGAAAAACCAAAGGCGAGCGTTCGCGTGACCGAACGACCCCAGGCGTAAGGGAGTAAGAGAGCCTTATCAGGAAAAACTCCGAAATTGAGGGTGCCCGGAAGGTGAGAAGGCGGGACAAGCTCCAGCGCTGCGGGAGACAATATCGCAATATTTCGGAAGAATTTCGTGGGGAAGCGACTGATGAAAGGTACACGAGGGGGGGAAGCCTCCGCTTGGATCCGAAGGAGGCGAGGAAGATAGGGCCAGATTGCCAACGAGCAGCTCCTCTTGTTTCAGGTTGCTGCGACAGAAATCAGAGGAAGACAACGGGGGAGGAAAAAGGGAGAGATCCTTCGGAATCCCATTAAAGGAAATTTTAACCATCTGAGATTCTCGAAGGGGGAAGAGTAAGACTTCAATATCAAAAAATCAAAGGCCGGGGGAAAAATCAACCGGCTGTGGGGCCGAGCCCGGTTGAGGGGGGGACGTCCGCGCACCATTCGGGTCTTGCCGACAGGGGAAGGAGGGGAGTGTGTCATTCAGACGTCATAGGGGAGGATAGGAGCGCCGCGGTCGCCGAAAGCGGAGGGAGATCTGAGCGCGAGGGGAGTACTAGCACGAACTCAAAGGCCCGGGGAGCAGGGACGCACGAAAAAAAAGTGAAAGGGAAGAGGGAAAAATCCACTCATCAAGAGATATCATCAAAGCGACGCCAATTGTGCAAGCGCCCTGGTGGCATTAACAACTGCGGGAGGGAGGAAGTCGGGACGTCCATCATCGGGCGGGAAAGCGATCCAAAGAAGGCAATTGGGTAAGGCGCTCAATCACGTGTGCCCCGAGAAGGAAAGCGGAAAAAGCAGAATGAAAAGAGAAAAGGAAAGACAGGGCAGGAGAAAAAGAAAAAAGGGACCGAAATTGTTTGAACACGGGGTAAGCCCGGTCTCGGTTCACGCAGACCGAAGTATGGCAGATAATGTAGGGAAACAACTCTGAAAGGAGGACTAAAGAGGGCGAAGCGAGGGAAATCAGAAAAACCGAACCACCCAGAAAATTGTCGGTGCCGACTTAAAGAATCTCCACGGCACGAGGCTGTAAGAAGAGTAGGACGCAAAAGACTCACCAGAGAAGACGTTGAGGGAACAAAAGGAAGGAACACCGGAGGATGTTAAAAGGCAAAATTTCGATCCTTCACGATGCACATAAGGGGGCGGGTGTACAGCACCACGACCTTCAGGCACAATGATGGGAGAATGGAGCCGAGGAAGAGGGGAGGGTAAAAAAAAAGGGGCGCCGGTCTCGACGGAGGGCCAAAAGAGAGAGCAAGGGGTGATCAAAACGTCTCTATGAGATCCGCGAAAAAGTAAAGGGGAGGAATTCTCAAAGACAGCGGTACGAGAGGATGTTAGCCGCCAGAGCCAAGACCATGCACCCGGCATTAATTGATAAGGGCCAAAGAAAAACGTTCCGACAGAGCAAGGACAAAAGTGGGCGTGGAGGCAGCACACCAGAGGGAAAGCAGGGGAACAGCATCACTTAGGCCGCATGCTAGTAACTTTGTGGTGAGAACAAGAGCAAACCGATCCTCCACAAGAGCGCCGTTGTGTCGCGGGGGGCGAACTCCAGATGGGACGGTTGGGGGCGGGGAGGAGTAGGAAAGGATGGTGTAGAATGGGGGACCGGGACCGAGAAGCCGCGGGAGGTCAACACCGGCGAGGTGACGGAGACTTTGGAACCAGCAGACGAAGGGGAAAAACGCTCGTTGAGGGACGCCAACAAGAAGCATGGCATCCGAATTGGAGAGGGGGAGCGCAAAAGAGGACCTTCATCCTGCTGCCGGTGAAGGAGCGTCCTACCGAAACGGCCGCCTCTGACGACGTGGAAGTGGCGGGTCCCGAAGGACTGTCATTCAAAAGGTTATCAGGTGATGAAAGGGAAAAGGGCAGAAGAGAGGTTCTGTCGATAATAGGAAGAGGGCACCGGAGGAAAGATATAGATCGAAAAACAACAACGTGGGGTGAAACGTTCAGAAAAAAGAACTTCCTCTCAAACAAAAGGGCAAAACCAGAGGAAGTAGGCCGAAATCCGCTCATTCTTTCCGGAAGAAAAGTCAAGAAAAGTCTAGAAAGTCTCCGCCATGAGAGGGACCGACAAGAAAGGAGAGCTTGCCGAAATCAAGGCCTCAGAAAGTAAAAATACGAACTCAAGGAGGCTCCGGAAGGGAAAAGACGAAAAGACTGAGCCGGTCCGGTCACGTTGACAGGGAATAAGGCAGGGCTTCTCATAAGCCTGCGCCTACCATCATTTCCGAAATCATCTCACCTCGGAAAAGGAAGGTCGAGGCCGCCGCCGAAAAACGGCCGAAAGGCCGAAACGGACTCGCGCCGAAACCGCCTTCTCGTCGGCAAAAAAATTGAGCAGAAAGCTGATGGGAAAACCCCTGGAAGGCTGCCTAACGCCCACGGTGGTCACGAGAAGGGAGGGGAAATGTCGGCCGGAGGGTGCCATACAAGTGTATGAATAGAACAAGAAGCGGCAGAAAAATCAAGCAATTACAAAAACTTCGAGGAAAGGGGGAATAAAACGTTGAGGAGCTCGAAAGGAGAAATGTCATCTTCCTCAGGGAGGGCCGTAGAGGGGGGGGACAGCGAGACTCCTCGCTTCCGTCGAAAACGGGACCAACAATATCCAAAGCTAGAGGGAGGGTGGAAGAAGGAGTGGTCGTCACAACCGAACATTCTTGCCGCAGCGTAAAGCGATCAAAAATAGGCAGGTTTCACATCACTGCCGGTTCCCAGGGGAAATCAAAGGACCTGCAATGGGGAGTATCGGAAACTAAGACGAACTCTGACCGCAGATAGAAGGGCGGAACGCCACAAGGGTTGACAAAGAGGTGACTGCCGTCGCACGAACGAAAGAAAATGCCGCCGACTGGCGCAAGACACGGGGGGGACGAAACCGTGAAATATTCTAATCGACAAAGGGCCTGCGCACCTGGGCCTACGGAGAGAAAGAAAGAACCCTGGAGAAATGAGATGTTCAACAATTCGGCGAGAGGAAGGACTAGGGAAAGGATGGCGGCGCGGAGACGGTGAGGAGGGGTTGCCGACTTGGAAAAAGGTGAAAAACTGGCACTTTCGCAAGGGATCAGCATCCCGAAAGGGAGTCACTAGAAAAGGATCGGGTGGACTAAGAACGAGGAGGGGTTCACAGGGCGCGCAAACACTTGGAGAGAGTGGCGGCGGGATACTCGCGGACGTGGAGCGCTGGCCAGAACTGCCCGACTCGATGGAGAGTTTTTCCCGAAGACAAAAGCGTCTCTGACGTACCAGGAACCTGAAAGGAAGAATAGGAAGTAGGCGCGAGAGGGAAAAAAAAATCCTAGTAATGTCTGACCTGACAACTCCCGAAAGTTGTAGGATGCAGAATTTCGTGCAGAAGGGAAAGAAATCAGGGACGCCCCGGGAAGGACTAGGCAAGCCGTAGACCCTTGGCCGTCCTCAAAAGAGATTGGAAATCAAGGGAAGACTTGAGGTAGATTGAGGGACACCCTGGGCTCACGGCGAGGTGCACTTCCTCTTGTTAAAGGGGGGTTGTGGAGGAAAAAAAAAAATGGGGGTCAGGAGAATACACTCAAAAAAAAAGGATGAAAAGAAAGAGAAGATTCGGCTAACCCAGGAGGGGGAAAGCTTTCCCAATCGTAGCGAGAAAAGCAAAAAGAAATCTGGAAGAAAAAAGCTCAATGACCCTAGTCAGATCCAGCTGGAAAGAAAAAGCCGGTCAAGGGGTATTAAGCTCAGAAAATAAAACTAGGGAACGGAAGCGCATTCGTCATCGCAATATGTCGAAGAAAGCCAAAAAAAAGGATCGGTGTCCATTGGAACTTCAGGTCATTGACGCCGCGGGCGCGCGAAAGGGAGGGAGATCTGGGCACTGGTCCGTCTTTTGGGAAAGAAATCCCCAGGTGCGGGCGTAACCGTTTCACTCAAGAAACAAAAGAGTTCCAATTTAAGGGAGCAAAGCCACGGCAGCAAGCCAACGAGAAGGTCAGCATTTTCGGCGGAAGGAGAACAAACTAAAGTCGATCGCAACGATGTCACCGAACCATCTGTCGTAAGAGAGTCAAGGGGGAAAGCGCACATAGCAAAGCATAACAGGGCCGGAAGGAAAACCCTAAGAAGTGGAGGAGCAAAAAAAGTGACATTAGTCTCCCTGGGAAAGAGGGGTTTAGCCGCAAGGGGGCGAAAGGAAAAAAAGGGTGAACCAGTCCCGGAAGGTAAGAAGGGTAGGAGCGTCGCTCGGGAAACAGAAAAGAGAGACTGCCACGAGGGCGCAATCGCTGACGTGGGCGCTGACGTAACCGGTGCAGACTTGTAAGGGAAAAAGGAGGATCGCAATAGATATCTCCAGGGGCCGTAGGAGAAACGATGTATATATATAAGCGAACCCGGCAAGATAAGAGACCCGTAAGAAAAGGGTGTTGAAAAGTTTTAGGAAAAAAAGCCAATGCAGAGTGAGAAAATTCAAGAAGTTGGGGGAAAAAAACTAAAAAAAAGAACGCAACCCTCGTAGCCTTCCAAAATAAATGGCGCGGAGTTGGACATGGGCGACAGACGCGAGAGAAAAGAGAGTCAAAACAACTCAAAAGCGACGGAACGGAAGAGATAAAAAAATATGACAGGGGGGAGAGTCCTAAGGGCGCAGCACGCTTATCGGGTGAAAAGGAATAAGAAGGGACGATGTGGTTGATGTTCGCAAGACAGGAGGACAGCCTGAAGGAGAGATTACCACAAAAAACAGTAATGTTTGATCATCGCCCGGAAAGAAGAAAGACGAATCCAGTAACGTGACCAGGCCAAACGAAAAGCTTACGCAAGATTGTCAGCCGACCTCATCATGGCAGGAAAGGAAGGGCGACTGAGCCGAAAAAGCGGCGCTTTGGGATAAAAAAAGATCCAGCCACGGCGACAAGGCGGCCGCAAGGACTTCCTCCACATGGTGGTGGTCGAAGGGAGGGGCTTACATGATGGTGGGGCATGGGACGGAAGCAAAAGCAGCTTCCTAAGCTGACGAAAAGGGATCCGACCGGCTAAGAGACGGCCGTTGGTCACCAACGACAACAGGGTCTTTTCGAAAAGGGAAAAAACAGAGGGCAAAAGAATGCGGGCGGAATGGAGGGAGAAGAAAGGGTCATAGCCGTGACTGGCGTGAAAAAAAGGAAATGATAAGCCGCTCTGACCGACGGACTTGAAAAAAATGGGGTAAATCGCGGCATCCGCGCGGTTAAGGGAGAAGGGGGGCGCATGGACAAAAAACCCACAAGCGCTTGCCAAAAAG
>Ga0179591_1255466_pt1 | contig 13877 bp, 18 predicted proteins | sample CZOMad2_1_08_16f_FD_182891 | JGI IMG/M metagenome (GOLD analysis project Ga0179591, IMG submission 182891) | Vadose zone soil fungal communities from Angelo Coast Range Reserve, California, USA - CZOMad2_1_08_16fungal (PacBio error correction) | ecosystem: Environmental > Terrestrial > Soil >...
ACGCACAGAAAGCTGTGTCGGAAGATAAAAAAAAAACGTTTAACCGAGATTTACCTCGTCCCCCAGAAATTTTCTCGTCCTACTTATTGTAAGTACAGCATTCTCAGAGAGGGAGAAAAAGGAAGAAAACCAAGGGAAAGAAAAATGGTTGAGACATACTCAGAAGGGAAGAGGACCTCGAAAAGACCGACCAAAAGGGGGAGAAAAAAAGCTCTGAGTGCAACCCCCGCCCGAACGGGAGGAGTGACTTTACTCATGCCATGTCAAAGCTAAGTTTTGACGGCCAAGAAGAAGGAGACTTGGGTTCAGGGGAAGAAAGAGCACCGTCAAGGCAGCGCAAGAAAAAAGAAAAAGTCCAGAGATGTCGATCACAAAGGACTGGGGGGGGGGAAACTTCGGCTACGGTCGTGAAGGAACCGACGGGTATAAGGCATTGGAAAAAGTCAGACGAAGTACGCGAGGAAAAAATGCGATTAGAAGGTTTGAGGGAGGCTGAAAAAAAGATGCGTCGAGGTAGAAGGGAGAAGAAAACTAAGAGGAGACGACTTTCTCTCCCGGCGGGGTTATCATAGCTGAGAAGGTGACTATATGAGAAGAAAAAAACTGGTGCCGGAAGCGAAGGATACAACATAAATAGAGAAAAAAAGGGAGGAAAGTCCCTGGAGGTAGGTGCCGTCGGGAGAAAAAACACCAAGGCGTGTGACTATAATGTGGGAAAAAAAGAAATATCTATTAAATACTCAGTATCAGAAGGACTGACGGGGAAGGTAAAGGCAGGGGGAGAAAGAAAGGTAGAACAGTGAAGATAAAAGAAGAGTATGCAAATAATAAAATAAAAAGGTTTTTCTAAACCTCGTGAGAGGAACATATGTTATTCACAACTTAAAAGACATGGACGGTAAAAGAAAAGTCCTTGACGGAGAAAATAAAGAAAGAGTGAGTAAAAGAAAAAAATAAAAAGGATTGAGAAAGGGGCCACGGAAGAAAATGATTGAGGAGCCCCATCATTCAAAAAAAACAGCCCCAAGGAAGACCATAGGAAAAACGGAGCGTAGAGGAAAGCCTGAATGATTAAGGGCTCTATACGGGGGAAAAAAAGACAATGACTTGGAAGGGGTTAATTCATATCCGGTTACATTCGAGAGAGGAGAAAATTTTGAATCTTTGAGGATTTCAAGGAGAACTGCACGAGACAAAGAGGGATCGCTGGGCCGAGGGGAAGGAGTAGAAAATATGAAAATTTGGCCAAAGGGCAACGAAACTGGTGTTGGGAAGGGATAGATTTAAGAAGGGTACTGAAAAAATTCCTCTAAGTCGTATATTTGAGGGGTTTGGAGCAAGAAGGGGGGGGGCGGAAAATCAGAAGAGGGGGGTGAAAGGGTGGTCAGTGAAATGAATGGGGTAAGAGTCAAGCAGCAAGGCAGGTCTGGTAGAATGAGAGAAAAAGGTTATAAGACAAAGAGAACTTTAATTTGGGGGAAAAAGAGGAGAAAAATCAATAAGTAAGTTATAGGGAAAAAACAATTACTGGGGGCCAACCAAAGAAAGACCGGGGCCATCATGGCATCCGGGAGGTAGTGGAGGGGAAAAAGAGACTTGGATACCGAAAAATGAGAGACAAAACAAAGGTAGAGGAAAGAGAGATACAAAAAAGGGGAAGAGGAACGGAGCTTTGACAATAACTTTCTAAAGACAAAACCTGGAGGACACTTATGCTGTGCTATAAAGGAATAAGGGTTTTTGAAGGTCCTCATTAATGTTGATTGAAATAACGGGGGAATTGGATGTTGGTGTAGAAGGGAACAATTAGAAGGCGTATACGTTGCAAAAGGAAGGGGGGGACTAGATGTTAGACTGGGAAAAGGAGGGACTAGGGGCATTAAGGTTAGAAGGAAACGACACCCATCCTGAGGAAAAAATTTTATAAACAAGGAGCGAAAAATAATAATAAAAAGGGAGGAAAGATGATCAGGGGCATAACGGAAGAAAGGAGAGACCGGTAAAACCAAAGTGTCGAAGGGGAGACTTGGGAAAGGTAAGCATATTTCAATAGAAGGTAGTGAAAGGGTGGGGGATGAAAAAGGAGATAAAAGTGAAGGGAGAGAAAGTGGAACTAAAAGCGAAAGAGGAGGAGGGAGAAAGGGGAGGTTACTACTAAAAGAAAGGATCAGCACCCGTACTATTGCAAGGGAAAAAAGAGGGGTATCGGGAATTTACTCCGGCGCAGCGTAAGCTGCACGGGAAAGGGATGGGGCGGGGGGGGAAAAGATGGAAAGTCACTAGGTCAAAGTCGGGCAGCAACAACGGTCAAGGAGAATGTTTGGGGTGTCGGGGGGGAGGCTCATGCGTGGGAAAGGGAACGAAGGAGGGGACCCAGGACTTTATCTACCAAGGTCCAATTCTTACTTTTAGAACAATAGCGAGCTGGAAGAAAAGAATACACGGAGGAGGGAGGTACAAATCGAAAGAGCAAGGAAAAGAAAAGTGGAAGCAATGTACACAGCCCGGGCGAAAGAAGGAGATAAAGGGGGGAGGAGGCCGAGCGTATTATGGGAGATTAGTCTCTCACACCTTATCGCACAAGGGGTAGGTATTTAATCAAGGACTCAAAGGAAAGAAGGCCAGAGGGGATACTAAAAGACGAATAAAATGAAGAGAGGGGGTGACGTAGTACTTTCGATGTCGTAAGAAAAAGATAAGGGTGGTTGGCGGACGTTCGGTAGGAAAGGGCTAGTGAAAAAAGAAGGAAAGAACGCTGAAAAGAAGAAGGACCGAGACTTACAAAGAAAAAAGGGACCTCAACGGAAAAATCCAGCAAAAAGAAAAAGGGGGAGGAAAAACCTTGAGACCGTCGCGTAACTCATGAGATCCTATCTTTCTCCGTTGGGTGCGGCGGGAACATGGGACAAAGAAGAGCCAGTCCACCAAAAAACTTTCAACTCTTCGTCACTATGTGGAAGGGACTGGCAATGCTACTGAGTCGAAAGGAAGAGTTTGACTCTCTCTCTCGGACGCAAAGTAAGAGGTTTACGGATTAAGGAGTGAGATACCTCGAGAAGAAAGGGCGACTGAGTAACAAGTTCAAGAAGGAAAACCAAAAAACTGTAAAGGGCGGGTAAAAAAGAAGGGGTCCGCCAAAATTGGGGAAGGTGCATTAAGAGGGGAGGGGGTTTGAAGGGGGGGGGGAGGAATGTGAAAAGGGGAGTCAATGGGAAGTGAGAAAGGCTTAAACAACGAGTAGCAGGGGTGGAGAGGAAGAAAAAGATGTAAAAGACCTTCAAAGAGGGAGGCCTTCCCTATTTGCAAGAATCGGTAAACTAAAAGAAACAAAAGGGAAAGGGTGGGGGAGGAGCTCACTCAGCACACAAAGAGGAAAAATATAGTATAAACCTCGAGCCAAAAGGCTGGTGAGGATCTCCCCCACCCAGAACACAGGCGAGGACCAGGGCTTCAAGAAAAGCACGAAAGGTTTCCGTTGCGTAATACTTAGGTAGTCATGAACCCTGGTCGAAAAAGAAAGAAGGGGGGGGAAAAACAGTTATCTAAAAAAGAAAAAATGGGACAAATGTGGGGAAAGACTCTCATCCGGGGAACCAGCTGGTAAAAGAGGAATTAATTCACCTACCCCCAAAGGCGGGGACCCCCTAAAAGAAAAGTTTCCAGGTGGTAAGAAAAGACCCAATTTCATCAAAAAGACTATGGGGGGTCTCAAAGGATTTGTCCACGGACGAGAATTGGGGGGAAGAGACAAGAGCGAAGAGAAGGGCCGGCTGCAGTAGGGGAAACACATTTTAACTGATTCTGCGAGAGGAATGGGAGGAACAAGGGGATTGCGGGCGTAAGGGCCAAAAAGAGGGAGCAGGCAATTCCACAAATCTAGGGAGAAAGGGTCTAAAGAGGGATAATGGTGCGGCTTAGGGAAAAAAAAATGTGCGGCCGCCGGGTACAGGCTTTATTCCGAAGGGATACACAGGAGCAAACTGGCTCGGCATTCGTGTAAAAGAAGAGGGAAAAACAGCCTACGTAGATAATAGAAACTGGAACCAAAAGAAGGGGGGAGGAAAACTAACTGAAATAAAGAACTGAGAAAAAGAAATGGGGGTCTATTAACGCACGTCGGAATCGAAAGTAAGGGGCTTCTCAAAGCAACGGGCGTGGCGATAAGAAGAAGAGGAAAAAATACGGCAGGAAAAAGGTCAATAAGCTGGGGGGAAAAAGCTTTGGAGAATCCATGGGGACAAAGGTAAAGGAAGGATTATAGGTCTTATGGACAAAAGCCCTTGAGGAAGTTGTAACGCCTCCGAGGGGAGAGAGAAGGGGGAAAAAAAAAGGAAATTTTACAGTATCAGAGGTGAGAAGTCATGTAAAAACGGCAATGCGTAAAAGAAAAAGGGGAAGGAAAACGGTTCACGAAAACGGAACACAGCACAGCAGGATGGGATGAAAAGGTTGGGGTGCGCAGGAGGGAAGTCACCATCCTGAAAACAACCCAAAAAGGTTAAGACCATCTAATACGTGCGGGCGGGGGAGGTTCAGGGAAAAAACGGTAATGGCAGATACTCTTGTTTGCAAGGAATCTCCTTTTCGTATAAAAGTGGGGGAAGAAGAGGAAGCGGGGGGAAAAAAAAGAATTGAGAAAAATTGGGGAGGTAGAGGAAAGGGAGAGAGAGAAATAAAAAAGTCGGGTAAGTATCGCGTGGCGCAACGGAAAAAGAGGTCATTATTATACAAAGGACTAGATAAGAAAAAGGAATGTCTGGGTAGGGAGAGAGTAGAACTAGGGGGAGGGAAGAAGGGGATCGGGTAAAAGGAATCTCGGGAATGGGTGTTCGCTTTCCTTTGTTAGCCGAAAGGGGGGCTTGAATGGGGGGAGAGAATTTGTGTAGAAAGGAAAGCTAGAATCAGAAAAAAAAGTAAGGTAAAGACGGAGACGAAAAAGGGTTCATCCTTCGGCTAAGCAGTCCGAATGTTAGAACAAAGGAGAGGGCACAACATCACGTCAAATACGTAAAGTAGGCCCCTTAAGGGAAGGGCAAGGGTCAGACGTTTAAAGGCAGGAATACTGATAAGGGGGAAGGAGTAAGGTAAGAAGGAGAGGGGAAAAGCGAAGGAGGAAGAAAGGAAGAAAAAAAACCACCGTGGGCGGAGGAAGGAGAAAAAAGGGGAGAGGAAGAGCAACGAGAGGGGGGGAAACGATGAAACAGGAGCGAAGAGAACCTGGAAAAAATGAGGCAGGAGGGGCGAAAAACTTCCAGATCAGGGATTTTTTGAATTCACGGAAAGGGTGCAAGTTTGAAGCACGGTCTGGAAGGGGGGGGGTTATATCGGGGAGGGGGAACACTAAAGGATAATGAGAAGGGACAGACGAAAAGGGTTAAGTACTACAGTGGAAAGGGGACATATTTATCTACTTTAAAAAATAAAAAGTGCGAACACACGCAGGTATTCAAGCCATTTGCGAGAGAACCAAAGAATGCGAACAAATGAGAGGCAAGGATAGCGGAAAGGAATAGGAAAACTTGGTGGTACAAAGAGTGAAGAACTGACTATCAATGTAAAACACGTTCAAAGGGGGGGGGAATCATTTGTTTGAAGTGAACGTAAAGACTGGGGGTTATTTCATGGAAAATCCGGGTCTACGTAGGAGAAGGGGCTAAAGAAACTTCACCGACGCGGGTTAGAGAATAGGAAAAAAGGAAAATAATATACGGCAAAGTAGTTGGGGAAGGTAAACCAAGAGGAGGCCTGGGGGAAAAAAGACACGACACGGGCGCACTAGTCAATGGAAGGGAGTGTTATGTTTTTTGACGGAGGGGGAGGCAGGCAGGAGTCAGACACATGGACTAATCCCTTAAAGGTGGGCGGGGAGAAAACGAACCAAAAAGTGGAGGGAGAGATTGACAAAAGAAAGGGGGAAAAAGGACATTATCTAACAGATGATACGTAGAAAAGGGGACTCAAAAAAAAAGGCCAGCGCGGAGAAATGGAAACAGGAGTAGGAGTTGACCAATCGAACATTCTCAGTGAAACAGTTCCGATGAAATGGAGTGCTCAAAACCGTTGGTACCATAAAAGTAGGACATTGTAGCTTGACAAGAGGGATTTCAAGATGATCTTAGTCCAAAAGGGAAACCTTATATCGAACGGGGTTAGACCGACGCAGAAGAAGAAGGAGAAAAGAGAAAGGGGCGTACGGAACAGATGCAGGACGTTGAGAAGGAAAAAAAAAGGAGACTTTCTGAATGCATAGTAGAAAATAAAAGGAGGGGGAAATCTATTAAGTCCCAGCAGGAGAAGGGAGAACTCATGTACCTTTCAGCCGAAAGAGTCAAAGGGGTGGGAAACTGGCTGCAAAGCCCCGCTTCACAAAAGTGAAGAAAGGTCAGACCTCGCTTACGATTCTCTAAAGGGATCCTTGGGTAACGCGCTGGAACCTTTACGCCCGGGACAGGACGGGGCACGCAAGAAGGTAGGAATTCTGGCAAAAAGTATGGGGGACCGCTGGGGGAAAAGGAGGATGCAAGGGGCAATTAAGCTTTGGGCTGATGATCAGAAAAACGTATGAGGAAGGGGAAAAAAGAAGAGAATAAAAGAGCGTGGAAAGAACTGCAAGGGAAAAAGTGAACGTAAAAAAAAAAAGGGGAGGGGGGGGGGAGTTTGTTTCCAACAGAGAAACAGTTGGGTGTTGAGTCATGAAGGGACGAGGTTTTTCCGGGAGGGACGGTGCAAAAAAAAAGTACATGAAAAGGGAGACTTTCTCCCACTCTGAGCGCCGGCGGGGAAATGAAGTAAATATTTATACCCGGAAGTGAAGAAAATAGGAGGGTTAAAGGGGGGGGGAGATCCCCGGAAAAAGGGAGGGGGGGTCTAGCGGAGGGAGAGATGAGAAAACAACAACACTGATGATTAGGAAAAGAAAGAAAGAAGGAAAACCAACATCAATAGTAGGAATCTAAAAAACCCCTTTAACGAATGAACATAAACGACCCTTTGAGTATCTGTGCGTAAATTAAGAAGATCTAAGAGTGGAAAGGAAGGCACAGGCCAGGAAAAAGGGGGTTTTGAGCAAAGGCCGCTCTGAAAATTTCCCTCTTCTCCTTAATGCAGGTGAGAAGTCGCGTAAACCCGAAAGAACGTGGGGTCAAAGAGAAAAAAAAGGGTTAGAAAAGAAAAAAATGGGTGCAGATGGGAGAAAGAGACTGGCTTGAACTCCGAAAGAGGAAACTCCAGAATTTTTTCCTATTCGGCAAAGAAAGAGAATGGCACGGAGCAGTAATGGCAAGCCACAGGGTAAAATAGAGAGGACTAGAATCAGGGCGTGCCACGTATCAAAAAAGGAGGAGGGGTTCCACGCTGTGATCCGTCATTGACAAGGGAGACGAGAAGATCAAAGGGAGACATCCTTTGGGGAGAGAGGGTGCAGAAAAGGGGCTTGCAGGAAGTTGTGGAGGGTTCCTTCAGTAAAAAGGCATGACGGGAGAGGAAAGGAGGTAGAAATAGCTGACCGCTCGCGGGATAAAAGGATTCGCCTAAACGCCGCAAAATCACTGGTAGTAGCGGAAGACTAAAAAATAAGGGAGGACACCAGGCGAGGTTGTAAAGAGAGATCGTTGGCAAAGAAAAAAAAATTCAAAAAGCTATAAGGGTGGGGGGGGGGAAAAGGGGGGGGGTAGACTAAAGAATATGAAATACGGACCGAAAGGTAAGGAGGATACAAGTTAAAGGCGGAAAATCCCTGTAGGAAAGGTCACTGAGAGGGATCGGAGGGGAAAAAGAATCAGCCGAATGTTGGGGAAACAGACAGAGGTCGGTTCGCGAAGCAATTGAGAAGGGAAGAGGGTTATAGAACGGCCAGGTGGACAGCCGGCCAATGGGAAAGATTCGCACGCACTGAAGGGTCGAAAACCAACACTGGTGAGGGAGGAACTGTTGCGCACTCCTGAAGCCACGGAGTGAAGGCGCAAAGAGGGAAAAAAAACCCAAAAACATGGGAAGAATGACTTCCGGCGGGGAGGTTAGAAAACAAGAGAGGACCTGGCACGACTGGGTTCCAAAAGGCAATCGACTGGGCTATGTTTAAGGAAATATAGATTCAGAGGAAAAAAAGAAGTGTTTACTGGGAAGTGGGTCAAAGGATAGGAGGAAATAAAGGGAGCTCTTTTAGGGAAAACATAGGGAATGAGTAAAATGATGAAAAAAGGTGGACCAAGGGAAATACTGTTGTTTTAGGGAAGAGGTCTGGTGGCAGAGTCTATTGGCGAAGGACTACGTCGGAGAGGAAGTGGGGTACGAAGTCAGGGGGGGGGTAGAAGTCGGAAAAGAGGGAGGGGGGGGGGGGTTAGGGAAAGGGGAGGGGAGCAAGGGTCAACGAAAGAAGAGGCAGAAGAGAAACTTTGAGAGGCAAACGTCCTAAGCAGCAAGAATGGAATTCCAATTCTATACGAAAGAAAAGGAAGAATGGGAAAACAATTAAGGGGACAGGGGCAAAATAAATGATATGGAGGGTACGGGAGAAAGCATAAAGCAGGTGTGCCGGGCTTATATCAGTTAGTCAAACTGAGAAAGAGAAAAAGGAGAGAAAACAAACAACGGAAGATGAAAAGAGAAGAAACGGGAGGGGCAGCGACCGTAGGTACTAGACAAGAGATGATGATCTTGAAATAAAAGGGAAAAAGGGAGTTTGTGGGGAAAGGAACATAAGTGTCAATAAGGGGACGAAAAGTGGTATGATTTGGACTAAAGGGAAAAGGGGGGTATAATATCTTAGACTTTGCATATCAGGAGGGACTACTTCCTTTCCGCCAGGGCTTTATAGAGGAAAAGGCCTTCTGAATCGCACACCAAGACTTATAGGAAGGGGGGAAAGAAAGATAAAAGGAAGAAAAAGAAATCCTTTAAAATAAGGAAACTAACTATTGATCCAATCGTTTACAATATACAGGGAGGGGAGATAACTGGAAAAAAAAAGGGACACGAGAATTGGGGGAAAAAAGAAGGGGAGGGACTCAAGTTTAAAGAAGATGAAAAAGAGTTTATGAACAAGGAGATAAGGAAGAAGGGAGGAAAGGGAAATATCTCACTAGAAACTTGAATGAGAGGGGAAGGGTAAAATCTAGGAAAAAAATAATTGATGGGAAACAAAAGATTCATCAACAGGTAATCTCGGGTGCGGGAAAAGAAAACGCTCACTGTAGTCCTATTGGAAAAAAAGGAGGGTTTAGGTTGAGATGGGGAAAGTCACGAGAGAATATGCTCACACCCTCGAAGCATCCGTAAAGAGGGGGCAGGGTCTAAACTCGTTGCGTAAAATTAAATTGGACCGAGGGAAAAGGACGTATCTAAAGAAGGATAAGGGGTACGGGAAGGGGGGAGAAGAAGAGACCTCTGCTTTAACAATAATTACAAAGGGGGGGAAAAAAAAAAGGACGCTACATCCTCCGTGACTCGTTTGCAAGGGATTCTCAAAAAGGGAAAATTTTGGTACACTACGAAGAGCGAAGGAAAAGGTGAGGAGAGTAGAGTCAAAAGGATCGTCAAACGTTTGAGGGGAAAAGACGCCAAAAGGACTAACGTAAGGCGTGAGGAGAACCTAGTATGGCTTATTACTTTCGAATCTGAGCACCAGAAGAGGGGGGAGACGGGTTCGGCGGGAAATCGGAAAAAAGGAAAATGCTCGTTGTACAACGCAGGGTACGAGACGAGGAAAAGAAAAGGGACCTGTTCGCCGGAATAAGCCGGAAAAGGACTGCCGTCAAAAGGTCGAGACTCTCATGAAAAGACGAACTGAGCACGTACTGGAGAGAAGGGAGCGTGGCAATTGGCCGGAGAAAGGGTTAAAACAAGGGGAAGACATGAAAGAAAAAACGTGGGCCAAAAAAAGGTTCGAGATCTTCAATCTAAAACCTGTGTAGGTCCCAAGAATGCGCAGGAAAGGAGCGGTGCGACTGAAGAAAGAGAAGGACGGAAAGAGAAAAGAAAGGAAAAGGGGGACCTACTCGACCATCAGGAAGGGAAGATCCACTTTTAAGATGGCCCCGTCGGCCCGAAACAGACCGGACCGCCACTTTGAAATGAAAGAGGCGAACGAAAGGGACAAGGGAGGGGTTCCTTAGAGCGAATGGGAAAAAGTCGGTCCAAGCGTGAGCCGGTTCGAAAAAAGACGTCGAGGGAGCATAAACTAAGGAGGTAGCGCCGTAAAAGGGATTGGTAAGGCCTGTCCGCGGGTACCCGGGTTTGGAGCTAAAAAAAAGACGATTTTTTTTGACGATGAAAGAAAGAACACACACCGGAGAGTAGAAAAGAGAAAAAGCTCTCACAACACATAGTGTAAAAAACCCCAGGAACAGCGAATGGAAATCGGGCATAAAGACCTGACTGGAATTATGGTTCAACGACGAAGCGCTACCGGGGGAAAAAAAGAGAAAAGTACCCCCATTGAACGGAAAAGGTTTTATCACTTCCGCTATCCGGAAACAAAACCAGAGACTGCATGAATAAAGACCCAACTGTGAGACTATCTTAGAAAAACCAGCAAAGAGGGGTGGGGAAGGAATTTAACTTGGTAAGCAGGACGGAGGCACTCTATTTGTAACTTGAGTGGAAGAAGTGGCCAAGATACGCCTTCTAAATTGAGGAGAGGATAGTCAAAACGCTAAGTAAAGCTCATTCAGCGCTGGAAAAAAAACAGTTACTAAATGAAAGAGAAGAATTCCTTGCCGTTGAAAACGAGGCTCGGCCAAAGCAAGGGGGTCCCCACATCATTTATCAGGAGAACGAGAGTAAAGGGGACTAAAGGGCAGAATCCTGAGGCGGGGATAGAAATCAAACATGGAGGGAAGAAGGGGGGTAATTCTGGATTCATCTAAACGGTAACGAAAAAAGAAAAAGGGGAAACCAGGACTGTTAGCAATAGCTTAAAAAAGTTCGAGATGATTTACCGAAAACGCCCAAAAGGGGGTGGTGGGATTAGAAAAGAACTGTCAGTAAGAAAATAGGGAAGAGAGGATGCTTCCCGGCGGAGAGACCAGGGGAGAAAAAAATAAAGAAAAAAAAAAAAGGGAGTGGAGAGGAAAAGGCGAAGATCAGATGAATACGAGGAAAGACGAAAAAAGGTACCTTACTACTGAACAACGGGGGACAGGGGAGAAAAAGAAATAGGACTGAGAAAAGGATAGGGAGTATGGGGGCCAACAAGAACCTTGTGGGTCTCAAAAAAAGGGGAGAACGACTATGTGGGACAAAAAACGACGAATTGGACGAGACAGGAATACTAGAAGGGGGACCATGCCAGAACAGCACGGATGGAAAAGAAACATAAGGCTAGGAGTGGAAAGGGTTGTGCAGCGCCGGAGAAAATTAGGAAAACTCCATCAAGGAACAAACACCCCAAGGGAAAAGAGATAATTAGAGGCGTGTAGTTTCGAAAAGAAAAAGGGCACAGAGTTGGGTGTCAAAAAGAGACTTTGCGAATAAGTTAGGAGGAATGAACGGGGGAGCAGAAAAGGGAAATTTGAAATTTAAGGGAGAGAAAAGAAGAACCATCGGATGAGAGAGGTTCGGGGACTTACCTCCCCCGTAGGTTATTTGGAATGAATAAAGTCTTGGGGTAAAAGGGGGGGGGGGAAAAAAAAAAGGCTCTGGAAACAAATAGGGAGGGAAGGGGATCCTACTTCAAGTTAGTAGGGGGGAAAGGAAAGTGGTCGCGGAGTAAAATGGCTTGAATAAGTATTGGGGGAGAGGAGTTACCCTTACTTTTTGATGGAAGAATAACATTTCAAATCTGAAAGACGGAGGGACAGACTGGGGAAAGCTAAAAATGGAGGCCAAAAATAATCCCCAAAAAAAATAAAGGCTAGGGAAAAAGGAAGAATGGCCCAAAAGAACGGCTAGGCCTGTGTCCGAGGGTGGAAAAGTGGCCTACAGTTTTTCATGGGTAGAATAATTGAGGCAAAAAGAAAAGGTGAAATAAGACCAATCTCCACACCAAGGAGGGGAGGAAGAAGGAAAATGTCTAGTGGCAAGCAGCACGAGCTTTTATCACGAGGAAAAAAAAACAAGTTAGGACATTAAAGGCCCTTGCTTGAAAAAAAGGCAGATCATTTCTTTTTTGAACATCCCAGGGCAGGGTAGTTTTAGCACGGGGAGGTTGAGGGATAGAGGAGTGGAACCTTGGGGAGGCGAAAAGGGGGTTGAGGGTAGGGGAAAAAGGGGAATATGATAGATGTGAAGAGGAAGAATTGGGAAATAAAAGCTCACACAATAATTCTGAAAGAATTTTTACCAAAGGGAAAGGCGAACAAATAACGGAAACTGAAGAAGGGGAGATGCTCTTGAAACAGCTGGAAAGGGTACACAATTATAACTTTAACACAAGGGGAAAATGGGGAGAAAGTTGTATTTAAGCATATTTTCATATAGAAAAAGAATTGAGTGGACAAGGGGCCGAAAAGATAGAAAGGAAAGGGTATAGTGGGGTCGAATGACGGGGGGAAAAAAAAGAAAAGGGGGGGAACCCTTTCCTTCGCTGGGAAAGCTATTCTGCTAAGGATCAAGAAAAAAGATATTGAAGACGGTACCACTTTCTCGAGGGGAGAAACTCACGACAGCAAGAGCAAATGGCTTGTCTGAGGGGGTTTACGGAGGAGACTTCAGGGGGGGGAAAGAAAGGGGAACATCATAGCAAGGTTATGGTGTCGGGAAACTCGTGCGTTCTGATGGACAAGAAAAAAAGGACGTTAAGAAACCATGAGGGGCCGGAAAAGTGTTGACTCACGAAGCGCGAACACGCTAGGAGAGGGACGGAGTGAGGGAAAAGACGCATCAGAGAAGGAAGAAGGGTTTCCGCCGGGAGTTTTCTACAAAAAGGTGTCCCATACCTCTGTAAGGAAAAGTGTTCGACACTCGGTAAGGGAAAAGGAGGACTTAAACTCGCCAAAGCACAAAATGGGGGAGGGGGTTAAAAAAAAGACTCACGAAAAAAGACCGGGTGGGGAAAAGGAAAGGGAGACGGAAAGACGTATGTAAAGGAGGAAAAGTTTCGATGCGTTGCAAAAAGGTTTAGAAATCTAGGAAAAGAAACCTGTGATGCGGTGATGGGAAAGAAAAAAGACAGGGTAGAAAAGCATAGGTCTAAAAAATAGCCGAAAAAGGACACAAAAGGGCCCGGGAGGAAGAAAAGGGGGACTGCGTTCTCAGCCAAAAAAGATACCAAGTCTAAAGAAACGACTGGCGAATAGCACTCTGAGGTCTAAGGGCAATGACCGATCACGATGGGAAAAGGGATACCGGAAGAGCCGTGGGAAACCATGAAGTTTGGCAAAAGAGAGCCATTGCTGCAAGAGAACTCGAAATAAGGAAATCTCTGACCGTCCCCAAAAAACGGCGCGGAAGGAGGAAGAAGTATATAAGAAGAAGGAAAAATTAACAAGGAGGCAGTGAAGAGAACTTCACGAAAAGGACACCCTTGGAGGAGGGGTGTTCCTGCCGCGACGAAATGGGGTTTTGGAAGGGGGGTGAAGGAAGGGACGAGGGAAAGATGGTTGGAAAAAAAAGAAGCCTTAGAAAGTGATCATGAGGGGGGAAAAGCCGTTTACTCCCACGCGTAGGAAAAGGGGGCCGGCTGGACAATTGAAAAAGAAGATAAAAGAAGGCCACGTGTAGTGGAAGGCCCGGAATATGAGTTTACAAGTGTTGGGTAACAAAACAAGTGTGTGCGAGCGCGTAGTCTAATCGAAAAAACCAGGAGTCATAGAAAGCTAGAGAGAAGCGCATCAAAAACATCAGGAGGGGGGATGAGCACCTCCCCCCAGGTAAATCTCATTGCACCAAACTTGGCGGCGTATACGATAGGGGCAAAGAGACTCCGAAAAAAAACATGG
>Ga0179591_1239393_pt1 | contig 13876 bp, 15 predicted proteins | sample CZOMad2_1_08_16f_FD_182891 | JGI IMG/M metagenome (GOLD analysis project Ga0179591, IMG submission 182891) | Vadose zone soil fungal communities from Angelo Coast Range Reserve, California, USA - CZOMad2_1_08_16fungal (PacBio error correction) | ecosystem: Environmental > Terrestrial > Soil >...
GACGCGTCCAGCCGGAAAAAGTGGCGTGTCAGGCAGGACGCGCGGTAAACCGAAAAAAGAAACTCAAAGACCAACTGCAGAGTAACGGGACCAGCCTGAAAAAAGGATTCGAGCTCTTTCCGCCCATGGTAGCTCAAGCAGGCAGCGCCCATACTCAATCGCCGAAAAACCGGGGGAAGCTTTTGTCGCGCGAAACAGTCGGTCGGACAGGTCAGAACATGAGGGGAGGACACCACGAAAGAGGAAATCAGTGCGGCGGGGGGAGGCACGCTATATCGCGAAAAACCCGTTCCCGACGCGGCAAGGAACGAAAAACAAAAGAACTGGCGCCCAGGGAAGGAAGAAAAAAAAGGGTCAAACCAAAAAAAACCGTCCTGGGTAGCCGGAAAAAACAAAAAAGAGAAGCCACTAAAAACCAGGAAAAGTCTGAGTGAGAGAGCCTGGTCGAGGAACTGCAAAGAAATCAAAGTCCGAGCCAAAATCGGCGGGGCGGGCAAAGTAAATCAGTGGTCCAGATCCAGCAACAGGGGGGGAAAATCAGTCAATCCAATTTGAAAACTAGCGGTGGGAAAGCCGTCAACATCAATGAAATGAAGCCAAACCAAACTCCCAGTTGAAAGGCTCCGCACGGGGGGGGGGGGCTAGGATATTATGGACTGGGAAACTGGATAAAGAGCTGGAAATTGTTAGCATCCGTAAACAATATCTCCAAGTGTGAATGCGAGAAAAACCCGTCGTGTCCCTCAAAGGGAGACAAGATACGCTGTTCCTGTTCCCACGAAATCCTTCTTACGGTTGGGGGGCATCGCTGCGCAAGTTCAAAAGTCCAAAGGTTTGGCAAGTAACAGGTTTGAATGACGTTAGCCGACCGCACCAACAGGGGAAGGAAACATCGCCATGGAGCCGGTAAGGGCTTAAACCTCTGAGATACTGCAGCACCACTCGGGGCCAATCCGAGAAGCTGGCAAACCTCTCAGAAGGGGCAGGTTCCTTGACAGAGGGAAGTCAGCGTAATGGAAAAAGGAAAAATCCCTAGGCGCCAAGACCCACGGAGGCGGCGAACGGGTAAGGGGGGGTCGCAAGAACTTTCCACAAAAGCAACATCCGCGGCATAGTCCGGCGTGGTTTTCGTGGCTCCGTAACTTTCAAGACGAACTTTGGTTCCAGTCAATTGAGGGGAAATTGTTCTACTAAGGAATAGCAGAAGAAAGACGACGTGGCACCAATTAAAATACGGGAATGGCGGATGAAAAACACAGTAAAAGAACTCATGCCTTGAAGTTACGAAGGAAAAAGGCCGTGTGGGGGTACGAGGAAGGAGACACAAGTTTAACGCTGGGTAGGCGCCAAAGTGCAACCACCCCCTCGACACTCTAGGGGGAGAGCGGGCCTTTGCCCAGTGCCGCTCCGAGCATTGACCAAGGAGACGGGATGAAGACGACGCTCTAATGGAAAGAACCGCCTCACAACACCGAATCTGAAAGCAACTGGAGAGAGTCGATCGTACCAGGACGGGTGCAAAAAGTTCATTTGGGGGGAGTGCACTTCGGGAAATCGACAACCACCCGCAACAACCATGTTCCAAAAAGGGGAATACTTACCTTGGGGAAAACAGCAAACAAAAAAAAAAAGCGGGTCATTAGGAGAAATGTCCTGAGACGGTGCCGCCCCCTCACACCGAGCGAGTCAGGGAGCACGAAAATGGATTCGATAACCGGCCAAGCAAAAGCTTGGCGGGAAAAAAAGCCCTCCCTCGTAAAAAGGGTTCTTAAAAAATGACAGGAGGAACAAAAAGGTCCGGTTATGGGGGGGGGCCCTAAAAAAAAAAAAAATAAGAGGGGAGGCTCTTATACTACATTGGGGGGGACATGTTGGAACGGACCGATTAAGGGGAAAAAACGGACATTCCGAAGAGGTGGGGAAGGAGGCCTTTTGAGCGAAAAGAGCGCAAGGGTAGGAGGTTGGAAAATTCGCAACCTAAAAAATACCCTTCCGGAACTGAGGGAAGATGACTTCGCCATTCAAGGAAAGACCGGGGGAGGCACGGGCGAGTTTGGCCTCCCTAAGGACGGGGTTGGGTTACGCAATGTGGAAAAAAGGAACGAGGTCACTGAGTAGGGCACGCAAAAGGGAAAAAAACTATATGTTGGGGTGGAAAAAGACAAGCAATAGGAAACAACCCAAACGGAGGAGTATTAAAAATGAATTGGGGTGGTAGGAATAACCCACGCCTCGTTTTGTGCAGGGGGGAACGGACAGGTACAAAAAAAAAAAAGAGAAGGGGGGGGGGAAGGTGTTGGGGGGTTGGGAAAACCACAGAACTACTGAGTCGGCAACAAAGAAGACTCCCAGAAAAAAATCCACGGGTGGGAGGTGTCAACGGGGGGGAAAACGGAGAAGGGGAAGCAAGGGGCAACAGACTCAGAAAAAAGGCGGAAAGAAGCGCATCCAAAAGCAAAAGCAAGCAGCTGGGGGGCGCGGAAAGGCCGTTCACCAAGGCCCCGGAAAAAAAGCTTTCGGTAATGCATTGGGGGGGGACCTCAGGCAAGACAGGAAAAAAAGGCGCACACTACTTTTCAAGGGAAAAAGCGCAAACGCGAGGGGGGGGGTGTCAAAGAGGGAAAAACGCACTCTGCACAAAGGAATATGTGGCAGGGAACGGACGCTAAGGGTCGAAGCACTACGCACTGAAAGCAAAAGGGGGGACTATGAAGAGACGACTCGCCAAAATAAAGACCAAGGCGATCAGCAACCAACGAAAACAGAATCAACCTCGGACAGGCGTAATGGTAATGGACCACTTTTAAAGGTTTAGGACAAATTTTTTGTTGCTTTGTGTTTTAGGCACTCTCCAAAAACATCGGGCAAAAACGGAGAGAAATACAACTCGCGAATCTGTCGGGTAAATGAACCTTCTAGCAGCCGACCCAATAGAGCGTCTTAAATGGGGAACAAATCCCTGGGGGGCAGGGGAAGGAAAGAGGCGGTGAGGAAGAATGCGGGAAAAAAAACATGTTCTCCCCATTTGTGGGAAGGGAACTTTGGCCCCGGGCAAGAGTCGACACGCGGGGGGTCCACGATATATGAACCACACCGCTGGCAAGAGAAGAAAAATACCATTGGTGGCGTGTTGGAACGCAAGCAAATGGGGTGAAGGGGATAAAAGGAAACGCAAACCCCTGGGGGGTGGGAGCGGAAAGGAAACTACGAGTCTGAACCATCCGGAAGAAATTACGGAAGGACCCAATCCCGACTATTCCAAGAGAAAACAGAAGTCAAAAAAAGATTTGACAAGGCAGGTGGGCGAACAAGCAGAAGAGACAGGTTGCTCAAAAAGGTCCCCGAGGCCGGAAGGGGTGTAACTGGGAAACTTGAAGCCCGAGTGCGCATTTGGGGGGGCTGGCCTGAAGGGGACGGAACGGATAGCGGATGCAAAAAGGGCACCCTGGAAAAATCGAATCCAGGGAGAACACTTGGGGAAGGGGCGTTAAAGTTGGGTGTAGGTTCGGCTAAGTGGGAGTCACCCAGGGGGGCGGAAAAGGGGGAAGGGGAAATTGCGCTGTCGGGTTCGGAAAACCGGATCGACACTTTGGGGGCAAGGGAAGAAAACAAGACTCCCTAGGGGGGATACAAGGTGGAAAACGGAATAAAATTTGTGTGGGAAGCAAACGAGATATAGTGGGGGGGACGAGAAAGGGCCCTGCAGCGAGAGGAACTTCCAGCAATGCTCGTGAAAAAAGTGGAAAACGGCTGTTAATTATATAAAGGAGGGGCCGGGAGGGCCAAGAGAGTGAAAGAAAAAACCGGGTTGCCTGCACGGTTGGGGGGGCGCGGATCCACACTGTAAGGGGAAGAGAAACAGTACTAGAGAGATTCCTTCAGGTGTGAGAAAGACCAGTTCCAGAAATTGGAAAAGGGGAAAAGTGGTTCCGTTGCCACAGACGGTGAGGGTAAATCCTAGAAAAAAGCCCGGGAGGGTTAAAAGTCCCTTTGAGTAAAGCGCGCCCCGGCTGGAGGGGGTGTTTGGTGCGGTTCCTGAGAGGGGGGGGGAAAAATGGAAAGGTTGTTAGGAGCGCGCAGTCTGGGCGAAAGCGCACGAATCATGAAAAAAAAGGTCGGGAAGACAGGGTTGAGAACACACGTGAAGCGCTAATACGTTACGAGGAACAGGAAAAAAACGAGTGTTTTTCGGGAACGCGGATAGGACGAGTGTTGGCTATGAGAAGAAACCCAGGCCGGAGATGTCCTTCCCGCCCCAGAAGGAAAAAAATTAGAAACACTTCTATCGTGGGGGTATTCCTTTGTAAATGTGTAGGGGTCAAAATCGAAGGACGACTACCACCGAACCCAGGTGGCGCTTCCTGGAGGACCGGCCGGCTCCGGCCGGGCGTTCGACTAAACAGAAAAGAACTACAATCATCCACATTTGAAAAAACAAATGGTATTAGATTAGTAAAAAGAAAGAAGAAGGAAGGGAATAATCATCTGCGGGGGGGGGAAAGGTGTCTTCTTGCACTAGGATGGAACATAAAGATCTAGAAGAACCAGAGGGCAGTCGAGAGCGGGCTCCTTCCCCTGATGGATCCTCTTCCTAGGGGGGGGGTCGTCCACCTACCCGAAGAAGAATCAGTAGAAAAGAAGAAAGAAAAAAAGAGGAGGGGGAAAAGGTAGCTGAAAGGATTTGTTCTAAAGGGGCTGTCCCAAAAAACACCGGGGGAGGAGATCAGCCTGGGAAAAGATACTCAAACTATGGTCCCTATATGAAGGAAGAGTAGCCTACTCGTCTATATGGCGAATGTGGAGTTTGTAGACACTGTGACTCGATGGACATGCGCCTAACTCTCCTACGATAGAGAAGCGCCCCCATCTATTATCTATAAGCTAAAAGATAATTAGAGGCGCGCAAGTATCAAGTCTCGCAGCCGCATAGCAAACCTATTATGGACCCCTCGACCCGATGAATAAATGGACAAATGAAAACGCAAAAATGAAAAGTGTGAAAAGATTACGATCCTCACAAAAAGAAAGTATTCTCCCAATCGCAGACAAACGGAATCTGCTGCTGAAGGAAAAGGCCTCATGGCCTCAAAAACAATCAAACCTCAAAAAAGTTACAAGATCATGGACGCAGAAAAAGCAGAAGACAAACGCCCGTTTACAAGGAAGAAGAAGCATGGGGGAGGCGAAAGAAAACAAGGAAGTCATCGTCCAAAAAAGATACTCATGAGGACAACCTGAGTAAAAACCAGGATCCCGAGGAAAGGGGGGGGGGGGAATGGGGGGGGGGGGGGGGTCCGGTGTGTCGTTCCAAGTGTGGAAGGATAAGGGCGTACGGGGGGGGGGGGGGGGGGGGGGGGGGGGGGGGGAGGGGGGGGGGGGGGGAGGGGGGGGGGGGGGGGGGGGGGGGGGTGGCGGGGGGGGGGTGCGGCGGCAAAGACATCGGGTCTAGAATTCCCACGGGACGTTTCCCAGCGGTTTGGCCTTGTACTGGAGAACAGTACCGGGGACGCCGAGAGAATGTCGCGAAGATAGACCTTTGGGGCAGACAGACTCGAGTCCGTGGGAACGGCACCAAAGGAACATGAACTCGAAATGAAGAAAGTGGCAGGTAGAGAGTGGGCGCAGCGTCGTCGCGCTGTCTGTGGGTCGAAACACATGTCCCATGGGTCCGTCAGAAGTGACAAAGGCCAGACCACGGGGAGAAAAAAAAAAAAAGGCCGTCCTGTTTCTGAAGAAACCGGGTAACCAAGGGAAAATCCGGTTCGTGGCAGCAAGCACTGGAGGGCCGTCTGGCGGAGAGGGGTCAGAACGAGCAGAAGGGTACAGCGTAGGGAAAAAAAGAGAAAAAAGGACGGAAAAAATTCCACGACAAGACAGGTCTGGTCGTAACGCCCAGGATTGTAAGGAAGCTGTTCCGAATGAAACGCCAGGAACCCAAAGAGGGACAATCCATCTCAACGGGAAGAACTGGTGAAGCCGCTAGGGCTCATTCCCCTAGCGAAAACATGAAATAACTCACGAGGGGGGTCAGCATCTCAATCCTCTGGGGAAGAAGAACGCTAGAATCTCTGAGAGAAAGGAATTAGTATGGGGTCTGAAGGAAGACCATCACCACCGCCAACAAATGGACAGAATACTATTCATTGGGGACCAGGTTGGATCAAGAAAGGAGGCATAAAGAAAGGTGAGGGGAGGCACTGGTGAGACTCACTCGGAATGGAGATATCTGTCCTTAGGACAAGAGGAAAAAAAAAGTTACCGCCGGGGCCTTCTGATGGGGAAAAGCTTAACAACAGGGCTGAAATGAAAAAAAGAAGAAAGAAGAGAGGACTCTGGGCACCGAAAAGCAAGCAAGGGCAGCACATGGGAGCCATTAAGGCGGTTCCACGAATGAAAAAAAGAACGTGTCCAGGGGCAAAATTCAATTCGCGACAAAAGACAAGGGAGGAAGGGTGCATGCCGCTTCTAAACAGCGAGAAGAAAGATCCAGGGAACCGAAAAGGGGGGAAGGGGGAAACGGAAGGAGGGGCCCATAGGTGGAAGAATCGTTCTTGTTTCTTCATTAACTTGGGGGAAGCGAAACAAGGAACGAGCTTAGAAGAAAAAAAAGAAAGAAAACAAAACAAGGGATGAAAAAAGGGGGGGAAAAAAGGGGGAAGAAAGGAAGTTTGTCTTAAAGCAGAGCGGGTTTTTCCGTGGGGGTCGTGACCTAGAATTTTTAACACAAAAATGTGGGGATCCCACAAAGCAGGGGGAGGGTCAAAAAGAGGAAAAAGAAAAAAAGGCAAGCCCAGTTTCATTTCCATCAGAAAACTTGGAAAGAGCCCGACGGAGAGCAAAAAAGAAAAGGGGGTAAGAAAAAAAAGCAGAATGAAACAACAGAAGCCAACAAAGGGATGGTCACAAGAAGAGGGAAGGAAAAGGCCAACAAACGGCGTGGCTTTAAGGAAGGGGGAAAAGCAAAATATCTGGGGAAAAAAATCAAAGGGACTAAAAAAACTCTGCGTTGGGATATTGCGAGGGGGAACGGCCCGGGGGGTTTTCGCAGGGAAAAAACTAAACCGAAAGCTGGAAGGTGCAAGGGGCAGGGAGTGAAAGCACTACGCTGAAACGGACCGAAAAGATTGTTCGACTAAAGAAGAGAAAAAAATTCAAGGGACGCGAATCGCACAAAAGCCCTAAAAAGCTCCTCCAGGACGAAAAACGGGGGAAGGGGGGGCTGGCTACCCCAAGGGCAGGATCTTTTCGAAAGGGGGGGGGGGGGGGGAAGGGGGTGATGGGGGAGGAATCAATCCCCACGACCCAAAGTGGGCGATCCAATCAGAAAAAAAACCTCTGGCGTGGGAAGGACGAAGGGGGGCCAGAAGAGGATTACCATAGAGCGTCCGGAAAATGAACTTCGCACTCTCAGGCGCTATCAGGCGGGGACGAAAAAAATGATAAGAGAAAAAGTGGGGGGGGGGAGGGGTGGGTCTAGGGGGTAGTGCGGGTGCAGCCTATCGTCAAAGGCTGTGAACTATATGAGGGGGAAAAGAAACCTAAACTGGGGTCCGTGGGAAAGGGATAAGACCGACAAAAAGAAGGTAGTGTGGGCAACGGCCGCCTCATGGGTCGAACAGTGTGTCACTAAACAAAAGCTCTTCGATGTAGAGGGTACCCCGATACGTGGTGGGGGCCTAAAAACTGTGACGAAGGAGCACGGGACAGACTGAGGTAGTTCCACACTACCAAGAAGGGGAAAGAGGAAAAGAGGGTTAACATAAGGTTTAGACACCCCCTACCATGTTTTGCTATAAAGTCCGATGTGGGAAGGGGGGGGGGGGGAAAAGTTCGTTGAACATTTGAGAACGACAAAAAAGAAGATGAGAGTGGACGTTTTAGATTGCCGTCGAGAGAAAGAATAAGCTTAGGCCCCCTCTTCAGCCTTCTATCGATTAGCCAGCGCGTGAAGTTTGGGGGCGTAAGGCCAGAATTTGAGGGCCATTTTAAGGCACGGGTCGTTTGAGGCGGGGGGGGGAGGGTGGGGGGTGGGGCGGGTTGTCGCCGAGAATCTTGTCCCACATCGAAGAGACACACGGTTCTAGCTCTTGTGGGATCAAGGGTTGCGGTACCACAAAGTGTGTGGTGCAAAAGCAACCAGGGCCACACGGGGCCCATAAGTGACGGGGGGGAGGGAAAAAGATTAAAAACTGCAATTCTCGAAGACACAAGAATTCTTCGTGCTGGGGGGGGAAACAGGCACGGGTGGAGAAGGACTGGGAATAGGGTCCAGAGAAAGGGCACCACGGTCCGGCCTTGGAATGGAAAAAGCGCGAAAGAAAAAGAGCACTGATTTGGAACAGATCTGACCGATTGAATATGCAAGGCAACACTGGCATTTCTCTAACAAAATGCGATGAAGGGGAAAAAAATACAGAGGCTTTTGGGGAGGTGAAAAAGGAAGGGAGTGGAATCTCTTGATACCAAAAGTCCCGGTGGGGAGGGGGGTTTAGGCGTTGCGGGTCCATACTTTATGGGTGGGCACCGGGAGGGTCCTGTGGGGGGGTGGGACTGTTCCTTGGGGAGAAGGTCCAACTTGACCCCTGGGAAAGGGAAGCCCATAAACGGCCCACTAGTTTTCCGACGAGCACGTCAAAAAAAAGTCTGCAAGCAGCAGGGCGTAAAAAAAAAAGGCGGAAAACAACCAGAGAGAAAAAAATAGCTTTGTGGGTAGCCGCGAGGGGCCTGCACTTATGGCGAGAAAGAAAGGGCTGGAAAAAGAGAATAAAAAAAAATCGAACGGGAGAAAAAGTCTTCAAGTCGAAACGGGGAGGGGGGGAAGGGGGGGGTGCGATACAAAGTGAGAAACCAGCGCCTTCCAAGGGCCAAAGACACCAGAAAAACCCACACAAAGGGGCAGGAAAGCTTCGTCTCACCAACAACAACTTATTAGAGGGAAGGAGCTTTCCGAGCGGGGGACGGGGGGGAGGGGGCGGGATTAACGGGAGGGGGGAAACTGTAACCTCAAAAAAAACAAAAAAGTCGGCCAGAATCAGAAGTAAGAACTAAAAAAAGAAGAAAAAGTGAGAACGCCTCAGGGGCAAGCCGGGGGGTTCTCGCCTTCGGCCGCAAAACGAAGAAGCCGAAAAAAAACAGAGACTTGTCTGATCGAAGGGACAGGTCACGAGGGGGGAAAGACCAGGTGAGTCCCGACCGGCTTAGAGGTGCAAAAAAAAAAAGGTCAACGAATAGCTCGAAAAAAAAAAAAAAAAGAAAAACGCTACATCTAGGAACTCCACAAACAAGGGGAAAGGGGAAGAAAAAACTTACGAAAGTAAAAACTGGGACCATACCTGGGTACCCATAACTCTAAAGTCAGGAAAGACCCAAGGACAAGTATGATGAACATCGCAGGTGCGAGAAAGGGAAAAGACAAAAGGGGGACAAATCAGGGTCAATGATGAGGAATCACATGGCTCACGCGCTGAAAGTCCCGGCAACTTTGAAACAAGTAGGAGGAACGGTCCACACTCCCAATTATATCAGAAAGAAAAAAATAAAGGGGGGGAACTGACCGAGATATGGCCGTCGATGAAACGAACTGAAGGAGACATCATACGTCAAAAAATATGAGGCACTAGGGCAAAAAGGAAGGTAACGAAAACCTGTATACAGGAAATGGATGTGGTCGGCGCCAAAGTGGAGTCCACAAATCTAACGCACAGGGGGGGGCCACGACCCAAAGGAAGAACAGTTAAGGAAAGAGGGGAGAAATCACACACCCTTCACGGCAAAGAACTTCACCTACTACTATGATACGTAGAACAGCCGAAAAGGCATCCTCAAATCAAACAGATGCATGTACGTCACAAAGAGGCAAAAGGGGCGTCCATGTCCAGGGCAGAATAAGGCCTAGGACAACTCGGAGAAGACGGAAAAACCTTTCGGCTGGTCGGACCTTGTCAAACATACGACGTTGGGAAGTCACAAAAAAAAAAAAGCCGGTGTAAATCAGAAGCTTGCGAAAAACCTGGGGGGGAAGGGCAGGAGGGGTCGAACTCCGGCAGGGAAACTCTCGGCGTAAAACTTAAAGGAAACATGTACGGGAGGGGGAAGCCACAGAAAGGCGTCTTCCTGAGACAAAAACGTTAATCGAAAAAAGGAACTTGCCATATGCGGACAAGAAAGGGAAAACAGACAAAAATCACTCCCAAAAGCGAAAAACGGTAATGCTACTAAGAACGCTGGGAGAAGAGCATATCTCATTGGAAGAAAGAACGCAATAGTTTCAGCAGCAGAAGAAAAAAAACTCCAACCTAAGGTAGAAGGAACGAGAGGAAATTATAGGGGCGAAACTCTGGGCGTGGCCATATAAACATCACCAAGCAACATGTGGGGGGAAGAAGAGAGGGGAAAGAAGGGTGGGCCCTTTTTTCATCCGACGACCGGAGTCGGGTAGAAAAGGTTGGCGGAGGGTGTCTCTCAGGGGGGGGAGGGAAAACTGGAGAGCGGGGAAGGCGACAGAGGTCCGGGGCCGGGCAAACACTGTCTTGCTTAAAGCAGACGCCCCAGCAACAGAAATGGTCCACTTCAAACTTGTCAGGGGAGACCTCTGAGGGAGAAGGGTTGAGCCTCGCAATCGGTTCTCCAGGGAAACGGGGAACCTATTCAGGGTAAAAAGACAAGGGCCCCCTAATCGGTGGCCGGGAAGGAAATAGACAAATGAACCGAGCGCGAGGGATTTGACAGGGGGGGGGGGGTCTGACACGCACAGGTATACAAAAGGGGAGGGGGAAAGACCAAGATCCGTCTAGGGCAAAAATCTTGTCTGAAAGAAGAAAAAACGTTTTGAAGACATGTCGGGGGGGGGGGGGATCAAGAAAAGCTAGAGAGAAAAGGAAAAAAGGATCGGATGTAAAAGAACATCGCGAGGCAACAAAAAACAAAGGAGTATTATTAACATAAAAAAGGGGGGAGGACCTCATGCTACGGGGGGTGTTTGAAAAAGGTGGACAAACTGCGTCCCTAAATTGGGGGAAAGGGATCCACAATAATGAAGGGGAAAAAGAAGGGGTCCTCTTGGAAAGAAAAATGTTGACCAAAGGGGGGAAGAAAACCGAACGTTATCGGCTCTGGCAGGTAGGTACATGCCCACCCAGAGCCAGAGAATGGTCTCTCAAGGTCCGTCCAGGAAAAACGTGTCGGGAGGCCTGGTTGACACCAAGGCATGCCGTGTAAATGAACACCTTCATGGGGGGAAGGGAGGGAAAAGAGATCTCCTCTAAAAGGGGTTCCCTCTGTCACGACCACCAGAAAAGAGGGTCTTAGCTGGGGGGTTCCGGGGGGGGCAAGAACAGGAAGAAATCAGGTCAAAAAAAAACCACTCCAAGATTGTATAGAAAGGGAATACCTACCTTCCATGGCCAAGGAAAGCAAAACAAAGGAAAACGTCCGAATCGAATCAGGGAAAGTGCTCGAGGTACCAACCGGGAAAAGGAAGAACGTTGGGTTTTTAGGGCACATTTTTGGAGGTGGTACTTCATCGCAAGACAGAAGGGACACGTAAGATCATCACTGAGAAAAAAAATCTCAAGCACTATTCTAGAGGGACTTGGAAGAGTAGAAGATCTCATCATTCAACACGGGCAAAAATGAAAAAAAGCACGGAGGGAGGGAACATCCACTCCAGTATCGGGGGATTGGTTGGGGGTCTTGTACTTGCCCGTACGAGAGATTCAAAAATGCTTGGTATATATAATAGAAAAATCTTTTACAAGGTCAGGGAAGAACAAAGAGAAAGGGTTTCTTGTGTGTTGGGGAAAGACCCCGCAAAGAAGAAAAAGGGTACAAAGAAAGGTCACCATCGACGAAAGTTTCAAAGGGAGGGGCATCTTCCTCAAGGGTAGCCCCTGTCAAGAACATGCTGGTCGAGGGGACCACTAAAGAATGTCAAAACGTCGAGGGGAGACAACGTTAAACAAAAGAAAACATCCCGAAGAATGTGGAAAAAGATCATCTCCCTATCTAGGTCAGGGAGGGAAAGAAGGTGGCATTTGAAAGAACAGAGGGCAGAGGTTGCCGTACATAAAAACGGATCCTCTGATTGTGACATGACGGCGGCGCCTGAACATGCGAGGGTGCCTGCTAGGAGGCAGGGATGGGTGGTTACGGACAACGGGACGAAGGGGAAGGCACAGGAGGTGACAACCATGGTCGGGGTGAAAAATTGCGTGAATGAAAGAAGGTCCGCAGAAATAGAGGGCCCGCCCAAGAAGCGATCATCTCTTGGTGGGTCGGAATTGGTGCTTTAACAAAGGGTTGGACCTCAGATATGGAGGGTAAATCATCGAGTCATCTCGACAAGCAATAAAAAAGGGGTGCCACTGATTGGAAGGGGAGGAGCGGCCCTGTGGCGGGGAAACGGGGGGGAACAGAGTGGTCCACAAAAGTGACGTCAGTGATGCCCGGGGGCAACGAGAAGCCCCCAATGTAGGAACAGACCTAAGAAAAGAATGTCCCGCGGAAAAAGCCCCGTTGACGGGACGACCCGTGTACTAAGGAAAGAGGCCAAAAAGGAAAACCTGGGTTTAACAGGGGGAGTGAAGCTGGCGATAGGAAAGAACCAATTCCGGGTTTGGACTTTTGAAAGGGGGGAGGTCTGTTTCCTTTAAAAAAAACAAGAGGGCCGGCTTGTCTTGTGGGGTGGCGGGGACGGGAAAGAAAAGGGGTAGGAAGGGGAACGAGAGAGTCCCGTCTCGTTTTCACAATCACAAAAATCATAAGGAGGGAGCCGCACGGGAAAAGAAAAAAAAAACGGGTGGGGGTAACTTGAGTCTAACAAATAGCAACAGTGTTTGGTCTCTCGTCCGGGGGACAGAATCCAGTTACTGATTGTTAGCCTGATGAAAAAATGAAATAGCTTGGAACTTCCAGACTCCAAGTTGGAAAGCGACCAGGGGTGAGGGAAGAGTCAAAACGGGTAAGGAGGGGGAGGGAAGACATTCGACCGTAACCAACCAGAAGAACCTTCCCTCAAGACAAGAAAGAACTCAATCGCGATGAGACAAGGCCCTACTCAACACCAACAACAGTAGTTATTATTCAAACGAGAAGAGGAAGGTACAACTCTGTCTTTTGTAGGTGAGGGACGGTCACAGGAAGGGTCTGTAACAGACAGAACGCGGACAAAGTTCATCTACGTGAGAACAAAAATGAGGACGCCTCTTCAAATCAAGGGGGGGGGGCAGACCGACCTCTGTCGCGATCGATCAAGAGCGGAACAAACGAAAGCTCCTTTGGCGGGGGTAGGGCGCGTTCAGAGTTGACTCAGAAAAGGGAGATGCAACGACGGTCTGGCGGGGAAAAGCACATGACGTCCAAAAGGGAAGACTCTCCTCAACAAAGGAAACTACAGATAAAGAAATCACCAACAAGAAAAGCATAAGAAGAAAAAAAGGATGGTAATAGGGAATGTAAACCAAGAGAGAGGGACTGTTCTACAAGGAATCGGGAAAAGTAGGGGGCACTGACCAAGACATAAAAGGCAACTGTCATCGCCCTGGGAAAAAAGAACGGCATCTCGTCAGGGAACGAGGTCAGACCGTGCGGGAATCAAATGTTCTGTTGTCGCCGCGGGGCATCAAAAGACGAAGGGGGACCTATCGGGAAATTACCAGAAGTAAAAACTCGAGAAACAAAAAAAATAAATAAGAAAACGTCAGAAAATCAGATGGCCCGGCTGAGACGCGGGGGGTCAGGGCATCCATCGTTCAAAATCCGGGAGTCCAAAAACGTCAAAGAAAAAACACAAGTCCAAAGAGATCTCGTCGGCGGTCCCACTAATCTGAAATCCCCCCGACATAAAACTCAAAAATTGACAAAAGAAAAAGGGAAGGGG
>Ga0179591_1279414_pt1 | contig 13876 bp, 9 predicted proteins | sample CZOMad2_1_08_16f_FD_182891 | JGI IMG/M metagenome (GOLD analysis project Ga0179591, IMG submission 182891) | Vadose zone soil fungal communities from Angelo Coast Range Reserve, California, USA - CZOMad2_1_08_16fungal (PacBio error correction) | ecosystem: Environmental > Terrestrial > Soil >...
AACCTGGAGGGTGGGACACCGCTGGCTCACCAAGGGAGAAGAAGCTCTGGGAAAACAAGGAAAAACAGGAAAAAAAGACGCGGAGGAAAAAGAGAGCAAGGAAAGGCGCGGAGAGAAAAGCAGAGGAGGGAACGCATCGGAGAGTAACAAGTATTGGAAAATAGAAGGGGAGACTATAACGTTGTCAGGAGAATGGTAGAAAAAGTTGAGAGCGCAAAAGCTCGGCAACTTCGGAGATACAGGGAGACAGGGAGTCGTCGAGTCAAGGTGGATCGTGGGCGAGGGGGGGAACACGGACGGAGTGTCGGGATGTCAGCGATGTGAGAAGCAAGTAGTCGAGAGTCGCCGACAAGCACCCTGACGGAGAGGAATGGGAGAAGGAGGGGGAGGCAACTGGAACACGTCGGAGAAAGACAGGGAGATGGCAGAGAGATATAGTCGTCCTCGAAAAAGGTGATAGGGGTAGCAAAGTAAAAACGACAGAGGCAACGGACGGGGGAAGAGAAAAAAAAGTGATAAGAATGTAAGGGTTCGGAGGTGGTGCTGTGCGGTCGGGGTTCAGCCCGGAACGAGTTGGGCCTCCAAATGATGGGAGCTTCAGTAAGAGAAGGGGTCTCAAAACTGAATCGTACTGAGAGGGAAATTGCGGTGGGGAAGGGCCGAACTGTACTTTGCCATCTGTTCGACCGGTTTGCTAAGGCCTTGGGAATACAAAAGGACTTGGCGAGGACTATTTAGGAAGAGAGGGGGCGAAGGTTCCAAAAAGCTAGTGACCTGAGGCCTCGGGGCAAGTAAGAAAAAAAAAGTTGCCTTAAGATCGGAGTCGATAGAGTGCGCGTGAGCTGCTCGGGGGTTACCGTCAGAAAAGGTGAAAGGAGGGCAAGACGATTCCAGGGGGGAAAGGAGATAAAACACGAGAAGTGACTAATGCTCCTGTCGATGCCGGGGCTCCAGGCGTCGCGCACAATCCGTCGCGAGGTGATCGTATAAAAAGTGGCGGGGGGGAATCTACTGGCTTTGTAAGGGGAGAAGGGGGGTGGAGAGGGGAAAAAACTCGTTATGAGGGGGGTGCACGAAAGGAGTAGGGTCTCGGGTTACCAAGCGGTATGGCCGCCGACATCCGTTGAGTGTTGCCGAAGAACGCGGGACAGTCCTACTGATCATAAGAAAAGAAGGAAAAGAAGACAAAGGAAGAGGGAAAGGACAGCGGACGAGGGAAATGGAAAGAAACTACGAGGAAGAAACCTGCACGCTGCGATTGGTTGACGTTCATCCCAAAAAGACTAGATCCCAAGAAAAAAAAGAAATTCTTCTAGGGAGGGAAAGACTGACCCTGACGTCGGAGTCAACTTGGGAAAGCTACCAAGAGGGAGACTGCTCCGAGAAAAACTTCCCGTATGGAACCTGCTAAAGCAAGAGATGGGTCTACTTGGAGGAGAAAGTGGGGATACCACGAGGAACATAAGAGGATGCCCACGAGCGAGTCGAAAAACGCGCGAACAAAGAGCGGAGGGAGTTTACGATGAAAAAAATGCCTGGACGTCCAAAACCCGCAGCAGGAACCTATCTCGAAGAAGAAGGTCTGTTTTGAAAACCGCAAGCATAGAGGAGGATACTGCTCAGGGAGTAACGGCGAACGGCGGCCGACTCGGAATAAGAGGGGTAAAGCGGACCTCCATTGACAAAGTCGGGGGAGACGGGGGGGGGCTCATTATGAAGGACTCTCCCAAAAATTTTCAGAACTGAAGAGGAAGAGGGAGGCAGGGCTCATGGCACCCGGCAGTTGGGATCTGTCGTTTCTTTTGGCGGGGCTACTGAAAGCGCTGGAGCTTTCTCTCTAGAGAAAAAAAAGGAGGGGGGAATCGAGGTTGGAAAACCCTTGAGGACAAAAGGAAAGGGAACAAGATCACGATGCTTGACTTGGTAAAACGAAGGCATCCATATCGACCGGGATGGTCTCTCGGACGGGTCCGACGAGGGCGCGAAAACAAGCGTTTTCTTTGGGGGGGGGAAGAAAAATGGACACACTGGAAAAAAAAAACTGGCAGGGGGAATGGAGAGGAAACTGGGGCCGAAAACGGAATCAGAACAACTCGCAGCTCCGATACATGTCAGGCGACAGGGGGAGGGAAAAGACGCGGGAAAAAGAGAACGCCTCGGCTATCATTTCTTTTGCTGGCCGGGAAGAAGAGAGAGAAACACAAAACAAACATGAAAGGGAGAGGGGGGGGGAAAGAAGGACCGGAGACCAGCAATGCTCGCCCGGGTCTTAAGTAGCGTGCTGCTGGTCGGAAGCGGGGAAAAGGGGAAGGAAGAAAGGAGAGCGCAGGGGAGAGGGGAAATGCCTTCTTTCAACTCAAAAGGGGGGGAGAGGGAGGGGGCACCCTAACCAGCGCCACAGGGGAGGGGTGCATCTTCGCGATGGATTAACTCTACAATTCTGTTTTTCTCGCGGTCGGAAAAAACGTATTCTTCGCCAAATCAGATCGGGGAATCATCTCGCCTAGGGGAAGGAAGACTTTTGGCGGCAGAACGTCATCGGAGCGAGAGGGCGTCAGAGGGTAAAAGCATCTCGAGCAATCTCAATCCCAAAGAAAAGCCCCGACGGACTCAAACGGGATTAACCGTTCTCGAAAATGTCGAGTGTTCTATCGGTACTACTCGAAAGGAACCTCTTTGGAGGCGGAAAAGTATTTTCTCTGACTGATAAAAGAGAGGGAGGAAAGATCCGATCGCTTTCAAGCAGGGGGGAGCAGAAAAAGCGCATCTCGTGCGATTGTTTGTTCAACCACGAACAGGTAGCTTCACTCGAGAATCTAGGAGGAGTCTTAAAGCTCTTTAAAGTAAGGAGGGACGTCCTACATCGGTGTGTCGAACGCGGGGAGAGAGACGCGATGAGATCTTAAGAGTGTATGTTCGATCAACGAGGTCGTCAGAATGAATCTCGGGGGAGACGGCTACGGGGCTGGTCGCAGGGCCAGAACTGGGGCAAGGAAGGTAAAGACTCATGGTCTCGGGAATGCTCCTACTCCGAAAGGCCCTATGGAGACCGAAGCAAGCATGTGCTTTTAGGCTTCGACTATATCTATTCTTTATGGAGAGGGGAAGGAAGAAAAAACAACGGATACGAAAATAAAACCGGCTCGGGCATTAACAGGGTAGAAGGCTCATACTGTAATCTAAGGGAGCAAATTCTATGAAAATATCTCTATCGAGGGAACATGCTCTACGAGCTTTGAGGGAGGGGGGGCGGATATTGCGCATACAGGAAACGGGGCATCAACACACTCAACGAAAGGCGGAAAATGTCAATCGATAGTTATAAAAACCGCAAAGCAGGGTCCGTAGACTTAGAATCCGATAAAAGTGTAGGACGTCGGTGCCGCTAATATCAACCTAAAAAATGAAATCTCGAAGTGAAAAGCGACGGAGAAAGGCCACCTCTACGGAGGTATCTGCTCCTCAAAGAGCTAGGGCCTTCTAACGAACTGGGAAAAAAAAGCCAGAAACGTTCTATATGAAGGAGGATCAAGGCGATCAGCTGACTAGCGGCCAGGACTCTCACTCTATATTAAATAGGAAGCTGAAGTGGACCTCTATGGTTCAAAGCCTTAGAGGGGGGAAGAAGCCTGAGGGCCTCTCAGAGAGAAAATAACTCTCGCAGAAGTGGGATCGGGGGAACAAGTAGAAAAAATCTTAGGAAAAACAGTCTAACAGAAGAAAAGGCTCTCGTGAAATCGCTCAGACAGAGAGGGAAAGGGAGCGGATCCTAAAAAGAGTTGCGGTTCCTGCCCGAGAGAATGACGTAACTAATCCAAAGAGGGGGGAGGCCCCATAAAACGGGGGAAAAAGGGCAGTCGAAAGAAATCCATCTGTCAACTATCAACGCCCAAGGCCGATGGCCGCGCTCCTGGGAGGGGGGGAAAAGTCAGATTTCGCATCTGGACTATTACTGAGGCCGTCACAAAAATTCAAGGCTACATATCACTGCCAAGGGGGCTATGACTACGGGCGTAGTTAAACGCTAGGGGGGGGGGTCTGGCGTATTTAATACGTGAAAATCTTCTAACAACGTTTGCTGTCGCAGGAAAGCTTATAACGATGATAAAAAAAAACAAGGCTTAGCGGGGCAATCGGCGAGACCTGAGCGGCTAAAAAAATCCTCGAGGCGAACAGAGCGAGGCCTCCGCCAGGCACAGATCTTTACGTTGAACAAACTCAAAATCGCACACTAGCAGTTCACAATGACCTTCATGACTCGAGTGAAGTGAGCGAATATTCTCCTAGACGTGGAGAAAGAGAAGGTCTGGGCGCAATGGAGAATTCCAAGTGCCGTAACCGCTTCATAGAGCGCTTGACCAAATATTTTGCTCGACAAGGTTTACTCAGCCGAGTAAATCAAAAAAAAAACAAACCCCGGGGGAAACCGCGGGCTTAAAAAGAAGAAAAGTCGTATCTCATGGGAAAAAACCAGAGGGGGGGAGTGAGGTCCTCGAGGTGAGACCTATAATAAAAAGGCTACAGGACTTAAGGGGGAAAAAACGAATTTCCTCCGAAACTCGACTCAAGGGATAAAAACCGAGCCTTGCCGAGCGGAGGGCAGGTCCGTTAAAGAGGACCGCCGGTCCTGGAGGTAGGCTGATTATCTCTCAAAAACAACTTAGGGAGATGTAAAATTATGAGGGGAATCCCCTTAGGAAGGAAGGCTAAGACAGGCCCTGCGCGAAGGAGAATCGTCGGCTATCACGCCTTGCCTTCGCTAGTTAGTCACTCCTTCCATAAATATCTTGACTTAAGCTCAATTCTCTACCCAGCGCACAACTCATAACTCAAAAAATCCCCTGCGCTGGCTAGCCTCTCGCCAAGAGGGACAAGGGCTCGAGGACCTGCGGAGTTAGGTAAAGAACTCTAGGGAGTACCCGGTCAGCGTCAGGGAGTAGGAAGGGAAAGAGCTATTAATCCAGGTTGTTACGGAAAAAATGTGGCTGTCGCCGTACCTTTAGCGAGGACCGCTCGGCGCCTTAGAGTCGAGAGAATCAGTAGTGCGTCGAAGGGGAGACGATCGTGGGGGAACGAAGGGATCACGCTCTGAGGAGGGGATTCGGCGCATGTTACTACGGTATCGGTAGCGTAGGGGGGCGAAAAGATCCTTAGTACGCCTGACCAAGGCAAAAGGAGGCGACAGCACGACGCTGGGAGGAAACCCTATGATAATCGTTCTTCACGTAGGAAGACCAGAACAAACAGAGGTATTTTGGGTCCGGAAAATAGGGCGTAATAGGACGGGAGTATCTTTAGATTCGTAGAACGAGACACGCCGACCGCGGGGGGAGGATCTAAAATCTGACTGGAGAGCGAGTTTAGAGGGTGCTTTATCTTACGGGAGGAGGGAGGTTCCCTTACCGTAGTCCTACTGAGGGATTGAAGGCGTAGAGGAAAGGAGGAACGCAGCAGGGAGGGGGGATCGCAGCAGAGGGTCCGGTGGAGATTTAATTTCACGTCGGAGGGTTCTTTCGCTGTTGTCCAGAAACGTGGACGAGCATCGAAACAGAGGAGGTACAGCTCAAGGGGACAGTATGAGTCGCGACTCTGGGTCTCAGTTGGCCATTCAAAAAGGGAAAACTGAAAACTCTTTCATTATCTTTCTGCGAGGGAGTCATAGAGGAAGGGTTACAGTCCTGCACGGGAAGGCGGGGAGTTCCACTCGGGGCATTGGTAAGGTTGAGAAATAGCACGCCTCAATAAAAACAGCTCCAGCCTGGGGAATAAAGGGAAGTTTTCCAAACGACGGGGGAGAACTGTAGATCTCCTCTCGAAGGAAGGGCGGAATCGAAGTCACGTATCTGGTCGAAGTAAAGCTACTGGGTGGGTAATTCTGTACAAAAAAAAGGCATATATGGAAACTAAACGAGGAAAAGGTTTTTGATGACGCGTTATTCCTGAAGACATCGTACTTGTGACAAAGAAACGTCCAGTGGAAGCCGTAAGATGATGCTCTTCTCGAAAGAACTATAACTAACTCATATGCCACGTCCTTTTCTTCTAAGATGACCGGAGGACGAAACGAGAAGATCGGCTAATGGGACGTGTGGAAAACGAAAAGAAGCAAGCATAGCTACCCGCGAGGAAAGCCACATCTTTCTATAACCAGTTCCCTTGAGTCGGAGGAGGAGTCAATACCTCAGCAGAGAAACAGTAACCGTCAAGGGGGCCAACGCAACCCGCAAGAAAAAAGGCACAACCCTGCTAGAGAGGGGAGAACCGAGGGGAGACGAAAAAGAGATCAGCACTTCCAGAGGTCGAAAGGGACACACCATGATACTGCCGTAACGAAGGGGAGTGACAAGCGACCCGCCCGCGACTAAGATTCTCTATATCCTGTTGGAGTGGGAAAGAGCCCATCTCCAAAACGAGAAACGTTGGATCAGACATGAGAGGGGAAAACGTTCCTTCCTCGGAGGTGTACGCCGCGGAACCAGCCTAATGGTGTTCTTCAAACGCGGCGGGGGTGTCGTGACAAAGGGGAGGGAAACATCAACTCCCTCTTTCATCCTCAGGCTTAGCTGATCCGGGAACTGTAAGAGGTTGTGGTGCGTGAGGCGGGGGGGGAGCTGCTTAAGCTCTAGCTTCGGTGATCGCGAGGCAGCAAAGCGGATCGTCTTTGTGCATGGATTGCCGGAGCGCCCCCGGATCAGAATGATAGGGGACAATCAGACCGGAGCTGGAGGGACGAACGACGTGCCTAGAAAGAAACAAGCTTTTCGCTGGTAGAGGGAATTAAATAGACAACCTTCTACCCAACAGGGAGCGTGAACGGTTCGAGACACTACAAAAGTCACGCAGACTCCTCGACGGTCTCGATGTCAGCCAAAATCCGACGTCCGCACAGACGGGACAATCTATCCTACAGTTGGCGCTCCGCTCGAATCAGAGCAGAAAACAACAACTGAGGGTAGAGAGATTCAGAGTCGGCGAGACCAAGAGCGAGGGCGTCTCCTGAGGTCGGAACGACAGAGAAAGGGAAAGCGCGAAAAATCGTTTCGATAAGTCTGGAGAGAAAAGTGACCCGGGTCGGACCAGGAAAGGGTCAAAAGGTATCTCTAATGGGGGGAAGAATTCTTAACAATACGAAGACGATGGCTGAGAGCGGAACCCGAAGAAGAGACACCACCACGGTCGATCATGATATCAAACAAGGTCATCGGTGATATGGGACTTCGAAAGCAATACTTCATCCCCCGAAGCGATTGGAGGAGGAGCCTCCGACTCGAGCCACCGGCCTCACGAAACCTAAAACCGTGTCGAGTGGCAACCTTAAGGTACCTTCTCATCCACTGAGAAAGGCTAGGACCGGAGGGGGCGGGGGAGACTCTCGGTACAAAATCGGAGGGGAAGACGAATGGTGATGTACCGGCTACTCTCTTATTGGGAGGGCAAAGGAAGAAAAGGTGGAGCTTGCCCTGCACGGAGGGGGGAGAAGTCGTGGAATGAGGGGGTCCAGCGCGGAGCATAGAGCAGCTCGCGTCAAGAGCGATTAAATCGGGTTCAAGTCAGGAAGACGGAAAAACTAATAGGACTTTTTATCAAGCGGGTAGAAGCACTTTAGAATGATATGGCGAAAAGGGCGACAATAGATTCGCTCGAGGTCACCTCTTCTTGAGGGCGCGGGGCCGAACGGGAAGGTTCTGCGTTCTAACGTTCGCCAGACGAAGAGGGAAGAGGCCTCCTCGATCCGGTCAAAATCGTGCTAAGATAGGACTGGCTGCTCGGGGGAGGGAAAAAAAACAAAACAACTGTCATCACAAAAAAGCTTGCATCGGACGGCGGAAAAAAGTCAATCATCTTGGGTCTCCCGGAAAAGGCTGGCCGAAAGACGACGGTCGATTCGACTTAAAAAAGCTATCGCGGGTTCGGAGGAAACTAGAGAACGGTTTGCGTACCGACGAAACTGAAACAAACGCTCTCCCAGAGGTAGTAAGCGTAGACCGAACGAGTCTATCCCGGGTCAACACACCACCACGCCCAGCTTAGTCGAAATAATACTTCCAGCAAGGACCTACTGTGAAGATACAAAACCGGGAGGTGGAGCGTCGCAATAGAGAACCGCGTCCCTGTAAAGTCTCGACATCGCGACTGCGCACGAGGAGGGCTCAACTGGGACAAACCAATGGAAAAGCGAGGGAAAACACCTCCTTCCTGTCTAGGACAGGTAAACAGGCTAGTCAGAAGAGCAATCATACGCTATAACAATCTCATCAACCGGGGGAAGCCTGGGATGGAAACGACGGAGATGGACAATCGCGGTAAATTAAGAAGAGGGGGGGGGGGGGTTGGGGGGCGTCGCTATGCCAGACTCCGCGTCGGAACAAGGAGTGGGGGGATCTCTTATAAAAAGTCGCAAGGACGAGATGGGCACCGACTTGAAGCATGAGCTGGGAAGCAGAGGGGAGGGAATCAAACGAACTATCCTGCAGGAAGACCATCATCGCTGAAGGGAGGATCCCTTTCAGTTCCTACTACAGCACGGGTCAAAAGAGAACTCTCCCAAAAGGAAACATCTGCCTCGCTATAAGACGTCGTTTGATTTCAGGGAGTCGACTGCGAGATATTCGCCACGGGGATACAATACCTTCTAAGTTCACGATTACTACAGAAAGGAGACGGAAAGGATCAGGGCTGTTTGTAAAAGGGAGCGCGGAGTCCCTCAAACGGTCTTCCTTCATGGACTGACTTCAAACGGGGTTGCATTCAAGAAATAGGAGAGGGCTCAGAGCGGAGGGGCGAAGGGGTGCATGGTCACCGGATACGGAGACTACGCCCAGGCAAAAAGACAACATGACCGATCACCCAAAAGGAAAAGGACGCGATGAGGGGGGGGTAAAGCTTTGCTCAATGCACAAAAGGGAGAACTTCGACGAATACCAAGATCCAGGAAGGAGCTGGGACCGGGACTCTCGGGGAAAGTCTTGATCCCACCTTAAAGGACAGAAGGGAATGTACAACCTCTTGCATATAGCGCTGCCAGGGGGAGAAGAAAGCACGGGTAGGAGTCCTCCGCCGGGCAGGAGAAGGGAGAAGACGCGGGAACCGAGGAAGCAAAGCAGCGCTGACAGGGGAAAATTGGATTCAGTGTGCCGCATGTCTCTCACTGCGGCTGGATACCCCGTGCCACCCCCTGAGGAAAGAAAAGGCTGCTCTCAGGACTCAGAACGAATGGGAAACCTACTGGGGAGAGCTGTCAGTGCCTTGCCGGGCCGGACTTGTATTCACAACAAAAAAAGAAGGATGGGAATATAATAGCACAATCCAAGGCATGCCCTAGAGTCACCAGCTGGCCAGTAAAGGCAGCTACTCGGGAATGCTATCTAGGTTAGCGAGACGAAGGGGGGTCTTTATCAAGGAGCTGTAAGGAAATGACGGACTCTCGGACTCACACATAGAGAAGAGCGCAAAGAGAGGCTGTCGCTCTGCAAATTGAAAAGCGCTGCCTCCGGGGGGGACGACGCCGCCCGAAGCCTCGGGAGGGAGGACATGTCTTTAGTCTGCTAGATGAAGGAGGGTGTAAGGGGGAAAGGAGGGGCATTCGGCAAGGTTGAAAGCGTCAGAGCGAGGAAAGGATTTAAGATTCTGCGTCGAAAAGATAAGCATGATTGCGGTTATCAGACCTGGGAAGGTGCGAGTTGATAACACGCTGCAAAGCATCGCGCCTCTGGGACGTGATTTCGGCAAGCGCCGCGGGCTGCGGCCCTAGCATTCCAAGGCCCTTCGGAATACGGACTATAGAGGATTCGCCTGACTGCAGCAACCAGAACTTTCTGCAAGTCACCAAGGGACAGAACGGGTTAAAAAATCGGTCAGTCCAGAGGAAATTTCAGTCATTTTCGACATAGACGAACGATCGGCCTCGAACGCGCACGTCGAAACGGCCCCGTCAGAGAGTAAGATTTTCGGCGGGTTTCGGAGAGGAAGAAGGAGGTTCGAGGATCGCCCTGAAAATCTTATTTGGGCCAGACCAAAAGCTGGCAGTCGGAAATAGCCCCAGGAAGAAGAGGGCCGGGAAGGGGAGAATGCGGAGCTGAAGGGGGGGCAAGCGAAGTCGTTGCGAAAAAGAGGGGCGACCGGTTTAACGAAGAATTTACATTGGGGGAGATAACACGCCTGGGACGAGGGCGCTTTAGTTCCAATGAGACCTCGACCGCGAAAAATGTCCTCGAAGAGTTCCACATTCAGGACCGAAAACGCTTCCCGGGAAGGGGGATCAGATATATGAGGAAGCTGCCTCTCTCCGGCCGTCCGAGCCCGGAGGCGGGAGTGGCCAGTGGGACCCTGAGGAGCAAGCGGGCCTCGTCGGGAAAACAGCAAGCTGAACTAATCAAGGGAACTTCCGGTAAGGAGGCGCGGGCCGCTCCAATACGAGAATTATCTTCCGCGAGGAAGAAGGGTCGACGTAGATGGTTAGAGTAGAAGAGGGTTAATTGGGGAAAGACGGTAGTCGGTGAAAACGAAAAGCAAGTCTCGGAAGGTGGAGGAAGGTAACGCGGGATTCCTACATCCCTTGTTTGAAGAAGCAGTGCTATCGCTCTCGAGGATCCCGGGAGCTTTCGGAACTCATGGGAGCGTCAAGCCACGAAAATGAGCCGCGCAACGTTCACCCTCTCCTCTCTAGGAGGGGGTGATGCCCGGGGTCCGTTGGAGGCAAGGGATTAAGTATAAACGACGAGCCCCGGCCACTGCGAGATCTTTCCGAAGGGCCTTGATCTTCTTCCCTAAACGCGAGACCAGCGTCGGTCTACAGGAGCTCTGACCAGCAAGGAACCAGAAGTACCCTGGGGCAACTCGGGGCCATAAGAGCTCTAAGGAAAGCTTCGAGCGGCAGCGAAACACCTAGGAGATTGTTTACGCAACATGGACGGGCCCGGAGTACCAACGCTCTACAAAAAATATCTTCTCGACAATCCTGTTCAGTGGGAGGTGTCATTCAATGGCGGGTAGATCCTGCATACCCGCTAAATCGTCCAAAAGAAGGATTTGGCTGCCGCGACCCTAAACCTTTCCCTTCTTCTCCGGATGGTGTTGAAAGTGAAAGGTATGAAAGAGAGGACCAAAATCCCGCGTCCGACCTCTTGAATTAGCTGATACCTTTACGGGATCCCACTCCGGACAGGGGTGAGGCTTCTTTTTCTACGAGAGAAGACTCGGGGAGGAGGAGTGAGCATACGAGGTGCGCAACTCTCGGGGGCGGGGTTGCCGAGGGCGTAGGACCCCGGGGTTGTCGAAAGCCACCACACTATGGATTAGAGATATCCGTCTGAACCGAGGGTGACCTCGCCACCCAGATTGTTTAATTGGTAATAATTGACATCGCGAAGTTCACCCCGCTATCTCCCTCCCGTCGAGGGGGGGGCAGACAGGAGACGGTTGGGAAACGACATCATGAGGACTTCCGAACGAGAAAAATCAAACTGGGCAGACGACTAAAGAGGGAGGATGCTGGTGACGCCTCTCGATCTGAAACCAACACGGATGGGAGTAGATCTTCTGGCCGAGAAGAGATGCTCGAATGAGGGCGTATCTCTGCGTGCGGGCGTAGGGCGGAGCGACATCGAGGCTAGGCTGCGAGCTTTTCTACATTCCGTTGAGAGGGACCGGCTCGAGTCTCCAAAACAACCTCACGAAGAGAAGGTTGGGGGGGAAAGGGACGAGGGGATTACCTCGGGGAAACTCTAAACATGGAGGGGGCGCGCGAGGGAACACGCTAAATACATACGCCGTCAGAAGCAGGAAGATCGCAAAGCAAGTCATCGTTCACAAGGGGAAGAGCGGCAACTCTATCCAGACTATGGCAGTATCAAGGAAAAGAATCAAAAAAAAGAGCGAGCAGGAGACAGGGTCATAGCCAAAACCCGAAGCACCTCCCCACTCCACGGGGAACGAGTGGGAACCCTGATTACCGTCTCCTGAGGTATTCAGAGAGGGGGAACTGTCGGCGGGGAAAAGAGAGACTACTCTTTCAGAATGAAGGAGAACGAAAGTCTCTGGAGAGATAAAGGGCAAGGACCGAAAAACAACGTTGGTTCCCGGCACCATCAGGAGAACCTCAGAAAGAAAGGTGAGGCTGGCAGGGTCAGGGTCAGAAAAGGATTGTCTCAGGGAGGCGTCGAGAGAACTGGAACTTTTGCCTATAGGAGAGGTGTGTTCAGAGCGGAGAACGAAGTACCTAGGGGCAAGTAAAAAATCTTATCTTAGGGGGGTACGCTCAACGGAATGTCTCCCGCAGGGGAGAAGCTATCTGGGGCGGGGGGCACTTTGTGTGTCTAGAGGGGATTCAGAGAAAGATGGGGTATCGGGATTGAAACGCCTCCTAAGGAAGAAAGTGAATCCCTCTCCCAAAAGGGCCGGGGGAGGGGGGGAGGAAGGTGCACTAGCTAGACTTTGCTTCTAGAGGGTAGCGCAAACGGAAAAAGCATACCGAAGAGCCCGGCTGGCTAAAACGCTCGGACGCTAAGGGTTCGCCATTCTGAAAAAGGCCGGCTAATGCTTAAGAAAAAGGAGGGGGGGGACGCGTGAAGGCGAATACTTGTCTTCGGAAAAACAGAAGGGAAAAATACCGCGACTGTTGAAGGCACCTCCACAGGAGTCAGGGGACCGTCGGAGAACTACTTCAAAAAACCACCCGCACATCAGCTGGGAGGCGGTACTTCGATCACTGAAGCGTCAGCGTAAGCTATAACGGGGGGGTGGAGGCGCAGAAGCAGAAGAAAGACCTTTACTGGAGCGCAGGGAGGAAGGGCTAATGCACGAGGGAAGCGGTCGCGAACGAACAACTTTAACCAAAAAGGGGGGAAAACCCACACGCCTTCCCGTGCTAGGGGACGTCCTCACCGGAGAGCAAAAAGAATATCGCGAGAAAACGACACTTCACCGCATTCACGTGCCTGTCTAGGGGGAAACTCGGCGATGGAAGAGGTCTTGAGTCTCCTTCGCCGTTACAATAAAAAGAGCCGCGCGAAAATGCGGGCGTGCAGCTTCCTTCGGAACCGATAGTCTCAACGAAGTGGAAAGGAAAAATCAACGACTGACGCAGCGACCTTGGACATCCCAGGAGGATACGGAAGCCCAAGCATCGCGTGAAGAAAGAATACTCGGGACAGCACACAGGACGAAAAACCGCACAGACCTCTCTTCAGAAGGAGAAGGTCATTGAAAAAAAGGGGAGGGCAAGAGAATTTAGTGAGTCAAAGGACACCGGCTACAAGAGAATCTGGAAACCTTCGTGAAGGAAACAGGAAGAGGAGAGGGTTCGGCTCGTTCACCCAGGGGAAGGGAAAGTCTGTCTTCAAGTGTGCAGCCGCTACTCTAGAGAAGCGACGAGGGACAAGGGGGGGAGGGTCTTGCTCCCGAGAATATCGCCCAAAACGGAAAAAACTGAGAGAAGTCCAAAAGTCAAAAAAAAAGAAGCTAGATTAACTTTACTTTTCCTAAAAGGACAAAGCGTCGACTAATGAAGGGGAAGACTACCTGCAGGAGATCGAAAGACGCTCTAGTCTCAAGCGCGCGGGTCTCACCGAGCAGAATCCTGGACGTCACCCTCTTTCGAAATCGAACTATTGCATTCAAAGAGGGACGCCTCCAGAGACCCACTCTCTCTCAAAGGGACGGCCGCGAAGCGCGAAGCTCGAGCAGGGGCAGCAAAAGGGGAAGGGGGATGCGTTTTTGCGCCTCGGTGACGCGTCAAAGGGGGAAGGCCGGAAACTAACACTAATTTCTTATCCCAGAGGGCAGCGAAAAAAAGGCGGAGACGCAGACGAGCTCACCTTATAGAAAATCAGTTTCAGGGAATGGAACGGTCTGGAGCCGCCTGGCCGGACTGGGCTTG
>Ga0179591_1305009_pt1 | contig 13876 bp, 27 predicted proteins | sample CZOMad2_1_08_16f_FD_182891 | JGI IMG/M metagenome (GOLD analysis project Ga0179591, IMG submission 182891) | Vadose zone soil fungal communities from Angelo Coast Range Reserve, California, USA - CZOMad2_1_08_16fungal (PacBio error correction) | ecosystem: Environmental > Terrestrial > Soil >...
CAAAGGAAAGAGAGAGCGGCGATCCCAAAAAGGAGGGGAGGGGCAGAAAATTAAGGGGAATTACGTGGGGAAACCTGCATTAAAGAGAAAGCCTCCCCAGGAATTGGCTCGGGAAAGTCCCAACTCAAAAAAAGAAAAAGACATCAGGGGGGTCAGACCCTAAGGGAAACTATCGGGATCCTTAAAGCTGGATCCCCAGAATAGTACAGTTTCCTTATACCAGGGGGCAGCGCAAGGGCACTTTGGAAAGGGGGGTTCCGCAAAAAAAAACCACCATCTAGGGGAAGGTGTGCAATGTCAATGTTTTTCTAAAAAGAGCAGGAAACGTAAAGAAGCGCGTTTGAAAAAGGAGCTTCTTGTATAGAAGGACGCGCAAAGCTCGAAAAAACAACCCCGGGAAGCCCCAACTCTCGGAACCACGAAAATAGCTCTGGCTGAGTCAAGGGCAGTAACATTCTTAGACCGGCTCCAGGGGGGAAAATACGGTCGGGGAGAAGCCGAAACTTGAATCTAAGGTTCCATATGGAGGGTGCTGGACTGGGGAGAAAGGGAGATCTGAGAACTTAGGGTTGCTGGGTCCGCTTTCAAGAAGACTCCTATCAAGAATACTGCAAGTAACACGAAAAAAGATTTTTGTGGGGAAGGGAAAAAGCCCCCTAGAAACACCCGGACAAATTGGGAAAAACAGTCTATGTCCTGAAAAAAAAAAGCCGCGTCGGAAAAACTTTCACATGATCGAAAGTTAAGAGTCCCCCAGGTCAGAAAGTGACAATAAGAAAAAGAGCCGTAAAAAAAAAGCCCGGAGGGGACAGGAAAGATTAACGGATTTGAGAACAAGAAGAATTCCGAGAACAAATCACGAGGGAAAAAAGAGCACACTAATCCAAAAGACCGGGACCAAAAGAAAGCGGCATCTTGCGGCATCCCATTATTTCGAAGGGGAGCCGTCCCGTATCAAAAAGAAAAAACGTCCTTGCTCTGAAGAGGAGGGTGAGGGAAAGCCGTTCCTGCCGGTCAGTGCGAATGAAGGGAAAGGTCTCACAAATCCCAAAAGAGATAGAGAGGGAAATCCAAAGGAAATTTGGAAAAAAGGGGGGGGAGCTCCTATAGCCTTTTAAAAAATAAGGGCTCAGGGAACTCAAGGAAGCTTGCCAATGCAAAAGGTCTGAAAAAAAGAACATCGAGCATGGAGGGGGGAAAAAGCCTTCACTCCTCGCCCAGCACTGGGTGGGTGAAAGAGGAGGAAAGTTTGGACAATGTTTTTTCCAGAAAAAAAAGAAAAGAAGAGGGAGAAAAAAATTTGCGGGGCTTTGAGGAGAAGGGGGGCCACCGGAACGAAGGAATTGGGAAATCCAAAAACGAAGGTCGGAGGGTAGGGGGGGCATAAAAAGGAGAAAATCATAATCCAAGAAAAAGGACCTATGAATGGTAAGGGTTCCAGAGGGAGAAAGGAAGACTCCCGATTTGGTTGATCTCGCAACGACCTAAAAATTGGGAAGATGAAGGAAAAATACGTCAAGAGAACAAAGGAAACCGAGCGCAAAAAGAAAAATGCTGGGTGCTGAAAATAAAGGGGGGAAAAGACACCAGTTTTGCGGGAAGTTAAACCTGAAAAGGGGAAACTTCCGTGGAAATTCATTGATGTCGGCCAAGAGAGGCGTAAGGGGAAAAAACTTTCCCGTCCAAAAGGCACCTTTGGAGAAAGAAATCTAGCCACGGCTGTCACTCGGACCAAAAAGTCATTCAAGCGTTTACAGAACGTTTTCAGCGGGATCAAGGAAAAAGAAAAGGGACCTTTCAAAAAGAAAGTCTTGGAGGGGAAATGGGAAATGGAAAAAAGAAAGACTCAAAAAAGGAACTCAGCAGGGAAGCCAGAAAGGGAAAACTCTTCCACAAGAAGCTCAATAAGGAGAGGAAAAAAGCCGGCGCCAGGCGGGCGGTTTCAGTGAAAATCAAAAAAGAACCTCCCTCGAAGGGGAGTCGCGCGGAGAGAGGACGACGTTCAAGCAGGGATTTTTTGCCGGGGGCAGAAAAAAAAAAAAAAGACCTGGGGGGGGAGGACACCTTCAAAAAAAAAAAGGGAGGAAAGATGAGAATGCATCAGCTCCAGGGAAGAAGAGGGACTTTCCAAAAAAAAAAAAATCAGAAAGAAAAGGATTTCACACCGAGAACTTCTCTCGCCGACAAAGGTTGCATGATTAACGCAAAAGGAAGGGAAGCAAAGACAGAGAAGGAAATAAGTACACCCAAGCCGGTCTCAGAAATCCTAAGGAGTTGAGGTAATAGGGTTTGTCTAAGAAAGAAAAAAAGGACCCCGGCGAACTAGAATCTGATGAAGGCTGGACCGGTATTATGAAATTCCCGACAAAAGGTCCAAAAAGGGGAAAGTGGAACGTGGTCCGTCTTAAAAAGATTTAAACCAACTTCGGCCAGGGGGAGGGGGAAACTATAATGACCGCCCCTGAAAGAAGAGAAAAAAGAAGAAAAGGAGGTCAATTTCCACGAAAAAACGGGAAAAGCTCGTGGGCCCGACAAGAGAAATGGCCCCTAGTCCTAAACCGAAAACAGAAAAAGGGACCCGTAAAAGAAAACCAGGGGATCAAAAAAAAAGCCAGAAGAAGGCCTCTGTTGGGGCTTTGCGCCGGCTGCCTGCGCCAAAAAAAAGAAAAAAAAAGGGGGGGGAGGTGGGGAAAAAAAAAATCGAAAAAGAAAGGAGGGTCATCAAGGAAAAAGGGTCCATGGAAAAGGGAAGATTGCACAAGGGAAACACAGGGAGTCGTCCAAGTGACCAAAGGAAGGGGTAGGGAGGAAAAAAAAAAAAAAAAAGGGGGATGATGGGAACGAGGAAACGCAGCGGAAAAGTAGGTTCGGGAAAACACTGGCAAACGGAAACTGATCCGAAGAAAAAAAGACCAATACGGAGAGGGAGTCCAAAGGGGGGCTGGAAGAAAAAAATTACCTTGCAATAACGAAGAGCAAAAGGGGTAAAGGGATTGAGAGAAGGTGTGGAAAAAAAAAAAAAAAGGTGGGAAAAGTTTCGCATACCATAAGAAAAAAAGGGCCATCGCGTTCACTGAGAACCCGGCTGAGAAAAAGGAGATAGAAACGGGGAGTAAAACCGGAAAACTAAACGGTGGACGAACGTAGAGTCGACGGGTGGGAATGTGCGAATGAACAAAAAAAAAGGAGAGTACTAAGAACCTCAATACATAAAACTGTACCGATTAGGAATCTGTCCCTCCCCAAGGGGGAGGGGTAAGGGGGAGTGAAGAAAACCGCCTGGAAAAGAAAAGGGGGGGAAAGAAAAAAGGGGCGAACTAGGAAGAATCTTTTTCAAAGGAAAGGCGGTTCACGTCGGGATTCTTGTTAGCTGCCCGCCAGGGGGATAGAGGAAGGGGGGAAGAAAGGCCGAGACGGGAATCAAACATTTCGTTCGGGAAGGGCTCGCCCTCTGAGGAATTTCCGAAAAGTTGAAAAAAAGGGGAGAAGAAGGGACCGTGTCCTTGAAAAAAAAAAAAACGCATTCAAAAGAAAACACGGTAACCGGGGCGTTCGACTGGAAAAAACAAAAGGGGAGGGGCCAGAGCGAAACAAGAAATGCAGGACAAAACCCTCAATGAGGTTGCGCCGAATAATCGCCAGGTTTAGACAGAAAAACTATGGAACGAAAGAAAAGGGACATAAAAACAGCCGAAGCGGCACCAGGCCAAAGGATTGGCTTCATAGGGGGCAAAGGGGGAACAGCCGATTTCTTTCTTGCAAAAGCGGGAGGGGATGGTGCAAGAAAGTTGGGGGGAAGCTGCAAGAGGAACCTATCAAAAAAACCAACTCGAAGGGCGCCGAACTAAAAGGGAAAGGCGGAAACCTAAAAAAAAGAAAAAACACGGGCCGAAAAAATTTCCACCGGCAATAGGGGGGGGGGGGGGGGGTGGGGTCAGGGAAAAAAAAAAGCTGGCGACTAAAAAGGGGTGCGGAGCCCTAGGGGACTTTCTAAAGTAAGATTCTCTAGGGAAAAAAACCACGGAGAGAAAGAGACCTTTACTACTAGACTCACTGCTTGGGGGGGGAAAAAGGGAGTGGGAGGGAAAGGGGGGAGCCGTCGGAAGTAATAAAGTCTCTGGCTGCTCTTAAAGGGGGAACAATAACCCGTCAGACCTAACGTCACATTTGAAAAAAAAAAAAATTACTGGGGGGGGAAGGGGGGTCGGGGCGGGGGGGGTCCGACCTGCCAAAGAAAGGACTCGACGTCCGCTCCCAAAGTAAAAACCAGGAAGAAAAAGGCTTGTCAAGAAAACATGAAGAGGGGGTTTCGGGCGGGAAACCCGAAAAAACGCCGGTGCAGGCCTGGGGCGGGCGGATTCTATAAGAAAAAGGTAACTTCGGAGTGCTGCGGGGACAGAAAGACCGAAAAAACGCAAGCGCAAGGGGCTTTGGGAAAACAAAAAAAAAAAAAAAAAAAAATGAGGTAGGAGGGGTTGGCGGGAAGGGTGCTCAAAATGGGGCAGAGAAAAGGAAAAAGGGGAAGGGGTGAAAACGCCAGGGAGGAAAAAAAGAAAAAAAAAAAAAAACGGTTGCCAAGAAAAAAGTTGGCCACAATGTGCTGACGAGGGAAAGAATAAAGGAGACACCTAAGGGTGAGGGAATCGATCATACAAAAAAGCCGGATTGGGGACAAGAAGGGCCGCATCATCTCTGCATGGTTGTGGGGGGACGAAAAGAGAGGGAGTGTACCCTGGAAAAAGACTGCCCGAAAACGGCTTGGACCAAAACGCCAAAAGGACTGCACAAGAAGGGAACTCGGGGGTCCAAGGGAAAAGGGGGAGGAAGCAGAGGGGGAGGGGCTGAGGGGCACATTGAACTAAGTTTGGGGCCGGGCCCCCAAAAAACCTTTTAGTACTAACAAAAAAAAAGATCAGGGAGGGGGGGAAAAGAAAAACATACCAAAAAGGGGGGGAGAGTAGAACGTTTGGGGCCATGTGGGTTGAAGCCCAGAGGTCTAAAATCCTCATATCTTCAGAACGGGGTTGAGGGGGAACCCTGGGACAGTCCCGGAAAAAATAAGTCAGGAAGGGTGGCTATCATGAAAAAGGGTGTCACAGGGGAAACGTGAAAAAACCCGTGGGTCCCCCCACTATCAGGTGAATGGAAAGTTGCAAAAAAGACGCTCCTGGCGAAAAAAGGCGCGAAGAAGGAAGTTAGGGGCGAGAGGGATGACCAGAACCAGGGAGGATCTCGAAAGGGGCTGGGAAAACAAGAGGGGTAAGTTCCATAATGGGGGGAGGGGGGGCGGGAGAGAACGGAAGAGGTTGTTTGTGGGAGTCCGAGTGAATCGCTCAGGGGGGCCCGTTGGTGGAAAAAGGGGGGACCCTGGATACGTGGATTACAAAGGGGGGGTCCATTGAAAGGGTGGTCCGTCCTTTGTAAACACATTCCGGAAAGGAATGGGGCGTGCAAAGGTCGGGGACGGGAAAAAAAGACGCCCAGCACTTCCTCCCATCTCCTGGGAACCCCAGGGACCGGACTGCCCAAGAAGTTTCGGGCGTATTCGAAAAAAACTGCGGGGGGGGCAAAACGAAAATGGGTTCCTGAAGAAAAGCGGGAAGGATAGGGAGGAAAAGAGCTTCCCAGGGGAAAAAGGGGAAAACCTTGGGGGGGAAAAAATAGAAAAATCACCATGGGGTCGCCGCTTCAGTAAGAAATCCCAGATCAAAAAGGAGCAAACGGGGTGAAATCAGGAAACCCTTCGAAAAAAGGCCTGTTTTACAGGGGCTTGACGGGGAAAGGAGCAGGAGTCTCAAAAGCCAGGGAGCGGCGGATAAAAAAATTAGTTTGGGGGGTTGGTCCGACAAAGGCGAAGGGGGGGCCAGGGGGGGAAACCATAGGGAGGAGGAAGACCCGGGGGGGATTGGCAGGAATTGAGAACAAAATGCCAAAGACGGATTTGAGCGTGGGAGGAGAAAGTGCTAAAAGTCAGCTCCAACCAGGGGTTCACTTTTAAACAAAGACGGACGGGAGGGTCCAGAAATTCCGCAAAAAACTTGGGGAAGTTCTCTGTTGGAAAAAACAGGAAAAAAAGATGTGGAGGGGTGGAAAAAAAAAAACCACTCGCAGGGGATCTCCCTAACCACACGGAGAAAAAAAAGCGAGGGGAAACTAGAGTGAGGGCACATCACAAGGACAGAATCGCCGTTCAGACAAGGACAGGGATCTGAAAAAGATTAAGCCCCGCAGCCAGGACCTGGTGGAGGGGGCTGTAAGACGGGGGAAACGCCGAAAATTCGACCCTCAACAAGAAAAGAAATGGCGTGAAGAAGCTGCAAAAAAAAAGGAACCCCCGGGGCTCGGAAGACCACCTCTGTCACAATAGCCTCAACAAAAACCCCAAAAGGCTAGGTCTGAAAGACCACAGGAAGGAACAAGCCGGCCCGCTCACTTCCGCTAGTTCACAACGCCCAGGAACACAAGGGGTTGGGGGGACGTCAGTTGGGAGGAAACCTTGTAAAAAAAAAATTGTGTCGCCGGAAAGCGGGAATTTAGACAGAGGACGCCCCATGGGAAATCAAAAAAGGGGAACAAAGGAAGCTCGGGGCATAGGAAAAATCCAAAAAGGGAAACAGTTCGCAGGAACGACAAAACGGTTTCCTTCTAAACGGAACGAAAAGCCACAAAGGAAGCAGGCGTGCCCCAAAAGGAAAAAATTAAGTGAACTGGGAGAGCTCCGGATGGAAAGAGGCCGGGGGGGAAAAGTTGCTCCTACTCCTGGGCCGGATTGGGGGTTTGAAAAAAAAACAACAAAAGGACATCAAAAAAAAAAGCACCTAGTGGGCCTTGGAAAAAAGGAACGACCTGCAAGCCGAGCACGAAGCGTTCGGCAACAACAACTGAAATCATCCAGAGAACGCAAACGAAGGATTGCCGAAGAAAAAAGCCGCCAACCGGCTGAGGACTTGAAAGCCCTACCCACGCACGGACACCTATGAGAAAAGGGGGGGGGGGGGGGGGGAAAGGGGGTTCTAGAAAAAAAAAGGGGCTGATCAACGAGAAGGGTTGGACCACTTTGGGAGAAGGTGGAGAATGGACACATCCAAAGGAGGAAATACGGGGCTACGGGAAAAAAGGACGTGTTGAAGGGGAACCAAACCGCCATCTAACCTGGACTGAGGGCGAATAGGAATTCACAAAGACCAAAAAGGGGAGTCATAGGGAGGGGGACTAAAAAAACGGGAGGGGGTGCGTTCAAGAGGGGAAGGTGTTTGTGCTCGGAAAAAAATGGTCGGCAAAAAAAACCTCCAAAACATGGAGGGGGAGCTTGAAAGGAGGCGTATACTCCGGAAAAAGGACTCCCGGTTGGCAGAAGACGGGAGGTCATGAACTTGTCCACAAACGAAAAAAGTTGCGGAGAGACACACCAAGGAAACTTGCGCCAAGATCATACAATAAAACGAAAGATCGAAAAACACACCAAAAGAGGAGAAAAAACTCCGACAAAGTTCAAACACGAAGGGGAGCCTGGGACAAAAAAAGGAAAAAGCGCCCGGACAGGAGGAGGGGGGTTGTCACGGCCGGGTAGAAGCAAGAAACTAAACAGAAGATGGGAAAAACACAAAAGTACCGCAGCACAGAAAAGAGGAAAATTGCGCAAGGGGGCGTTCCTTTTCCCGACAAAAGGATCCGGGCGAAGTCAAACAAAAAAAAAAACGTGAAAGGGCACAGGGTTTTTGGACAAAAAAACCGCAAATCCGACCACAAACCCTTGGGACAGACCGAAACGAAGGTTGGGAAAGAGGGCAAGCGAAGTTGGGGAGACCTCCCCAACCCGGAAACTCCCAAAGACCAGTGACAAAAAAAAACCAAAAAAAAAAAGTGGATGTATTGTGGAGGATTCAAGAACAAAAACGCCCAGTGCCTGGAAGTACGATCCCCGCTGGTCGCCGGCAGGGCCGCAAAACGGCCATCAGGGGCAGCAAAGGGGCCACCGGAAAGGCAGGGAAGAAAAAGTCGCCAAATCGCCGCAGGCAACTTTTCTTCTCACACTACGCGCCAAAGAGTCCAAAAGATAGGGCCACAGATGGTCCGCAAAACAAAACACCCACCCCAAAATAGGGGTGGAAAAAAAAAGGTGGACAAGGAAAGGGGATTAATGCAAATATCCAGCGAAAATGGGATGTATCTTCTTTAGCTAAAAATGACACAAAGATCTACTGACAAACAATGTCCATCACAAAGGCTCACTAGTCCAGTCCCCACCAGCACTCACGCGCCTGTAGGAACAGTCAGGGAAAAAATGAAGCTCGCGACTTCTTGGAGAAAAAAAAAAAAAAAAAAAAAAAGGGCCGCGGGAGGGAGGGCCGAAAGGGCTCCTGTATTGCGGACTAAGTCCAGGGGGTAGACGAGGGGGGGGGAAAAAAGGGGACTCTTCGAAAAAGCGTTGGCGCCAGAGCCCCGGGTATCGAAAAAAGAAAATCTTTCTGGAACAGCACGAGGGTTGGGCGCCCCCGCCTCCGCCCCAAATTTGTTCGGAAGAAAAAGCCCACCGAAAGGGGAAAAACGGTTCCGCAACTGACCGCCATGGAATGCACTCGACGAGAAAAGCGAACGAGGAACGGCCGGAGTACCGAGGATGAATGTCGGAGTTCGGCAAATCCCCAAAAAGGAACATGCCAGGAAAAAGGATCCAAAGAAGTCCAGCAACAGCACCAGCAAAAAAAAAGTCATCGTTCACGGAAAAAAAAAAAGACCTGAAATTTTCGGGTACCAACCGTAATCCGGCAAACAAAAGCAATAAAAGAGACGTGGGCGAAGGGGGAGGAATTGGGAACCTTTCGGACCGGAAAGCGGAGAGGATTGTTGCGGCGCACAAAAAAAACCCGTCAAAAAGGCGGCACCACCCGAAAGGGGGGGGGGGGGGTTTGGGGAGAGAGAGCGAACATTTGAAAAAAAAAAGCCGCTTCGTCACGTGGACGCGGCCATGCCCCTTGGCTGCAAAAATTCGAAGGAACAGGAGGAAAAGAAATTCAAGAAAAAGACGGGGGGAGGCCAAAAACAAGGGGACCGTTTTTAAAAGGGGGGGCACATCCTCACGCAGAGGAGGGATTGGAAAACCGTGAACAGCCACGGCGCGGAGCCATGCCAAGGAACCCGCAGTATTCGTCGGGGGAAATAGAGGGAACAGGAGGAAGACATAAAGGACTAAAGGGGGAAAGCTGGGGGGACGCGGCCGTCAAGGAAGGAAACTATGTTATTCTGATGGAGAACAAAAGAGGAGGGGGTGGGGGCTTCGAAAAGAGAGGGGGATCTCCAGATAAGACCCTCCTAAAAAAAAACCAGAGCACCGTGCTTGCTGAAGCGAAAAGGCCTCAAGTGAGGGTGGAGAGGAAAAGAGGAACGTTCCGGGGGGTTCTGGGGGGAGTGATGTGTCAAAAAAAGGTCTAATGCCACGGGCGGGTCAAAAAAGGAAGGAACGGTTATGACTAAAAGTGAAAAAACCGCATCGTCTTCAGAAAGGAAAGGGGAATCGTAAGATGCATCGAGGTGGAGCCGGTTCAGGAACCGAAGGCCTCAGGGGTAGGGAAGGGATGACAGGTCTGGGTAGCCAATGGAGCTTCAAATTTCAAGACGAAGGTAAAAAAAAAAAAAAGCGGTCAGGGCCCTGGCAGCTCGTCCCAAAAAAAAAAGCTCACGCAACATTCGAGGAACCGGCGCCCCCATTACAGTGGGTGTTGAATTGGTTGAAAGAAGAGCAGAACACGTCAAAAGGGAGGTAAGGGAGAATGGTCTGGAAGGCAGAACGACAGGGTTACTCTGTAAACGAGGGCGATGTGGGGGACGGACCGGACCCCAGCAGGCTGACTAGAACTTAGATTGTATGGAAAAGAGAGCAAAAGTAGAGGAAAAAATATAAGGAAAAAAAAGGCCCGAGGGGGACAAAGGGCCTCGGGGGAAGACTGACGTCACCATACGCCGAACGCTACTAAAGGGTGAACCACGAAGGGGAAGTATTTGGACCGTGGAAGGAACACAATCAAAAAAAAAAAACCTCTTGCCCGAGGCCGTGAGTCCCTAGCGTTGGGTGGCGAAATCACCAAGGAGAAAGTATGAAGGGGGGGGTCCGCTTCAAACTGAGGGAGGCTCTGAATTATTTAGAAAAGTCGAGGAAATACCACGAAGGAAAGCCCAGAAAAAACCTTAAGTCAAAGAGAGGCGCGCAGGGAGCTCTCTTCGTTCTGTACCAAAGGGAGATGATGAAAAAAAAAAAATTCGGGGGGGTCCAATTGCTTCCCCCCACAAAGAAAAAAGGACACCGCGCCCTTGTTTCAAGACTACAAGTCAGTAGATGGCCCTCCTACTGCCTAGGTCTGAAAGGGAATGCAATCAAAAAAAAGGGAGCGATCCTGTGGAAAATCTGTGGGGGAAGGAAGGGGTGGCTCTGACGGAGGGGGCCTGCTATGAAAAGAAGATTTGAAAAGTTTTTAAAAGCCAACACGCCCAGGAAGAAGGCGGTCCGCAGAAAAAACCTTGATCACTTCAAACGAGACGGGCGGAACAGTCTGACTTCTGGGGGCGGGGGGAAAAAAGTCCCCGTCGGATGGGGGGAGGATCCTGCTCAAAACGAGGCCGAAAAAGGGAGGGGGATTCACTGCTCGTCGTTGAAGGACCCGAATAAGAAACGCTGAGGGGGGGGGGGGGGGGTGATACCTAAACAATAATCGCCGCCGAAAGGATGGAGGTTTAGGGGAAAGGAAAAAGAAATCAACGCCTCCATTACGAGAAACTTGGGGGGGGGGGGGGGGAGTCTGTAAGACTGGTACGCAAAAAAGGCCTGTTCCACTTCCAACGGCAGTTTGAAGACCGAAAGCCGTCAACGTTACAGAGAAGGAGAGTTGGTCAAGGTTGATAATAAGAAAGAAGTCTGGGAAACTTCCCTCCCCACCCTTCGTGTGGGATGGTGGGAGGAAAACCTCGGAGGAGGTGGGAGGGTGAAGACAACCAATCCCCAGGGGGACCTCACGTCCGAAAAAGGGAAGAACACCCTTACCTCCTCCGTCGGCCCAAGAGGTGGCTTGAAGAGACCAAACGGATAACGGAAAGGAAACTCAAGGGGGGGGGAAGAAAGATGAGCTCGTGGGGACTGAGCGGGAGGAAGCCCCCCCTTCGGGAAACCAGGGAAACTGGCCTGAAGGTCCAGGGTCAGAACTATGGCGGGGGGTTTGCCGAAAGAGGGGGAATCCTCTTTAAACGTCAACCGGCTCGTGCAACTCGCAAGGCGTAAGAAGGGTGAGGCGCAGGAAATGTTGATGGACATACATGGGGGGGGCTATTCCTGAAAACTGGGTTTACTCGGGGGGGGGGTTGGAAATTCAGCACCGAAAAAGAAAGGAGAAAGGGGAGGGTGAGGCTTGCGGGGGGCCTTGTTCCAGAGGGGACGATGCCCAAAAGATTCCTTCTATCACTAAACCAAAATATGACGGCCAGTTGTCGAAGATCTCAGAACAAAGGAGGTGTACTATTACACGCTTGTAAGAAAGGGGGGAAAATACCCAAAACTGGTGCCCACGAAAAAAAAGGGCCCCGAGCGCGAACGGGCCTGTTACGTGTGGACTCGCCTAAGGACTTTGCCAGGAAGATAAAGGCCGGAAAAAGTCTAAGTTAAGCTGAGGAAGGACGCCAAAAACACGGCCTGCCGCCTAAAAAATCCGACTCAACAATTCCCGGCCATAACAAAATAAAAGGGAAAAAAAAAACTAGCCGGGGGGGGGGGTGGTGACCCCTGCTAACCACAGGGGAAAAAGTCCCGAGATGTCGGCAAAGGGAGAAAACGCTGGGAGAAAAGGTTCTTAAGGGGATTGGGGGAGCAAAAAAAAGCACGGAACACTGATCTGGAACAAAAAGCCGGCAGGGGTGCCCAGGGCTGAACGGGGCCCGGGGGGGCCGGCCCGGCCGGAAAGACCAATCCGGCTGACAGAAGGGGAGCGGGGTCGGGAGGGAAAACTAAAAGGCACCCTGTCCCCTTCAGGGGGGGGAGGGGGGCCTACAACGGGTAAACTTTGGACTGTTGGTTTCGGGTGTTGGTTGGAACTAGAAGAATTTACGGGGGGACGGGTTGGAAAAAATCTGAAAAACCAAACTGAAAGAAAAAGTACCGGGGGAGGTCCCTGTCACGCAAAAGGAGAATTAATTAATATGTTTTTCTGTCAGAAAACCTCCGTGAAGGGGGATTTGTCGGAAAGTCAATCTAAACTGGGGGAATCCGATGTGAGAAGGGAAAAGGAACTCGCCCCAACCTTTGAGGCATCAGGGGAGGGAAAACAAGAATGCCAGGTTAGCAGGTGTTTTTCGAAGATTTGCGCATGTTACCAGAATCCGGGGGCACCGGGGGGCGCATAACAAAAAGCCCCAACAGTAGTTGAATAATTAAGTTGAGAGTGCCCGCGAAAACCCAAAAAGGGAGGGGGGGGACCCGGTCCAGAAGGACCAAAAGGTTGCGAATCAAGAGGCACAATCTCGCCGGGGGTGGGGGTTCGAGAAACTTAAAAAAGACCTGGGGTGGGAAGCCCCAGGAGTCTTTTGACCACCGCCCGGGCGTACTCCCTCTCAACAGGAAAACAAAAGAGGAAAGGACCAAAAAGGCGGAGGGCGACACGAAAACTTTGAAGGAAACCCTTCAAAAAAAAAAGGACAAAAAAAAAAGCCCCCAGATCCAGGAAAAAAAATGAAGAATTGATAAAAAACTCGGGACGGGGCAGGAGGGTCCAGATGTCTAAGAAAAAGACTTCAAAGCGAACCAGGTTCCCGCTGGCCAACAAACAGGGCCCGAAAAAAGAGCGTATGGGGAAAAGGAGGTTGCGACCGAATCATGAATGGGGGGGGTGGGTACAACTAAGGCCCCGGGAAAAAAAAAAAGTCCCTCGCCGGGGGAAAAAACCAGCCTGGCTCTTGGCAAAAGGAAATGGGGAGGAGGTGGAAGGGGAGCCTTGGCAGGGGAAAACTCGGTCAAGCAGAAAACGGGTTTGCTGAAACAGCCCCGGAAATCGGTGTAACCGAGCGGTCAGACTGGGCAGGGGTGTTCAAAAAAGAAGTGAACGGATGATGAAGGGGGGTGTTTCGACATCATCGGTTCTCAAATCAAAAAGAGGGGTCACGGGACACCAGCCAAGGCAGGGGGGGATTCACTGCGTATGAACCTTTCCATGGTGGGGGGCCAGGGGAAAGGTGTCCACCGCTCAGGAAAACCTTAAGAAGGAAATGCAGGACCGGAAGAGGCTGCGGGACCATCTCCCAAAGAAAAACTCCCACGTAAGTTGGGGGGAACAGGCCAAGTAGAATAAAAAAGAGGGGAGTGCGGATCCGGGTCTAAGAAAAGGTCTTTTACCTGGCACGCCTTTCGAGGGGCTGAATAAGAGATCAAGAAGCAAGGTAGTCCTGTAATGTCCATTATATCGGAAAAAAGGGGCAAGTTCGGTCAGCCCACTCACAGTCACCTCCAAAAGCGGGGGAGGGGGGTTGGGGAAATGCTCACAAGGAAAAACGCCAGGGGGGGCAACTTTCAGAAGGGGGGGGAAAGTAAAAAAAGTGGCGTAAAAGGGCCCGCAGAGCGGGGACGCGGCGTATGGGTGTGGGTCGTACGAGCAGCATTGTCCAGGGGGTGGGCAAACAAGAGGGAAAAACGTAAGGAAAAAAGGGGGGTCGAGGAGGTTTGCCGACACGCAAAAAGAATCCTCCAAAATTATTCGTGTTGCAAGGGGAGGAGGAAAAAACAAGGCCAAGCAGAACAGGCCCCGTTTTTCAACGTCCCTCAGGAAGCCAGGTCATATGGATCCAAAAGCGTGGGGGGGCGCCACGCGGAAAGGTGGAAAAAGGGGGGAACTCGGGCCGGAGG
>Ga0179591_1379711_pt1 | contig 13876 bp, 21 predicted proteins | sample CZOMad2_1_08_16f_FD_182891 | JGI IMG/M metagenome (GOLD analysis project Ga0179591, IMG submission 182891) | Vadose zone soil fungal communities from Angelo Coast Range Reserve, California, USA - CZOMad2_1_08_16fungal (PacBio error correction) | ecosystem: Environmental > Terrestrial > Soil >...
TGGGATGGGCCGTGGGAGCAGGAGACTCTCTTAGGGGGAAGAAAAATCTCAGAGAAAAAATCTCCGAGACGGAGCAAAACGACAGCTACCGCCAGAATTCCCCAGTGGAACTGACGTCAGCTAGGTTTGGGGAGTGAGAACGCGGTCATGACCATACGAAAGGACGTCAATAGGGCTCCAGTTCACGCCACGTTTGCGGAAAAGGGACCTGAAAAAAAATAGAAGCGATAGAGGGAAGCGGGGGGCTCTCATCGCCTCACCGGGTCTTGATGTCAGGTGGGGTAATTGGGGAGAGGGTGGGGAAGGGGGGGAGGATTGTAGCCTTCAAAAAAAAGCGGTACTGCGCGAAAATGGTCTAGAAAAGCACGATGGGGGCAACATCTTGAGGGGGGGGGGGGTCCGGAAAACCAAGTGAGCAAGAAACTTACCAAGAAAAGGGAAATCTGGCGTAGCAATGAAAAAGGGAGAATATGTCGTCCAACCAGCAGGTAGTGGTGGCTCCCACCGGAAGGGTGTTAGTAAAGGGAAAAATCGTACACAGAAGGATGACGGGGACTTGGCTGAGCCATTCCCGAACGGGGAGTGCGTAGACTCGCGGAAAGAAAAACAGGGCAATAAAAAGAGGACAGATTCATCACCGACGGGTGAGAGGGGGAAAGAAAACAATTCCCTTCAACATGCGCAGGAAGGCTCCTGATACAAACTGAAACGATGGGGAAAAAAAATGTCAACATTGGGCTTGGGGGAAGATTCGGTCAGGGGGGATTCTTTCATCAGAAGCATTCAGAACGGGTACAGGGGGAACGGTCACGTAGAAAAGAGAACGTATGAACCCAGTTCCGTAGGAAATTTAGTTTCCATCAAAACGCCCGTTCTAGAGGGTAGTGGGATGGGAAAAAGGCAGTTCCATCACAGGGAACCATGCAAGGAAAGGCGATCGAAAGGAGTGAAACTTATGCACTTCCACGCATTATTTCTAGTCAGAGGGTGGGGGTAGTCTTGGGGAACACTCACAAAAAAAAAACACCAGGTGCCTCAAGGTCTACAGGGCGGTTTTAAAGGGGGGAAAGGATTATGAAAAATATAAGGAGGAGCTGAGGTCGGTTGGGTCCAGTGCGGGGACTCGTACCCTTAGGTTTAAAACTATAGTGGAAAAGATGATAACTTCTGTAAATCCCGTCCTGTAGAAGTAGCGGCGTGGTTAAAAATGAGAACTACCCGTTCCATGGAAAAAAAGAGTCTGGGGGGGAAAAAAGGGGTCAGGCAATTGCGGAGGGGCGAAGACAAAAAAAGGGGGAGATACATGGCGTCACCTTGGACTAGCAAAAGGGGGAGACCCAGTAGGGGGGGGGGCGTTTAAGAAATTTAATTTATAGATTGCAAGCAACGGGGAGGAGTCTTCACTGTTGGGAATGAGGGGAAAAAACGAGCAGGGAGGGGGGGGAGAGAAAAGATTTGGTGACTTCCATGCTGTAGAGAAATGAGGAGAAGAACACTGTGAACATTGGGGGCCGTCAACAAGCGTCCTCGGCCTCTCCGAAAGAATTCTGGAGTCACTCCCGGTAGGGGGACGCGGGGGATTCAGGAAAAATCCACAAGGGGCAAGAAGCAGAAAGAGAAGCCCTGAAAGGAAGAGCCATGAGGATTCCCTTATAGTACACAGTGGCCTGTCGAAGAAGGAAGATCGCAAGATAAAGTAAAAAGAAGCCAGGGGGAGAGAGAAGTCTATTGGGAAACAAAGTCGGAAAAGAAAAATAAGACCCTAAGAGAAGAAAGGCCGGGAGGGGTAACGTACAGAGACTGCGCGTATAGGGATCAGAGGTTACGATACCGGGACCCAACACAGAAGGGGAGAAAGTGTTCGGAGAAAGGGGGAAAAAGGGATAAAAGAGGATCCCTTGGCCAATGGTGATTAAAGACGTCCCCCGGGAATCTTCGGGGGGGGAGAGGGTCAAGGAAAAGCTCTGGGGGGGGGGGGCCAAGGATGGAAAGGTCCCTCTTCCTTTTGGGAAGGGAATGGGGACGGGATGTCTGGGAGTAACCCAGGGGGCTGATCGGAAGGGGGGGGAGGGCTCGCTCCTGAGGGGGTTCCAAGTGTCGGTGGGGGTGCCGACTTTTGTGGGGTCAAGGGAAAAGACGTAGATCAAGACAACAAACGGTCGAACCACCGAACAAGCGAACTCATGTAAGAATACACGCTGGAAAGAGAAACCGACTGGAAAAAAAGCCACGGTCTGCTGAAGGGGAAAAAAGGGACAAGTGGAGCGGGGGTTTCGATTTTCATAATGACAATCGGGCGGGAAACAGGAGACGGATGGGGGGAGGCGAGAAACACACAAAAAAAGGAAAAGAGAAGAAAGGGGGGGGAAAAATCCAGGGCTTCCATTTAGCACTAGAAAATACATAAATTAGGAAAAGGGAAACCGTTCAATCAGAGTGCTAGTGGCCCGAGTTGGCGAGGCTCGTTTTACGACTGGGGGGGGGGGGTAGGGAAAGGTCGGTTGAAAAGGGGGTTGGGCATATCTGCCTGGAAAGAAGGGCCACGAACTTTCAGCAAGAACGGACAATTCCGAGGCAAGACCAGCGAAGAACACTCCGGGGGACGTAAGAGTCGAACTACAATCAAGGTCTCCAAGGAAGTACAGAAGGGGGGGAAAAAAAACAATCCCGGACTTGAAACTGAACGCGAACGAAATCAGTGAACAGGGGATTTAAAGGGGACAAGGAGAAAAGGTACAGCAATATCTATAAAAAAAGAGATTCTCATAAAAGAAAAAAGTTCCATACACCCCGACCGACCAAAAAAAGTTATCTTCAACAGAAAGCTCCCCTATACGGGTGTAACGGCCAAAGGACAGGAACTGAATAAAAAAGATATTGTAGAGGGTTTTCACGGCACTCTCTTATCTCCGAAAACCCGGTGACGGTAAAAAGATGGGGAGGATATCAAAACCAGGAACGCTCAGGGCATGCTTGGGGGCTATGTCACGGCTTGACGCTGGGCGTGGATAATGAGGGAACCTTTGGGGAAAGATGATGGGAGGAATTAGGGGAAGTCTGCAGCTAAGGGTGGAGCGGTCCTCTGGTCTTAGGGAGAACAACGGAAATGGAGAGTCGAAGGGGACCGGGGGGGGTAACAGTGGACTACAAGCTCTTAGACAAAAGGGTTAGCACGAAACCCTCATTAAAGGGAACCAGTTGGAAGCTTGAGGAGAAAGCGAGACAGGAACAGGAAAGACAGCATACCCAACAGGGATCTGCCAATGAAAGATTCCAATTCTCTTTTCCTGAAATGTGTAGAAGGGGTGACTTGCGGGAATTCAGACCGGAGAGGGGAAGGGACTCTGAAAGGGGCACTTGGGTGTCAGGAAATACAGCTTCGAGGGGTAAGAGGGTAAGAAAGGGTGAAAATTGGATGTAAACCTTCTATCTTCGCAGCGTCCCTAAACCACTGTAAAAAACGAAATCAGACGTCCTAAGCTGGAAAAATGGGGGTCTTCTAAAAAAGAATGGAAAAAAAAAAAGCCACATTGCTAAATTAAAACATTTGGTTTGGTTGACATCCTACAAAAGTACCACCAAGGGGGGGGGGTTAAATCTCAGGAGCTTTACGGGTGAAAGAAGGAAATCATTTCGGAAGGGCGAGGGGCAAGGGTGTTTGGTCATCGGAGCAAAGAAAAATTCTAGTGGCGGCTGGTTGAGAAAAAAGCACTTGGGGGAAGAGTGGTCTTAAGGTTATAGATCTTTCTTAAGAATCAGCTGGAAAGGGGTGGTGGCTATGCCTTGCGGGAGAAGAGCGTAAAGAAAATCTGGCGTCGAAATGGGGGGGGGAAGCAAGCTCAGTTTCGTGTATAAAAAGGCCTGCGCAGGTAAAGGGGGGAGGTTATGGTAGATCAACGAAGGGTGGGGATGATCGACTTGAAAAAGGAAGAGGGGCAGGAACGGAGACGCACCGAAGTTGTTTGGCTCGCCAATATTCAAGAAGCAAAGGGGGCGCCTGCGGGTCATAGGACGAGGGGGTACGTGAAAGAAAGCCAGAAGGCTTTGTTTGAAAAGGAAAAAAACCGGCGAACGAAATTGGAGAGGATGAACCTGGTATAAAAGGGGTGGCGGATCAAGGGTAAAGAAAGCCTCATCGTTTGGAGAAAAAAGGGACAAAAAGAACTTTGTTGAAATAAGAGCATTTTTTTGGAGACCCGACATCTCTCAGTACCGTCGAGGAAGCAAAATTCGAAGAACAGGAAAACTTCCCCAAGGAAAACAATCCACAACACGAATACAAAGATATTTTCAAGTGTTCAAATGAGAGGACAAAAAGATTGAGGCTGTAGAAAGGTCGTTTCTGGAGGAGGGGGCCACTAGGGATGACCTTGGAAGATTGCCGCGATCACGTTGATCTTCTTGAAGAAAAGAAAGGGTCTAAAAAAAAAGAGGGGGGGAAAAACAAGCATCGGGAGCGGCAGTCACATATTTGAAGAACAACTGGGGAACTATTTAGAGGGGGGACTGTTTGGCAGAGAGAAGGGAAAGAAAAGGAATCCAAAGGAGGAAACCTTGGGAAAGCGAGTCCTCGAATCCAAAGATGCCCTCAAGGAAAAAAATAATGCATCAGAACAACAAAGGGGAAGGATGAGGGGGAGGAGGGGGAGGATTGGGGGGGAGGGTTTGATTCGGAAAGCTCTTGTGAACCAACAAAGGGCCTGACTTCTCCGGTGGTCTCGTTAGAAAAAAACTCGTCAACCAAGAAGGGGGAATGGGGACAAGATTTGCAAAAGAGGAAGGAAAAAGTGTTTTAAAAGAGGGGTCAACGTACCTCCTTCTAAACGATAACGTTATCGGGGGAAAAAGTCCTCCCCAAGAAAAATCGTGGGATTCCTTCCCTGGGTCGGGGAAGCTCAGCTGGAAAGCGAGGTTGCTTGGGAGACGCGCCTGCACCTTGAAAGGGGGGGGAAGTGGGGGGTGGGGAATGAGAACCGGAAGGGGGGGCTTCGAAGGGGTTCCTCCCAAGAAGAGGGAATGCCAGCTGTCAATGGTGTCTAAACCAACCTCTGTAGTTCCACAGAAAGGACCGAGATGCGAAAGGGAAAAAAAACAGTAGCAGAAAGAAAAAACACTACCAGGAATCTGTGCGTAAGACGCACGGTGCTTCCTCTCTTCGCAAAAGGGGCCGGGATTGGTAAAACGCACAAAGGAGGGAGGTAATTCTTCCCGCCTCGCAGAGGGGAGAGGGGGGGAGATCCATTCGGAGAAGACTGCGTACCAGGGCACAGTGGAGGGGGCCATCCCCGCTACAATGAGGAAGTCGATTCATCACCAGGAAGGGGGGGGTGTGAGGTCACCGGGGCAATTCCTGGGGAAGTAAAGACTTGATACACACCCGAAATGACTTGCTCATTAAAACAGTTCGTAGGGTGTAGGTCGAGTCAGACTTACGTTCAAAAAGGAATGAGGGGAAAGGCCAGAAAACGTTCGGCTTAAAAGAAGAGAGGAACATCATCCCAAGTTCCGAGGCAAAACGTGAGTGAAAAAAAAAACCCGTTGAAAACTGGAGCGAGTTTTTCTCTAAGAAGGAACCTCAAAAATGGCCAATTCAGAACTGATCGAAATGCTTACAGGGAAGTAAAAAAGCTTAAGGGCGGCATATCTTGGGGGAAGAGGGGGAATGAGCCAAAAAGCCAAACCTACACCAAAGCTCCCTTTTAAGGGGAGGGTTGGCCAGTTGAGAAGCAGGATTTAGTAGGAAAGAGTTTATTAGAAAAAAGGAAAAACGCGGCATTTTAAAAAAAAAAGGTTTTCCATCCATATGACGCGATAACTTCTTAAAAAAGGCAGGTTAACGAAGGAAGGAACTGCCATCTCGCAGGGGAAGGAAGGAAAGCGGTCGCAGGGGGGAGTTCTTAGCAAAGACAACATACGGGATACCCCCGTTGGGGGGGAAAAGAAGGTCACATGAGTGAAGACCAAGTCTTTGGGGGAGGGAGTTAGGACCTTTGAGAAAAGGATGCATCCAGATGCCGCAACTTCTGTCATGCGGGGAAGAAAGGTTTAGTGCAAAAAGCATGCGAACGAAAGGGGAAGCAGCTGGGCTGGGGAAAGAAAAAGTAGTCAGACAAAAGGGTAAGACTCCGTGTGCTACCAGCCACCAAAGGAGAACTCAAACCGAGCTGGGGGGAAAAGTCGGAAAAAGCCCGGGTCGGGAAGAATGGTCAATCTTACAAGCGGGGAGGACACGGGGGCATAATTCTCCCCGGAAAAAAAGGAAAGGGGACCCGGAAGACTTCCAGTGCAAGGGCGCTGCCCTGATCGAAAAGCTGCGTTTGTAAGAAGAGCAAGCTAGAAGGTGCTCTTCTATCAAGAAAGGAGGGGAGGAAAATTAGGGGAACCCTACGATGAACGGGGCTTAGGACGGGTCCTTATTTTTGAGGGTACCACACAGGAAAAAAGGAGGGTACATGGGGGGAGAAGAAACATGGGGGGAAGGGGGTGTCCGCTGGGGGAGGGAAAAGTTTGAGCTCACGCTGCAATTTCAAGGTCTTTCTGTCGCCGGGATATAAGTCCCCCAACGGGGGAGGGGCCAGGGACCGAGCGGGAATTGGTGGTGGGAGAATTTCCCGGAGAATTTCCGTCAGGAAGGAGGGCTCTGGAATTACCCGTGAGTCGGATCTCTTGTAAAGAGAGCGGCCGGCTCTGAGGGAATTTTCGGAAATTTGGGAAATGGGGGGGGAAACATTGCCGCCGCCACAAGCTATGACTGATCAAATAAATGTGTCTGGGAAACATAGTAACTCAACAAGGCGGAAATACACGTACACTTAGGAGAAGACAACTAGAAGGAATGAAAGGGGGGTCACTAGTTGGATACTTTGTCGATTTGAATTTATGGAAAAGTGGAGGCAAAAAGAGGAAAAAGGGGAAATACCGATATCGAAAAAAGAGAAGGGGAAAGGAGGGAAGGGGCGCAATCCTGAATCGGAAGGGCGCGGGCCCTCCAAGCGAATCATAATTCAAGGGAAAAAAATGGGGGGTTAGGTGACGTTCATCAGAAGTGCGGAGAAAGTGGGAGGAAAGGATGTAGGTTAAGAAGAGGGGAAAGGGGGTACGCATGTTCGGGGAAAACAGTTGTCTTTGATCTACAGGTGAATTGGAGGCCTGGGGAAGCGTCGTCACCAAAGACCATCAAGAAAGAAAAAAAAGGCCAGAAGGAGGAGACACCCGCATCCGACACTCTGCAAGGGACAGGGATTAATTGGAAGAGGCACAATCGCCCTGAGAAAAAAATAAGAGAAAGGAGCCTCCTGGCCCCGCCCAACAGAGGGAGGGAAGTTCAAGATGAACGAAAAAAAAGGGGACCCCTAAGGTGAACGTCCTGGGGAATGCCCCCTTTTATAGGAGGCAATGAGAGGGATCCCACATGGGTAGGCATCCCCAATTCTCAGGACAACACCTCGGCCCACATGGGACTTCCCCCAAAGTATCACCTTCTCCCTATCTCAGTGCTTTGAACTGGACAAAAAAGAGTAAAACGGGTAAGGTTCATCTCTTTTTAGATTGGCCGAATACAGGTGGGGGACCGGCACTCTACTAAAGAAAGTAAAGGGGGGGGGGGTGCCGGGGTAAGGGGTGGATCTAGAGGCACGGGCAGCAAGGGTCAAAGGGGGAAGGATACGAGGAAAAGGGGATGGAGAAAAGGAGAAGGGAGGGCTTAAAAGGGTGGTGAAAAATACAGAAGGAAAAATCAGAGCTTTCGAAGGAAGATGCAGCTCTTTATACGTGCCCGAAAAATGGCAAGGGGTGACAGATCTCTAAAGGGGAGGAAAAACTAACAGACGTTCGTGTAAGCAGGAAAAAGGACAACTCTTAGTAAAAGAAACGCCACTTTGCTGGGCACTAAGTCCCAAGAGGGAAACTGGAGCATCTGGGGAAGGGCGATCAAAAAATTCGCAACGAACAGACAGATCATGACGCCAATAAGGGCCAATGCTAGACCCTCCAAGGGAGCCTTACCAGGGGGGGAGTGCTGAGCGCGGCTCAAAATCGCTAATGCCCAGGACACAGTGGAGTCAGGGTATTTCCTGGGACATTCCGACCTAGGTGGACAGGCTGCCGTTCTCTTCACCCTTTATCAAGAAGCTAGAACGTCGTCCTCTTAAATTAGCCTCGCCAAAACACCAGCCCGCCGGGTAAATCAACCATCCCTCCTAAGGGACACTCAGCCGTATTTGGGAGATCCTGGCCAGCTTGAACCAAAAAAAGGGAGCAAATTGGGAAGGCCCTTGGAGGTTTTGAAGTTCTCCTCCCTCCACAGCCCTGCACCACAGGTGCTCGCTACTCAGACGGGGGCTCTAGCTTGATAAAACTTTCCTCTGAAATCAGGATCGCGAGGAAATTCTTAAGGTTTGGGGGGTGCGTAGAGAACCAAATCGAGATTCTGCAGTTTAAAGGAAGTTTGGATATGGGAAAAAGTTTGAAAATAAGGCCGGCCGTCTGGGTAAGGAAGCCCCGGCGGAACTCTTACCGAGGGGAAAGAAGAATGGGGGAAAATACAGAAAGGACCGCCGACGTCAATAGTCGCCAGAAACTGGAGCAAGAGGAGGCACGGAGAAAAAAGAAAACTGCTCAGGTGATTGTCCTCTAGTGAAAATCGCTCGGGGCGGAAGATTTGGAAAGGGGAAGGACCTGTCAAGCACCTGAATTAGAGGGAAAAAAATGGCTCTCCACAGAAGCAGGCGTGAGCCGAGGGAGAACCTGGAGACGAAGGGGGGGGTTGCAGAAGAGCTGTTTTGGCCGAGAAGGATAACCTTGCGACGAAATTTGCTAAGAACAGATCTGGTTATTGGGGGGAGGGCGCCCTTGGGGAGGGGAAGACGCCTCAGCGGTTTCGAAAAAAAAACAAAGGGGGGTAACGAAGGAGGGGGGGGAGACCCATACCTCGGAAAGTACCGGAGAACATCTACAACGTTTCGAAAGGGAAACGGAAACAGAATTTACCATCACAAAAAAAAACTCAAAGATATTTTCAAGGCATGAGAGCCCAGGGATATGCTGAAGGGAAAGCTACGATTATTTGAGGCTAAGGTAATTAAGCGAAGGCTCCTTTACCAAGGATGGGGCTGGAACGGGGAAAAGGAGGTAAGAAGGAGGTACTGGGAAAAAAAAACTATGTGGAAAAGGGTATCGTCTGCTTGGCAAGGAGAAATTTCCACCTTTTACTACCGTATCTGTCGGGTTCATGAAAAGTTCGGAATTGGAAAACAAGAAGGTCAAGTCCACCGTTTGGAGCTATGGAGAAGGGAAAAAAAGGATGACCTCGAGGACAATCCAATAAGAGGGTCCTAAAAAACTAGTTAAGGAGAAGAAAATGACTTCTTTGAATGGAAAAAGGGGGGGGGGAAAGAAGTTGGGAGGTAGTGTACAACCTGGGACTGAACTTCTCCTGTTGATACTAAAAGAATCCTAGGCGTCCAGGAAAAAAAAAAAAAAAAAATCCGGTTAAAGGATGAAGACCGAACTGCTTGGTTGTGGATGGGGAGGCTAAACTGGAAAAAAGGGAGAAAAACTGATCAACTTGCGCGCGGCACTCTTCCTCAAGGTCAAGCGAGAGGGGGCGGGATTAGAAAGCCCGTCTAAAAGGAGCGTAAGCAGCGGGCTTGCTCTCTCGAAAATTGAAACGATCTTTTGGTGAGTGTCAGGGGAGAAAAAAAGAGAAGAAGTGGTCTTGAGAGAAGGTTAAAAGAAAAAAATGCGCTCTGTACAATGGGGAAGACCAAACCCCAGCCCTCTGTAGTAAAATTTACGCTTGGTGCGAAAAGGAAAAATCAAACGAAGAGGAAAGAAGGCGGGGGACACCAATCACGCCAGGAAGAGGGGAAAGGGACGTCAAGGGGAAAAAAAGAGAAAGCTTCGGCCAAAAGTTGGGCAAAGGGTGTGTCGCACCACAAAGGCGAGTTGGTGGTGAAAAAAGACGCCAACAACTGAGAGGAGGCAATGACTAACGATAATGAGTTGCGAGAGGAAGGGGAAAAAGGGAGTTCCAGCAAAGGGAAGGGAGGCAGTAGATGATACACCTTCCCTAGAGAAGTGATCGTCAAAAGAAGGATTTCAATTCCAATGAAAAGGGCAAGGTCGGGACCTGACATGGGAAAATCTCCTAAAACAGTTCGTCCAGCTTGGGGAGTAATATGTGCTTATGAAAAGAGGAATGAGTGTCGGAGAAAAAAACTAAAGAAAAGGCACGTGCGTCTGCCACAAAAGATAAAACCATTCAAAAAAACACAAGGGCCTCTCAAACGGAAGAAACCACAAAAACCTGGCTAGGGTGGAGACGCTTGGAAGAGGGAGGACAAGAAGGGAACGAAAATTCAGAACTTCGGAAAGGCGTCCTTATGTCACGTCCAAGCCGAGGGGGGCTAGGACATAAGGGGGTGAAGGGCCTGTTAGGGGAAAAAAAACGAAACAGGGGCGAAAGTTTTCTAAAGTGTGGGTTCAGTTCCGATTATAGGGTTAGTATGGACTCTGAATTGGTCGGGAGGGGGGGACTTAAGGTTAAGAAAAAGACGCCGATAGCCTTGTTGAAAGTTTACGCGGATAACTAAAGGATAGCCGTCCTTAAGCAACTTCTTCGCGTTGTAAAAATCTTAGACCTGAAAAAGGTCTTTGCCGTAACGAAGAAGGAAAGTGTACTGGGAGAAGGGACAAACTGTTAGGATACCCTGGAAAAAAAAAAGGCGACGAAAACATGGGGAAGAGTTGTCCGCGAAAAAAGAGTCTTAAAGAGAGAATCCAGATGCGCAAAGGAGTAGGGAAAAAGGCTGTTGGTTATTCTGTTGGGGTGAAATACCACCGGTGATATACACGGCCAATTCGGGGAGGAAAAGAGGAGAAAAAAACGGGGGAGAGACTGTGGAGAAAACATATGGAAAATTCCCCCCTATCGAAAAGGAGACATCAAAAAAAAACGTCGTTGATCGGTGGTAGAGACTGTCCTTTCTTCTCAAACATTTGCATCGGAAAGAGCCAACAACGAAACGCGTGAACGTGGCGTACTCCAGAGAAGGACAGTATCGAAAGGGGCCTCTCGGATCAGGGAAGGATTCAACCCTTTCGGAGATAGTCGGAGAGGGAGTCGCAACATCCGAAGAAAAAGGGGCTCAGTTCCGGGTAGGGGGGGGAAGTACACGAACTGCTCGTATAGGGAAAGTAAGGTTTGACGATCCCCTGTTTGTGTCAATCTGGCACGGCGAAGGGGGAAAACTGCGCGAGTAAGGTTCTTCCATGTTGAAAATTCCAAAACGTCACCCTTGTGCACGGTCGGACGCGCCAGGGAAGAAGGGGGGTGGGGGAAACCAGAAAAGGGGACGAGGGTGGTCCGGTAAGGGGGAAAAGGAGATGACGGAAAGCGGATCGCGGGTACGGAGCAGGAGGAGGAATCGCTTGCTGGCCTTTGTGGGGTCTGTGTTAGTAGTCTGGCGGGGAAGTGACAGAGCGAAGTCAGACAAAGAAGGAAAAAAAGAAAATAACTCCTGGGTCGCACAGATCCTTAACTACCGGCAAACGCGCCTACGACAAAAGCACAATAGGCTCACTGTAACAAGGGGAGGGAGAGGGGAATGGAAAAAAAGAAGGGGGGTTCCGACGAACAAGTTCAGGATTTGACATACCTGGGGTCTCACAACAACAACACGGAGAGGGGGAGATCTTCATCAGGGGATCGTGGACTACACTAAGAAAGGGGGATTAAAAGGGGGGGGAAGGTCCCTTTCAGAGAAAGGGAGAGGTGTCTCCTATTTGGCAGGGCAGTTTGATAAAATATGGACAGTGAGGGAAGTTACTCATGTGAAAGGAACAAAAAATGTCTGGGAGAAGAACGATGCTGCACAAAGGACCTGGCAATGGCCCCAAACGATCGAAAAGCGTCCTCCCGCCAGAAAAAAAGGGAAAGAGAGGAGCCCTCACCGAAGAAAAGCCCCGTGTACAGGAAGAAAAAGGGAACCTGACTGAAAAAAGACGGAACTTCATCATGGCCAAACCCAAGACCTCGTCGGAATGGAGAAGAAAGCGTGCCCAAGGTGAGGGCAAAGGTCAGTATAAAAGCGCGTGAGCTAACAAGGAGGGGAAGACAAAACTATCCTGTCACCTATAGACAGAAGGTGGCGGTGTACGTTCCAAAATAGTACCCGGCCACTAAAAGAAAAGGGCGGAAGGGAAGGCACCGGGGGGGGAAAAGGGGCAAATCGGACTATAAAAGGAGGGAGAAAAGGGGTAAATGATGGAATCGGAAGCTCACCTGGAATGAAAGACGAGATCAGGGAAAAAGTTCCGGTAGGAGAGTTTATAAGGAAGTGATGACAATGTTGAGAAGAACTAAGCTTGAAGAGGGAAAGTACGGGGTTGTACTCAGAGGGAAGGAGCGTCCGCTATTCGGAGGGGAAAGGGATCAAAAAAGGTTCCTGATCAGCTAGGGGATGTCGTACCACAGTGGCCGAAGGAGGCTCCGCACGGAGCGTCCCAGTAAAAAAACCGTGACATCAGTAGGGGAAGGCGGAATCCGAATTCTTCATAAAGAGCGAACAGAATAAAAATACATTGAAAAGAACAGGGCTAGGGGGCGCTCCAAGGGAAAAAAGGTTGGAGGGGGAGAAGGACATTCACAGCGAGCGTTAATGCAAGATAAAAAACCTTGGGAGATAGGGGAAGAAAATACTGAAACTTATTCAAAAGGGGAGAAGAGGGGAATCTATGGATGTGAAACGTCGATAAATGCTGCTTCCGAAAGGAACCCAAAAGCGGACTGATTTTGTAGGAGGGAAAAAAGCAAGGAAAAGGGAGAGTTTGGTTTATGTTTTTAGGTGATTGGCGAATTCCCTAAAAAAAGGGGGAACACACCACTGGCAAGAGAATCGGCTTTTAAAGAAGTTCGATGGGAGGGCTGCCTGGCAGTTGTGGAATTCTGACGGACCAAAGCGAAAAAAAGGCAAGTGTATAAGGGGGGAGGAGGTGCCAGGGGAATGCAAGTGAGGAAGGATAACTATCTGCAGACCGCCTTGACTTGAAAGAGGGAGGGTGTGTAATAAGCGAAAGAGAGTTGAAGCGATAAGGAAAGCGCAAGACGGAAGAAAAGAGGGAATGTGTACATGGAAAAAAAACGAGTCTGTTTATCACTTATAAGGCACTGCGCATGGTGTGTCCGGGGGGTTGGAAGAAAACAGGAGCTCGGGACTTGGGGAAGGGGAGTAAATCATTGTATGACGGGGGGGGGGGCAAAGGAAAGGTTCCTTACGCAAATTCTAAACCGCCTTATGTTCTTAAATTGGAATCAGGAAAAAGAAAAAAACGGGGGGAGAAGGGAAGAAAAGGGGGGGGACTAAAAACACTCCAGGACACTGCTTTTTTTTCGCAAAAAGTGAATAGCTTTTGGCAAAAAAGACGTTGGAAGAACTCCCAAGAGGGGTCAAATGACGGCTCTTCAGGGGGAAATACGAGAAAGGAGGCACCAATCTGAAAATGGGCTACAGCGGGCTTGGGGGGGATTCCCATGACGCAGAAATAGGACGCAAAAAAAAAAAAAACCGCTCGGGGGAGAAAGACAATCCACAAAAGAAATTACGGGGTCAAGGGTGCAGGCAACAACTACAGTGAAACGTAGGCTTGGGGGGAAAGAAATTTCGGCGCCTTGAACAGGGGCTATTAATATTCGCTCGAAACGTTGATCTAGGGAAGTTCGAATTGGGAAAAGAACTTTATCTCTCAAAAGAAAGGACACCTTGGGGGGAACGTTAGCTGGTCGGGGAGGGGAGACTCAAAAAATTCCGAGGGGAGGGAAAAAAGGTCAGTAAACGGCAAACGAGGGTCAGAAAGAGAGAACCTCTCGGGAAAAGTC
>Ga0179591_1277490_pt1 | contig 13875 bp, 11 predicted proteins | sample CZOMad2_1_08_16f_FD_182891 | JGI IMG/M metagenome (GOLD analysis project Ga0179591, IMG submission 182891) | Vadose zone soil fungal communities from Angelo Coast Range Reserve, California, USA - CZOMad2_1_08_16fungal (PacBio error correction) | ecosystem: Environmental > Terrestrial > Soil >...
TCCGAAAAAAACGAAAAACTGCGTGGTTTCCTTTACCGGAGGGGAGGGGGGAAAGATCGACCTACGAAAAAAAAGCCGTGAGCGACGAAAAGCAGCAGGACCCCAACGGCTAAAGTGACTGGAGAAAGCAGGCCGGCGGGACTCCGCAGGGTTTCTACCTGAAATAAAGAACGAAAAAGGAGGGGAGGAATAAAAATGCAGGGCAGACGCGCAACGAGGGGACGGCGGGGCGGTGAATGTACTCGGGGGAAAGGGGGGAGAGCTATCCGACGAATGGCCGGCACCGGCTCAAGCTAAGGGAGAGAAGTCCACACCAACCCGTTGCGGAGTCCAGATGTGTCTAGGAAAAAAGGGGGGGGAAAGACTTGTTATGGGAAGAGGAGGCGGAGGCAACCGAAACCCTAGGGGGAAAGGGGGGCCTACACGGGTGCTTAGGGGGACAAAGAAAACACATTTTGAAAGAAAGGAAGCACAAGTCAAAGAAGTCGAGGTTAAGCAGAAAAACGCGAGCGGTCCTGCAAAACCATCTCAAGCCAAAACTCACATGCAGGTACTGTCTAGCTTCCCTCCGGTCAAAGGCCTAAAGGGCCTTCAGTGGCCTGAGCACCCTTTATCTTACGAACAGAATGAGGAGGGGGACCCCATAATCGAAGAGTCACGACTCAGTTCCACAAAGAAACCAGGACGGGCCCCCCCGGAGTACTACGCGGACCTAAAGTATAGGATGGAGCGTCGAACGTGCGGTTTATCGAGACTGCTGGAACAGGTCTAAGGCCGAACGGATTTCTCAAGCATCGAAGAAACTTGGCTAGAACACTGGTCTTTGGGGGCAAAGTGGATGCGCTACGTCGCGTGCGGACGAACGAAGAGGGGGGGGAAGGGGGTAATTACCGAGGCTCTGTGTCAGAGCCCGGGGGGAGTGAAATATCGGCAACCGCTGCCCGCAACGGGAAGGCATTCCGAAATTATAAAAAAAGGTGTTCTAGTGAAGGCCAAGGGGCTAAAGGGGGGTGGCAACGAACAGCTGCACCGGCACGGAGAAAGCATATCTCGCAGAGGGGGAGGGTGAGTGAACTTGGGAAGAAACTCCTGACAGTTCGTGGTGAAAAAAATCCTGTCAGGAAACCAAGGGAGAGAAGAGCTAATAGTGTAAACCCGGCTCAAGGAAAAGCCAGGTCGGCCCAATCCAAATAAACCCCTATGGAAACAAAAAAAAACCTATAGATAGGGGCGGTACCACTGCGAAAGATTATTACCAACAGAAGGAAAGAGCCGCTCTGGATAACGAGGGGAATCTCAAGAGTCGTACTTACCAAAAAAACCACTTGAAGGGACCTGACAATGGCCTACCCGTCCCCGATTCAAGCACGTCAAAAAACCTGAATTCAGGGCGAAAAAGCTTCCTTACTAGGAGACAGGTCAACGCATTCAACTCCGGAACAGACTCGGTGGGAAAGGGGACCCGCTGCGGGAGGATCATCGGAAGAAAAACAGCTTTCCTCTAGTAGGGACCACTAGGCAAAGAAAGGAATCAAACAACAACGGTAGTAGTTAAGAGATAATGCGACAATCATCAAATGAAAACCGTCAGAAAAACTTAGGAGGGGAGTTAAAACCTCACGGCCCGGCCGGCCACCTCTCCCCCTGTAAAGGTCCGAGGGGGGTGAAGGGCATTCATCAAGCCGAGAGAAAAAGGTCGCTGAGGGGGAAGGGAAGGGTCGCTGAAATCGCGCCGAGTTGCGGACATTCACCGCATCCAGTTGCCTACCGGATAGAACTAACATTTGATGAACCAGAAGGAAGGGGGGGAAGGGACATGCATCTCGGCCCGTCGCGTCGAGACTTCGGAGGACCAGGGAGAGCACTGCAGCTCGCAAGTCGGGTAGTGGGGTGGAAATGGGCCAAAGGAAGTGGGGAAACCGTCACCAGGAACGAAGCCGCGCTGCGTAATTCAGGGGGTCTAAAGAATTATAACCAGTCTGACGACTCTTACAAGAACTCAAGAACTACCAAAAGAAAGGGAAATACGATGATTCTCCCGGCCGCGCAGCCGAGCAAACCGCGGGACAGCGAGGGCGAAAACCTTTGACAGACAAAACTCGAAACCACGTGCTATGAGCTTGAAGGCGAGAAAAGCATACACGAAGAGCGGGTTTTGTAAAGACCAGGGCCGTGGCAGAAAAGGAGGACGGCGAGACCCGTCGTGCCAAGAAATGCTCCTATCCGGCGTCCTACGGGATGGGGACACAGATCGACTGCAATTGCTCCGATGTGGAGGAAGAAAAAAAGCCGGCTGGCCGCCGTCACTGGAGACGATAAGAAAAAACTTCAGGGGCAGAGGAAAAGCGGATAGCCTGGCCTAGGGACCGCCTGGTTAAGGGGGGGGGAAAAAACTCTCGAGCGGATGAAAGGAAAACAAATCAATCTGGAAGAGAACAGGTAAGCTGAATCCGCCGCATCTCGGGTGGGACGAGAGGTCGATAAAGGCGGACACTATGAGGAGCTGATCTGTCGAATGGAATAAGGGAGCCCGGGACGGGGCAGGACGAAAAGTTCTTCTTCACAGTGCAAGGAGTGGGGGCGATAAGTGTGAGATGTCCTAATGGGGAGGTTTTTACTGTCGGAAAACATATGACAACGCTTCACTCCTACAACAAAAAAGGGCAAACAAGAGGGTCAATCCCACCACCTCAATAGAAAGAAAAATTTTGGTTAATCTGAAGAGAAGGTAATGGAGCTGACGGTGCCGTTCCTGGCAAGGTGTTATCGCGCTTACAAAAAAGAGAAAAGTTAACCTAGAGACCAAAAATGGTCAGAAAAAAAAAAAGAGGGGTTCAAAGCATGCCCTCCGCGCTGACCACCTCAGGGACACTACCACCGGGGCAGGCTGAAAAAGGAGAGAACAGCCCCCGGATGATCCCCAGGGGAAGGGACTCAGGGCTCCAACTTCAGGAAGGAGGAATAGGAATTAGTCCGTCGGGTAGCCAGGCTGCGGTCCGTTCCACACAGAGCAGGCAAACGTGTCATAGAAGTCCACGCCGCACCCTCTCACTCTCCAGGGCCAAAGAAAGTTCTCATTACTGCCCACTTAAGGGAGGGGGAACGAGATCCAAAATCCTCGGATGGTGGGCGGCCGGGAACACCAAAACGGAAGGAATCTTGTTGAGGATGAAAAAGTGCTAAGGTGTGGGGTTCGAAGACCACCAGTCCCCCGGGAAACACGGTAAAAAAACACGGAACAGAAAAAAGCAAGCATCGAGCAGAAATCGAAAGGACTTCTATTCGACCCCTGCTTACAATCCGTCGGCAGGCCTTAACACCAACAAAATTAGAAAGACAGCTGGATAACGGTTGTGGGAAGCAAAGTTGAACAATTGGGGGAGGAATGAGGAGGGGTAAACCGATCGCGTCCAACGGCGCGACAACCCGGGACGCAGAAAGGAGGGGGAAGCCACAAATCAAAAAAAAGAAGGGGAAAAAAAAAAAAAACCTCCCTTTTTTCGTACCCGGAGAAAGAATATCGGCCGGATAAAAGGATCGAGGCACCCTACGAAGGTCATGGAAACCAGAGGCGAGGTTGGAAAGGCTACCTTACACAAGATGTAAGGACTCCGAGAAGGAAAATTCTGTCCCAAACAAGACAGCAGAGCGTGGTAATCTCAAATCATACGAGAACCAAACACCTATAGGGACCGTGCGAACCAGCATTTTTGAGGCCGGGAAAAGGAACGCAAAAGATTGGCTGCAAAAGGAAAAAAGGAGAAACAAATCACGTGAAAGGTGTGGTGACCAGAGTGTTCGGATAAATCTGAGAGGGTGCATAACATCTCCCGGCGCAACGCCTGCGGATGATTAGTCCCATAATCTTTCGGTCGCGGCAACCAACGCACGGATCACCAGAGGGAAAAGGGGGAAACCACTACGGGAACCCTTTTCACTCACCGATTACCGTCCAAACAGTTAAGACTACAGAGGGGTCCTGAAAAAAAGCGCTTACGCTTGGGAAAAAGGCATTTCTAGGGTTAAAAAGTGAAGGGTCAGTTCAACTCGGCCGGTGACGTCAGTGGCCGCGGCCAGGACTAAGTGCAGATCAGGGGGAGAATCTGGAAAACCCTCGCCGCCGGCGCGTTGGCGAGGAGGACAACTCCCCTGTTAAAATGAAAGAGAAAGGCAAAGAGGCCAAACATCAACGATGACGCGCCAGTATCCCCCTCAAGTAAGTCGATTCGCGGAAATTACAGAAAACGTCTGGGAATTCCATATGAGTATCCGCCAGGGACCAAGTTGGGGAGAGATCAAACAACAAAAGGGGAAAAGAAAGATTCCAGAAAAATACTTCGGCTCGGATGACACTAAGGAACAGGGGAGGACTATGTTATTGGAAAGAAGCGCCCACCCTCCTCGCTAAAGGGGCTTTCGACTCAAAGAGGAAAAGCTGTGTCGGCGGCGAGAATGTTAACAGGGAGGCTTCACTACATAACCATGGAGAAATCAATCGTGGCGTGTAGATGCGAGTCAAACAAATAAATTCCGGTCGTGGGATGTGGCGCCGAAAAGAGGCTACTATCACCCGGGCGTTGCCAACACGTGAACGGTTCTAACGCTAACATGTGGTCCAAAGACGGGGGACGGTCGGACAAAAGGTGCCCAGTGACGCTTTAAGTGGGGAACCGGGTGCTGGAGGAAAAAAGAAACCGATTTCCGGCTGGTTCCCGGGCTGTTGCAAGAATTGGATAAGGCGGCTAATGAGAAAAAAGCAAGTGGAGTCCTCGCGGCGCGTGAATGGGAAGGGATCCCTTTACCAACGACGGCCTACCGCGGTCAACGCGTCACATTCTCGGTAACCAGATAGACTGAGGCAGTCTCTCGACGGCACACCTCACCTTAGGAAAGGGTAAAGAAGAAAAAACCGCCAACCCTCCCGGTTCGCGACCCGGTGACGCAGGGTACGGGAAGAACTCAGGGAACCAAATCTAATTAAACCCACTACCCGGGGTAAAAAGCTTTCCCTCAGAAGGGAAAACGGAAGATTACGATTTGGGTGCGGGTTTCCGGGGAACCTCGAAATATGAAAGATGCAGCGTACACGGGAGGGTGGAATCGTAAGAGGCAGCGGGGGAAAAAAAGTCACACTAACCTGGGAGAAAAACGGGAAAAAGCAAATGGGCGCCGGAACTCGCGCGAGGATATCTCGTTAAAAAGGATACCCTAACGGTGGGGAGGGATTGGGACCGGCCAGGTGCCGCGGACGGGGAATGGGACGAGAAAGTTGTGTCCACGCAACATCGCGGAAAACTTCCCCCAAAAAAAGCCCTACAGAGAAGGGGAATGAGTGGGCCTGTAGGGAAAAAAGAGGTATAACATGGGCTGAAGCCAGGGGGTCATCAGCTGGCCACACTGGAGCACTTTCCTGCTAGTACTGATTCAGGGAGGGTGCTTCCGGCAAGATGACGTTCCCCGTTTGGAGCAAAAGGGGACGACACCCACACCTGAAAGGAAAATCAAAAGAAAAATTGGTCAATCCAGCACCGAGTGCCTTGGGTTCGACCTCGAACAAAAATAGAGGGATCGGAGTCTGTGAAGGCAAGAGAATTCAAGCGGACAGGCAGAGAAATCATTGCTTTGAAAGGATGGAATCAGTTATTTGGGGGAAAGAAGGGAGACCAGCCTCAAGCAAGCTGGCTTGGCCCTTAGGGCAAGCCTCCAAAAGTCTGTACGGGGAGAGCTTCACGTGGAAGGACAAACGAGGAACAGAAGGGGAAGAATGCGCGTTATCTCGGCGCTTCTTGGTGTAGAGGAAACGGTCATCGAAGACAGCAAGTGGGCGCTCTGAAAGGGAAGTCTACCCTTATTTGAGACAACGAAAACGACGCTTCGTGGAGCGTTTTGCTCTGGACTGGGGGGGCGGAAAATCAACACGAGGAAAAGGAAAGAACCAGCAAAGCACAATCGAGAAGCCGGGCGCGCGAATACACCTTGGAAGAGAGGGATATGGACTTACGGGGCGGAGAAAACGCAGGGGCCCTCCGTTTGTAGGGGGGGGTATCAATCTTCTACGCAAAAGTGAGAACCGACAACTTCATGGGAAAGGCCAGCAGGAAAAGAAGCCAAGGGAGGGGAAAGTACACGCTGTAAAGAGTGGGTCGCTGGTTCGACCGTCGCGCAGTTCAACAGGGAGGACACCAAAAGAGGGGGGTCATACTGAAGATCTGGGCAAACCGATCTTTCACTCAAAAGGCTGAGGAGTTTACGCGCCAGGGAAAAATGAACAGAAGGAATGGAGGGAAGCATCTAAAGGAAGAGAGCGGGGGGAAAAGACACCGTCACCTGGCCCGGTCCCATAAGAGACAAGGATTCTATGCCTAATAAGAGGGGGGTGCATTACGCCGGTTTAAATTCGAAGCCGAAACAGTGGCATTGTGCTACAAAAACGGTAGAAAAGGGGCTGAGGCACGGAAAATCGTGAAGGGAGGGGTGAAAACTTCTTCTAAGTCAGAAGCGCTCTGCGCCGCGCCGTTGTAGGACTGAACAAATTAAGAAGGCACTTCAGAAAATCCCTTGGGAGTTGAAAAACAGCGGCTTAATGTACTTAGGGGCTGCAGGGAACTCAAAACGCGAGCAAGGGGGATTTCTCCTGGTGAAGAATGGCAGCCTGAAGAGGGGGCTACTGAAAGGAGGGCAATCAAGGAAACGAGATAGGCTCCTAGAGGGACGTGCTGTTCCGGGTTCTGTGGTAAATAAAAATGCCCCTTTATAAGGAGGGGGAGGAAGACTCCCAGATCGACCTGCGTATCGGGAGTAAAATACTTGAAGGAGGGACAGGTCCAAACTACGAGGGCTTAAAACAAAACGAAAAAACTAATAAGAACATCTGTACCGCCCTAACATTGTACGGACAGCAAACAGCTCTATCGTGGGGAAAAAACAAGTATTTCTCAAACGCGAAAGAACATGGGGAGATACTTGCCAAAATGGAAAGCGTGAACCCAGGGACTAACCGGGAAATTCCTTCCCTTGCAGAAGTTCACGCCTTTACGCCACCCTGAAGGAAAAAAAGGGAGAATCGGGCCAGAGCACTAGCTACGATTGAACGACCCGAAGGAAAAAATCAAGAGTGAGAAAGAGGGGAGGCCTAAAGGAACTGGGGTATCTGTCCACGATAGGCGGAATTGATGGGCGGATGCAGAAGAGATCTTCCAAAAACAACAACTATATTATTAAAAGATGATATCAAGAAAAGCCTGTCGCACTCGAGGGCGGCTCTACGGGAGGAATCGGATCACGGTCCCCCAATGGAACAAAAGGCGTAGCCCATTCAGATTCTGCAAATGGAGCGGCAGGCGCATCAAAGAGAGCTGAGAAGTACGGTGGAGAAGACTTCCTGTGAGAAAAGAAGCGGGTCCCGCAGGAAAATGGGCGTTCGATAAAGGGGGGCAAGGTAGTCTTCCAGAGGTGGAAACACGGTGCCGCGGCTATATCAGTAAGAGGGATCATTGAGGACATCGGAGAAAAAGGGGGATATCAGGGTATTACTAGGGAGTAGGGGGGGGGGGATAACGCTGAAAAGGCATTAAAGGGGGGAGAAAAGACGCGGAACTCCCCCTCCTCTACAAAGACTGAAGGGAACTGAGCAAAGCTTCTAACCGGGGCCCTGGATTCAAAAGAAAAACACCCGTCTCACAGCCCAAGCGTACTGCGTAAGAGTATTGAGGGACGGGCTTCCACGACCGATCAACTGTCAGAACCAGGTATCACACCTTCTAAAACACCGTACCGGAAAGCTAATAACGCCAAGCAGAGCGAACGTTGGCACATGGGCTGTAGGAAGGCAGGTAGGAAAAAGTCAGAACGAGTGAACTAACGCACCCCTAGAAACCGGAATGTCCGGGGCTTCCTCTGAGAGGGATAAGGCATTAAAAAGAAGGGTATAAGAGACGCACCTTAAAGGAGGTCTACAAAATCGGTGCGGCCGCCGGACTAAATGAAGTTCAGCCCGGCGGAGAATAGGAATAGCTCTGTCCGCCGGGTGTACTGGTAAGCCGGGGGCTTTGTAGGATTACAGGGGGGGGATCAAGGATGGCGTTGACCATGGAAAAACCACTCACATCCTGATCGAAAAAAAACGAGGAACAGGACCAGCCCCGGTTGCAAGGCAGGCAGTCTTCTGCAAGGTGAAGAGGGAAAATTTGGTCATGGGGGGATTAAGCGCAGCTCCAGCTTGAAGCCTACATCGACAAAAAGAAAGGCGACTTTGACAATCTAAGGAACGGAACTCAAGTGCCGGAATGGCACCCAGTTTTAGGAGTGCCATCGTCAACGTTCTAGGGGGAAATCCAGACGGGGGAGGACCCTTGACAACCCGCCGTTGAGAGGACACAAAAAAAGAAGGAGAACTGGAAAAGGGGTGTTAACGCGCCCGTCGGGGACTCGGGTCAGTTAAGCTACCTATTAGGGATCGCGCTACCCCTTTCAAGATGGAAAACACCCCGCCACTGCGCGGGATTAGCTGGCCACGTTAGCAGACAGGGAAAAAAAAGAACATCTTACCACCTATGGGGGGGGAGAGGCTCGGAGGAACACGGGACGTAACCGAACACGCAGGCGCAAAAAGAGGAAGAACCTTTCGTAATCATGAAGTTAAAAAGACGAAGGCCAATTTGCAGCGGCGGTTACGAAGAAGTCAAACATAAAACTATATCGTGGACCGTAAAGGAGTTGGTGAGAAGAAGCACCCTCATCACAGAAAAAGTCAAAAGGGAATTAACTCTGCCCATGGGACAGCGATTGACGGAGAAATCAACGAGGGAGGAGAGCAGAACAGCCGGCAACAACACCGCATGGGCGGTGAGCAAAAAGGGCTTTTTTCACTTAGGGGGGTAGAAGTAGGTCACCATGCCGAACAGGGGACACTTCAGCGGCTCCGCAAAGAACACCAACAAAAAAAAAAAAAACAAAACAGAAACCCGAAAGCACACCCCACAAAAAAAAAACAAACTCAAAAAAAAAAACCGCGAAGAACCTCTCGCCATCGCAGCCGCGTGGGCCAGGGAAATCACCATCGACCAGGGCTAAAAAATCCGGTAAAAGAGAGCACTTACCGGCGAGGGTTGGAAATAAGGGGGGTTCACTATATTTGGTAAAGGGAAGTGGGTGAACACGAATAGCGGGTCCAAGCGCGGAGGACCGGACCTTGAAAAGCAAAAGTCGGTTCTGCAGAGGATCTTCTCCCTCGTGGAAAGGGAACAACCGAGTTTTTTCTTGTACCGGCTGAAAAAAGACAAGAGGGGTGCAACATCCGCAGCCACGACCTCTAACCTGGACGGGTGCACAGAAAGTGTGGCCAAGGAGAAAGAGGAAAACACGTTGATGAATGCAGCCGACCGACGAGACTCCTCCGCAAAATGCAAGCGGCCGGGGTGAGAAAGAAAAAAAAAAAGAAAATCGGGGCGGAAAAACCCGACGTCGAAACCGGCCGAGCTGGAAAAGGGACCCGTTCCTAGGAAACGCACAGAACTGGGGCGACCGAAGCGCACGGGCGCGGTGTTGAACACTAGAAGGGACAAGAATGTGGGCCTAGCCTCGCGGGTGAAAATACAGAAAAAGAAATCACCGGGGTCAAGAAAGTGCGAAAAGTCTCATGCCGCCCACGTCGACGGGGATGACACCCGGGGAGAATCGTTACGGAAGGGACAACTCGGACAAAAGACGGGAACCCGTACGTGAGGAAGTAAAGGGGGTTTGACCTCCAGGCCACAACAGGGGGCACTCCACAGCGTTCTGGTAGGGCACCTTCGGCCCTCCGGTTTCCCATATTTTCCCGAAGGGGCTCTGAAACGGGGGAAAGGGGGTAATCTCCTGCTGGAGCGGACTGAAAAAACACGCCCGCTTAGGAAGAAAGTGATTCGAGAAGGGTCCAAAAAGGGGCCGAAGGACTTGAATCGGAGGTAACATGGCCAGTGCTGTCGAGAAAAAAAGAAACAAACTGTCAATCTAAGGAGATCACCCTACAGATGCCCCCGCGGCGCAGTGCCTTACCAGGCCTGAGAGGATTGATCAGATGGGATGGGGAGAAGGAGAGAGTTAAAGGTGAATCTCTCTAACAACAACAGAAAAAGATATAGAAGGGAAAGGAAAAAAGTTCATGGAACGGAGTAGAATCAGCTGAGAAGGGGGGAAAGAAGTACCGGGGCCATGTCATGGTGCCGAACTCTGAACCAACGAGGCCGCTGGAAAGCCAAAGGGGACAGACTGGGAGCGGAGGCGCTTATTTTCCTCGGAAAAAGGACCCATCCCATCCTCGAAAGACTAAAAGAAGGAGGAAAGCTGGCGATCGAGCGCAAAGTCCCGTGTAAGGAGAAGGAAAAAGGGGCGACATGAAATTAACCCTTTTGCACCGCACAGAAAATTGATTAAACTCAGACCAGGCGTGGGAAAAGTACATGGCGTGCAAAGAAACGTGCCCCTTGCGGAGGTGAGTCTTTTAAAAAAAAAAGGCCTTAGCTCGCAGATCCCGGAAGACTCGGAAATTGGCAAGGGGGGGATCAAAGACGATAATAATGCAGGCCCGGCAAGGAGGCAAATAGAGGGCAAGGGAGGACGTCGTCGACTTGCCGTCATTATGAAAAATAAAAGGGGGACTTTTCAGTTCTTCCAGACCACAAAATGCAAAGTAGTTGGGCTAGGCGGCCAAGTAACCAAGCCCTCTTCCCTATTTATGCTAGGAAAAGCCCAGCTCGGTCCTAAAAGTTCTAGGTGTCAAGGGAACAGGGAGGTCCACTAATTAGAGCGTCACCCATCAAGAAACTGAGTGGGGCGGGGGGGTCTTTAAAATCAGGAGGGCCAAGAAGATTACCCCGGGTGATCTATTTGGTCAAAAGAAGAGTCGGAAAGGAAAGGGGTAAAGCCCTACTGCTTCACGTGCTTGAAAAAAGGCGAGCACCCGATGACCGGGTCGAAGGTACCAAGAACTGGAGGGGGTAACTCTCGTAATAGTACGGTCTCGGTACATCACGGCCGGCTAGCGAAGGGGTCCTCTCCTTTAGAAGGGGAGACCCTTTCACGCAAACTGGGGAGAAAATCTCGGAGGGGTAAGGGGAGCAAATTACCAACTCCACTAATAAAGCGCCTTTAAGGATGGTCCTGCGGCGCCAACGAAGCGGAACTTAGAGGGGCATGCGGCGACAATCGCACCTGACGACCGGAGAAACTAGGACGGCGGGTTGAAAAACCTGCGAGGATGTGTCCTTGTAAACAACTACGTGAAACCCCCACAACCAACAACTGCCAAACTCTGCCCTCTGGTCTGGGTGGAAATACTGATTTTCCTCACCAAAATAGAAGGGATCGAGGAACGAAGGGGTACTCTAACTTAAAAGCGGCATGGCAATGGCAAGAAATGCATGATGCAACGGATGCAGGTAGGATGTCTATACAGACACGCCAAGACAATAGACTCTGCGGTGGAAAAAGGAACGTTAACACTCGACCCAACCCGACTGCTGACATGTAATATTCAGAGGAAGGGTCCCCGAGCCTGTCATCTGTTGAATGAAGCCGTCTGGAGAGAACTTTTAATCTGCGGTGATTGTGACTTAACGGAGAATAAAGAAGGTGGTCAGCTGGGAGAAGGGAGAGACTAACAGAGCGTGCAGCGCATCCCGCGACGCGGGACTTTTGCCGTGGAAAAGAGGCGTGGGTTGGGGACACCTCTCCACGAGGAGAGACCCATTACAGTAACACAAGATTTCCTTCAACTACGGCTCGAATGACCAACCCGTTGGGCAGCGAACGAGCTCGGGGGGAGTAAACCGAGGGTTTTAACCTAGTTTGGGACGGGATGTGCTCTGAGAAAAATAAACAAGGACGGTATGCCCCCAGTAGGAAACATTAGAACTCCAGAAGCGTCATACCCTCGAAAATTCAAGTAAACGGGACAAAAACTTGTCGCGGTAGGCAGTCCAGAATGGCGCCGCTTCCAGGGCAAATCTGAAACGCAATCGTGCGCTACGAGCGATGCCCCGAGAAAAGAACCTTCTTCGGGGGAGGGAAGGTCGAAGAACCTTCGGGATCCTGATGGTGGGCTCGTCGCCGTAGAGGTAATAGGGGGACTCCACAGTCACAGGAGGGTCTACCGGAAAAAGAAGGGAGAAGGGAAGACTTTGCCCGTGCTTCGCCGCGAAAGTCGTTCCTCACAAGCTGGTCGACCAGAAGCATGGAAGCAAGGGGGGATCTTGTTCAGCAAGTGCAAAAGGCGGCTAACGGAGAAGCGGCCGAGGGGGTAAAAAACTTCGAACGAGGGGGGGGCGACGAACTTTCAATTAGGGAGGGAAATACATCGACAAACCAGAGGGGAAGGTCATAGTGGTGCGGATCTCTAGCACGGGCTGTTGACAGTTTGTGAAAAGATCACTGACGCGTTATCAAGTCCTCCCAAAAGCGAAATAGGGGGCTATCCGCGGGAATGTGTTGAGTTAGTGGCAACCGGGAATCAGGAGCAAGTTGAAAAAGCCATATCCTTACCAACTCTAGGGGAAATCTCACGAAAGGAGAGGGTCGTGCTCTCCCTGCCGGCGGCGCGCCTAGAGCTTGAACTGAAGAAAAAAAAAATCACCTCAAACTGAAATAATCGAGGAAAGAGACCTTGCTATAAAGATCCAAACGCGCGACTGGCGGTGGATCGATGCCAAGAGGAAGGAAGGAGTTAGGGATCCATAGATAGGGCGGTAATCCACAGAACTGGGGGGACAAGGGGGAAAAGGTGACCCGGTTCACCCCTTCGCCTATGGGACTAAGAACTCCCACTTCCGGCACTGCTCCGAAAAGGATGCTGCCTACGGCAACGCCACCGGCATACCCACGGGACCTGTTTTCCCCCAAGGCGCAAACGGCGGGTGGGATCGCCATCTTTACCTCTGGGGAACGAAGGAATGAGGTTAGGCAGGGGGAAACTCGTAAAAAAACAACTTTATTAAGTAAGGGACGCCAGTCCAAAGAAGAACACCTCAGTCCTGACCCCTAAGAGGGACATACCTAGGGGAATCGTCCGCAGCGGAGGGTTTTGTGGGGGGTTTTTGGGAGTTGTGTTTTGATGTTGTCGAAAGTCGCAGCGGGATCCTGCCTCGGAAAAAGCTGAGCAACGGCCCGACGAGTGAATAATCGTTCCCGTCCAAGCAAGCATTAACAGTATGTGAAGGATACACGTCTGAGAATTTGAGAGAAAGAGGGGGCTTCTCAACTATACTTGAAGAGATGAGGCACTGCGAAAACGTCGAGATCTCGATCTACTGCGAAAATGGGGATAGGGGGTTTGGGTGGGCGCGCCCGTCCTAGTTTGCAGAAAAGAAAGAAGCACGCCTTGAAAGATCACACCGCCCAGTCGACCTCCTGCGGTTGGCCGGCCGCTCAAAGAAAAGAGACCTGTTTACCGGAAAACAATAAAAACAAGACAGGGAGAAACATAACCAGCCCTCTTCAGGGGGAACCGGGATCACCGGCGCCATCTGCTGTGCATCACTGCGGGGTCAAACAAGTAGAAAAATCAATTCATCCCCGCGCGCAGAAAAGCCCAAAGCGGGGGGCACCGCTTTTTCCGAGGGGGGGAAGCCATAGACGATCCCACCACCGCGGCACAACCTCTCGAAGAGGTCCCGTTCAGCTGACCACCATGAAAACGAGTCCTTCTCTAATAAAACACGAATTCGGCCTTTGGCGGCAGTTCTTTTACAAATAGGAGGAGAGTAGCAGAACTGCTTCATCGCATGCCTGCCGCCGGAAAAGAAAAGGACCTTTCCAAAATGGGGGAAAGAACATTCGCGATGAACGCCGGCAAGGATCGTAGAGATCAGGTCTAAACAGGGAAAAACCTCAACGTTTACC
>Ga0179591_1302555_pt1 | contig 13875 bp, 11 predicted proteins | sample CZOMad2_1_08_16f_FD_182891 | JGI IMG/M metagenome (GOLD analysis project Ga0179591, IMG submission 182891) | Vadose zone soil fungal communities from Angelo Coast Range Reserve, California, USA - CZOMad2_1_08_16fungal (PacBio error correction) | ecosystem: Environmental > Terrestrial > Soil >...
CAGAGAGAAAAAAACCCTGAAAGCAGTAGCGCCGAGCTATTGCTATGGTGCTCAGGAAGCAGGGACATCGACTCTAATGAGGGAAGGGGCGCCACCCAAACCCGACGCCTGTGCAACGTCGGACATGGAAAAACTCTCGGGGAAAATGGAAAAAGCTGCGAGAGCGTGAAAGGGGGCTAGAATGATACCAAGAGGGCGGGATCAGCACGTTCCTATGAGGAAAGGCGTCATAACACGCTCTCGTGGCAAAAAAGGAGGCGTGCTCAAACTACAGACTCGCTCGAAGCGAGACCGGCCCATCCAGCTTGTGGAGGAAAACGAGCTCCATATAGAAAAGGAAGATCACAACGGGGGATGATAAAGATTTGGCTATATAACGGAGCCGGGAACACGCAGGAACTGCCTCAGGTACTTGAGAAGGAGGAGAGACCGTCCAACCAGCACAGTGTGATGGTTTCCTCAAAGAAGGGAGCCTGCCTCCCTAGGGGGAGGAAAGGGAGTAGTATGTCCCCGCTTGAAAACTTGAGGGAAGTTGAAAATGCAGGCAGAAACGCCACTTCTTCCGGTCCCTCATCACCCAAATCCAGCGGAAGTTCCACGGCTCAGGCAGAATGCCCGAATGAAGTCGCCGACGTGTCGTTCTATGAGGCGAGTAAATCTCGAAAGAAAAAGGCTGCGTTTTGGAAGTGGATAGGGGAGAATGGCGCCCAAAGGAAAGCAGACAGAAACGGGGGTATGAACCCCGGCGAGAAAGTGGGGACTGCCCTCATTCGATGAAAAAAAAGGTGGCTCGCGGACGTGTCTCTCACCCGGGCAGCTAGAGGGGGGGGGGGGACTCGCCAGAGGGTACGCGCTCTCAAAGGCATCTGGGGGGTGGAAAAATCAGAAACGGTATCATCCAAACATTCGCCCATGCGTTCACGAGATCCCCTCAGGGGCGCTGGGGATGCCGCATTGGAGTTTGAGGGTTGGTGCCATAGCAGGACTATCGTCGCTCTTCCCGGGGGGGGGAGGTGCACGGGCACGCTCCCTGAAGGGAAAATCTTGGCAGGGTAGGAGATTTCTAGAGGGTAAGCTCGGCACTCGCGATGAAGTGAGGCAACCATTGGGAATAATGAAGCCAAATTCTGGACCTCTAAAAAAAAAGGAGTGGAGGGGATAGACTGGTAAGCGTGGGCATACTGCGAAAGGTACGTGCCACGAGCAACACGCTTCTATCGGCGCAAGAAACTAATAACCGCAGAGAGGACTGCGTGCCCTACTCACTCGGAAAGCGCAGCATCATCGTCGAGCCGGGACAAGGGCGCGGGATTCGTCCACATCACGCGCCATCTTTAGAGCACGCCTTCGATAAGTTCTTTAAAAACCAGCTATCAGAGAATTCTCGTACAAAAGCGAAAAAAGAGGAGGGCGCAAAGGTAAGCCTGGGGTGAAGGGACTTGTTAACATCATCACACAGCAAAAAGGGGACAAAGGCCGATCGCCGCAAAGGGCAGAGGAAAATTTATTCTTGAGTTCGTAGTAGGAGACAAGAGAAGCCTTGCCTGCCTCGAAACATCAAGGCCAACGTCATCTCCAAAAACCTCGCCTCCGAAAACGCCTCGGAGAAGGGTTCGAGGGAGAGGTACCGACCTGCGGGAATTGTTATCGCGTCACATCTGATCATTGGGACGGGCAGTGTCGCGAGTCAGGGTCCAAGTACGGAAAGGAGTGAGGAGTGAATCTCGGGGAAGCGCATGAAGAAAAGTCGAGGGTCTGAGATGCATTCTTGAGGAGGGGGCTGTGCGCCTGTTCTTAGGAGTAAATAAACGACAAAACGCATGCAAGATCGGCCGCGGACGCGAAAAAGGGGGGGGGACACACTGTGCGGAAAGGAGGAAGCGGGGGGAGAGGGACTAGCATTACATCGGGACTTAACGTGCGGCGGGAATCATTCTTCTTTAGACGAAAGGAGCGAATCCGACGCGGTACGCGGCTTTCACTGTGCGAGCCGCGATCTCCCTCGAGTCGACACGGGAAAAAAAAAAACCAACACAGGAACGCCGGAAGGCCTTCCGGTTAGAGAGGCGGGGTGCCGTAGATGAATCCCTGGGTGATAAAACTGGGTTTTTGATACGGGGAGAACCGAAGATAAGGACTTGGGAGTCAAAGAAAGATACAACACTTATTGAGGAAAAAGAGAGAGATTCAGGGGAGAAAAACAAGAAGGGAAAAAAAGTGGGAGAGTCTAAAAGAGTGTCGTCAAACTCCAAAGGGGAGAAGAGACGAAGCAAATCATATAGAAACTACGGCAGTGGGTAAGGTGCGCACTCCGGGAAAAGGAGAAAAAAATTCACTTTCAAACTGAAGACGGGTCCGAGAGAGATGAAGGGGGGGGGGGAAACTGTGAGGAAGAGTAACTCTCATATAATAAGAAATGAACTTAATCGGAGGTTAAAAAGCACTTATACGAAGCCACGCAACGTCAGACCTGTCCGTCAAGGTGGGAAAAATGGCGGAGAAAAACGACTAAAATGATGAGAGATACCGAACAGCAGGGAAAAAGCCCACTACGTCTACATCAGGCTAGCAAGCAAAGCGAGATGTCATGCGATCATTCAAAAAAAGGAGAAGCCCTTCACCACTTCCTTTACGAAATGCCTCGACAATTCAACAGAGAACGGGTCGGGAAGGAAAGGACTCAACTTAGACGGCTAGAGAGAGAAAAGCGAAGCGTGGAGAATGCATGAAGGTGGGAATGATGTCGTCCTTGCGAGCGCGTCGCTTGGCTCAAACACTCGAGAAATTTTCGAGCTAATTGAAGGGAGAGCGACAAGGTTAAAACCCGTCTAGATCGTCGGGGGCATAACCTTCCTCTCGCAAGCCACACAGGCTAATCGACCTAACGGGGGGGGTGGGGGGGGGGGGGGGGGGGGTGGGGGGGGGGGGGGGGGGGGGGGGGGGGGGGGGGGGGGGGGGGGGGGGGGGGGGGGGGGGGGGGGGGGGGGGGTTGTGGGGGGTGTGTTGGGGCGTAGTTGAGGAGAGAGGGTGTGTGTTTTGGGGGGAGTGGGTGTTGGTTCGGGTGGGTGGTGGGGGGTGAAGAGGGTGGTGGGAGGGTGGGGCCCGGGCGGTTAAGGAGGGGTGGGAGGTTTGGGGAGAGAGTGGGGTTGGGGGGGGGATGACGTCAAGGGGGGTTGTGAGGGTGGGGGCAGGGGGGGGGGGGGGGGGAGAAAAACGGAGGGGGGGGGGGGTGCGGTGAAAGCGGGGGGAGGGGGGTGTGGGGGGGGTGTGAGTGAGGGGAGCGGGTGGGATGCGGCTTTGAGGGTAGGCGGGGGGGGGGGGGGGGGGAGGTGGGGGGGCCCCGTGGACCATAGGGGGAGGGAAGGGGAGGGGGTACGAGGGGGCGGCAGCAGGGTGAGGGGCGCGTTTAGTTATTGGCGAACTCTGCAACCTCTTCATTCTTGAGCTGAGATGTCAGGACGTCGCTCGAGAAGCTCCAAATTTGATTAAACTGTCCTCACTCGGGCAAAATTTACCAAAATTCGCTAGGAAAAATGCATGAATTCGAGAGCGTAAAGTTTGTTGTTTCCAGAAGATGACGAAAAAAAAAAAGACTCCGCGGCGGGTCCTTTCCGTGGCGGCAGAGCGAAAAAGTTTTGTCGGGGAGAAAACTCCCAGAAGTACAAAACCCGGGATCGGAATCGCCAGATGCAAATTGTTTATGCTTTAGAGAGACAAGGAATGTTCGTTAGCGGACGAGGTGTGCACAGCCATGGGGTACCCAGAATGCATCGAAAAAGGAAGGCGATCGGGGGAGACAAAAGCGACCAAAACAAGACGACGAAATAAAACAGGTCTAAGAGAAAGGGAGAAGAGAAGGAAAGCCGCGGTCAGAGTCAGGGGAGATCACGTGACCAAACCTCCGAAAACTTCATCAACTCCGATACTGGAAACTCTCACCTGAAATTGGGATGATTTTCGTGAAGGGAGGGGTAGCAAACTCATTGCGATAGAAGCCTCGTAGCGGAAAGGAAGAAGGTGGGTCCAGGGTTGAAAGCCACCGGCATAAGCTGATCAAAACGGGTCCACATCTGACATGGGAAGCAAGAAAGGGGGGGGGAGAGACAGGACTCATACCATTTACTGAGGGATCACGGGGGCCAAGCGCAGTCTCCCCTGGTAATGCAACTTTGACCGGCAAAAGTTCAGAGATATGACACTCGACGTTCTCAAGAAAGAGAGGAGAAAACTTCAGCTAGGGGGAAATCAACAACGGCCGCCGCTCGTGGATACAAAAAACCAAAAAAGGGGAATTGGGCTGCGAATACAAAGGAAGGGCGGGACTTCAGCACCCAAAGGAACCAAGAAAAAATGGTGGAACAGGCGACAAGACACGCTAGGCTGCGACAAAGAAAAGGGTGTTGGTGGGGCGCCGGCGCCCGCAAGGGAAATACCCCGCTTCGGCATTTTGAAGAGGGCTAGAAAAAAGACGGGCGCGTGGTCGTCGAAGGAATCTCGCAAATCTCGGGGAGAAAAAGACCGCGGAGCGGCCCTGGTAATCGTAGATCGGAGTCGCACACAACTTGAAACTGGGGGAACGCGCCACTAAACGGCGTAGGGAGGTTGAGACGGACGGGAGAAACGCAGAGGAGGAGGAAAAAAGAGCTGGCAGAAAACCTTCACGTTATTGAGCGAACGACGGTCGGTGACATTGACGAGGAGAACGGACCTAGCGCAGGCGAAAGAGGCCGAAAGAAGATCATTTAAAATGGACGCGTAGGGCGAGGGGGGGAGAGCCTCGATTTCAGACACCGATCAAAGATTGAAAGATGGCCACCCTCTCCAGGCTCGCGGCCTACCGTAAAACTGTGGCCGAAAAAGGTGTGTAGATATCAAAAACAAAAAAAGGGAGAAGGGAAAAAGAGGAAAGAGAGTGCATGAGAAATCTACACCAAACAAAGGAGAAGCCGCAGTAAAGCCGAGCGCCTTGGGGTCCTATCTGCAAGCGGGACAAAATCGGCACGATCGGCAGTTCCGATGCCTGCGCCAAAAAAGCAACGAAAAGAAGTACGAAGGGGGCATCGTCGGAACAAGGGAGAAGGACAACGGCGGGTTAAAAAACTGGGGAAAAGCCGGCAAGGACGACAAAAACATGAAAAGACCAAATCAAAAGCGATCACAACGTGACGGGGAGGCGCTGCATCTCTTTAAAATCGCCGCCGTGCGTCAGGTGCGAAACGAACGAGCCGGGAAGAGCGAGCCTTGGAGCGTGTCGAACGAGGAGATAGACCTATAGGGCCGAGAAAGATGTTGGACGAAGATTTGTGGATATATCAAGAGACGCTGCCAAACACCGTCCCTTGCCGCGCAACGAGACTTGGGCCATCGGAGGTGGAACGCTCAAAAAAAGAAGAAGAAGGAGCACACCGTAAGGGGTGGAAGACTTCTAGGGGGGGCCGCCTGGATTGACCAAACGGTTGAGGTTTGTGATCGTCAGAACTCACATACGGAGGAGTCCGTTAAGCATCACCTGCCGGCGGAAGGGTGGGAGAAAGGAGAGCGAGGGGGGAGGGAAGCCTCCTGTCGCCGGAGAGGGGGGTGGAAAATAAACGTCAGTGAAAAAACTACGAAATCAAGTCGGAAAGCCGGTCAACTTGTGAACATTGAAGGAAAAGAATTAGCAAAAAAAGGAGAGAAGGAAAGTGTTCTTAGTAATGCGCGGAAAAGTCGACGATGCGCGATGAAGACGGGGTACTCGAAGTATGCCGGTGGAGCGAAAAAAGGGCATCAGACGTGCAGCAACGATGAACGCGCGTCATCGCTGCAGAGCGGTAGTGTAAGCCAAAAAGGCTACAAATGCAAAAACTGCGGAAGGCGGTCAAAGCGCGTCAAGACACTGGGGAGAAGTCAGTGTATTTCAGTGGGGGGTTGTCAAATATAAGAATCTCACATACGTAGTCGCGGAGGGTCCAGGAAGGGAGATACTTAAACGGGCGGTGTTCTTGGACGGTAGTGAGGGAGAGGATTCTCGTAAAAAAATCCCATTATATTTCGAAATTCTTTTAAACCATTGGGGTCCAGCTAGGGGGAAATTAGGCAACCTTCCTTTGCGTCAACGATACCAAAAAACAGGGCTAGGGTCCGATCCTCTGTGACATAAGCGGAATTCGCAAAAACGTTATCCCCGAGCATCAAGTCTTACTATCGCCTCAAGATGGGAACCGGACCGCGGGGCCGGTAGGACGAGGGGGGAATCAACGAGCGTCACGCGGGAAGCATCATTCATCATCCGTCTAAGACCGGGGTAGGCTCGGTGCATCGCAGAGCAAAGAGAGGGGTGATGAGCTCCTTCAGGGGGGAAGCAGAAAGGGAGAAGACATCCCTGTCGAGTTTCAACAAAAAAATAAGTGGCTACAGTTAGGAACTGTGGGCTGCTGGACTGACAGGGTGAGGAAAGAAAAATGAAAGAAGAAACTACTCTTCGAGGACAGGGGGGGGTCAGCTAGCGTCCAATTGCGAAAACGACAATTTTATTCGTGAATTTCGGGGGATGATCCCTAAAGTTGCCGGGCAGGGGTCGCACGTCAAAAGGAAAGCACATCACCAACCTGACGGCCGAACTGACGCTCCTCGCAAAAACTTGGGAGAATCGACTCTGGGAATGAGGGAAGAGGAGGGCCCAGCACCTTGGAAAAAATGCCATGCGCAAAGTCTCGCAATCCGGCGGTCTTTAAGTGAGAGATCGGCGGGGGGATCGCGAAGAGAATCTATAGAGCGCAGCTGAAGAGATGAGGTCTTTAGAAACCGGGGAAGCCTAGAGTCCAGACAGCAAGAAACAGCGGAGAGGATTATCCTCCAAAAAAATGGAAGGGGGCCTTTAGGAAACGGGGAGGAGCAAACGCGGAGAAAAGCAAGTTAAAAAGTAAAAAACGATTACTTTACCCAGTATAGGGAGAGGCGAGGGAGAGAACTCAAAACCTTCTCTGAGTATGAGGCAGCGGAAGCGGCTTGTCAGAAACCACCGAGCCGGCGGTCTCCAGTGACAGCCACAGTGTGATCACAGTGGAAAATGCTCTTCCTGCGTCCGGGGGCGTAGCAGGGGTGCCTCTTCGATGATAAATGGCGGGTGACGAACTGTGAGTTTGGGAAAAGGGCTAGAGGATAGAAGGAGGGTGGGAGGAAAGCCAAGAAAGATGATCAAAGAAATAGGGGGGAAGAGAGAGGTCTCGGAACCGTAATATCTCGGTGCGCTCTCAGCAGGTCTTACACCTCCAAGGGAGCGCGCTAGGGGGGGGCAAAACTATAGAACCGGACAGGAGAAGAGGGGAACAAGGCGCACCCGGCGACGCGAAGTGAGGGGAAGGAGTAGCCGCCGACGGGGTAGTCTCCTCGAGAAAACTACTGGGCGGGGAGGGGGAATCAGACTACCTGCACGTTACATTCATCGCGGGAGGGCCAAGTACTAGCCGCGTCGCGATAACCGAACGACGGAAAGTTGTGGCGGATGAACACTCCGCTACCTACGGGGGGAATGTCCGGAGGTGAGGTAATGGAAAGAAGGCTTGTCGCACGAAATAAAATAAGAAACGAAACACTCGCGACAGATAAAAAATAAGAGCTCCAACAAGCCGATCGAAAGGAGAAACACAATCCTTGACGCCGGGAAGTCAATACAAGGAAAAGAAATAAAGAGAAAGCTATATTCACAACTGAAGAATCTGTCGCGAGCGAACAGAATAAATATTGGCTGAAGCTAAAGTGCGTTGGACAAACCCGTTAAAGGGGCGCTCGCGGACGGGAGGGGGATAGCCGAAAGAAAGGAATCTAATACGACGCCAATCTTCGAAGATCCCCCCGTAAAAAAATGTCGGGGATGATGTCGCAGAAAAACCAAGGGCAAAACAAACAGGCTACGACCGAAGTAACCTGTTAAGTGAGAAAAGAATGAGGGATGAACGAGATCAGGTCGCCTCCCTCTCGGCAGGCGCGGAGCAGATCGTGAAAGCACGATGAAAACGCGCAAAAATTACCAACGGCTCAAAAACCGATGATTCATAGAGAGCAGTCCGCGTGAAAAATCAGCGCGCGAAGAAAAGGGGGAGGGGACTACTCGTCCTTCAGTCGACGGGGGAAGGTAAGGCCGCGGAAAGAATGGGTGCCACGCCACCGTCATCGGAGATCTCAAAGATCCCGGTGGTATTGAGGAGAAGGCCATGAGGTTCCTACTTTTGTTAAGGTGAAACAAGTGAAAACCAAAAGACATCGCAGGGCGATACTCTGATAGACCCGACGAAGAAACGTACGTTATCGCCAGGGACAGGAGCAGCCAAAAACGCAAGCCGAAAAGAAAAGAGCGTGCAAGCCTGCTAATGAACCAAAGCACAACATCAAGACGAAAAATCCGATCGCACCAAAAGGACCTCCTGGCGAATGTGTAGTGGGGGGGACGGTGTTATCAACACAAGGCGCGATGCCGCGGGGGGGGAGAGTTCAAGGGGCAAGTCAAAGAAGGAGTCTGCATGGTTGGAGGACAACAAAAACGTAGAGCGCACAAGATGACATCGTCCATATTGCCAACCGGGGGGGCGAAGCCCCGGGACTCATACCACGTTTTAAGGGAATAACCTGTTCGCGACATGAGAACTTTGAGAAGTCCGAATTCTGCCTTGAGGGACCCAAAAAACAAAAGATAGGCATTCACCGCAGAAGAAGGTCCAAAAAAGAGACGGAAGTCATCGCGTCAGGCTAACGCGCTCGAGTACCAAACAAGGGAGTTGGTGCTGCGAAAAAAAACTACGTCGGGAGTCTCAACGGAGGAACGAACCCGACAATCACACGGTCAAGAAAAACCAGAACGACTGAGCACCTAGTTGGTCGCAGGGGAGAACTAGGCGCCAGGAAAGGCAACAGAAACTAAACTCGCAGAACAATGAGGCCTCGCGCGAACACGACGGAAGGCGGCATGAACCTTGGGGGCTATACAGCCAAAAGAGAGGTAAAGAATCAATCCGCTGATCGGAACCAGGGTGGAGAGGAGAATCTATTCGCACACAGAATTGCTGTGGGCCGTGCTCGACGCGACGCACCGGTACCCGGTTCTCCACCGGCCCAATTGCGGGCTTACAGGAGACTGCACATAACCAAACTGCTGAGGGAGTAAATAGGATTGGGAACAGGGACGGCGAGGAAGGAAGGGGAACTATCCGGCAGCGAGACACATCTCAAGCTTCTCTTTAAAAGCATTCCCACGTCGTTTGATAGCGACGCGAATTTCGCGCAAACCAGGACAATAAGAGGTCTAAACACGGAGGAATTTCCGAAAAAGGACCGCCTACGGCGAGTATCTCGGGTGCCTAAAAAGAACTCTTCGGCATCTATCTCGCGCACAACAATCTGGGGAAAAAGAAAAGTATGAACATTCAAGCGGCGGAAGGGAAGATAGCACAGGAACCTTCGCCAGGGGGGGAGTTTGAAAATATGCAAAAGGAAAGGGCGGCTGCAAAAAAAAAATTCGAGCGCGAAAAAAAACCCCTACAAAGACAAAAGTGGGAACGGACATTATCACATCGGGAGGCCTGGGGGTGCCATCTGGTCGTCATCGGGAAGAAGCAAGGGAATAAAACCTCCGAAGTCAAAAAAGCCACTCACTTCATTGGAACTGGCAGAGAGGGCAAGGAAAGATTAAAACGTACTGTGGCTGAAAGCACTAACTCGCGACAGGATATCCGGCTCAACAGGGAAAAAAGGAGTTTTATAAATCGTCGATCAAAGATCACCAGGCCTGTCGCGGGTATTGGAATGCCGATATTGGCTCTATCCTATCAACCCCATGCAGGGTCATAAGAGGCGAGCAGGAGAGAGTAAAAATATCCTATGCCTGTGGGAACCGAGCAAAGTCGAATGCCAATCCCACCCCGGACAAGCGAGGACTCTCGTGAACCACGGGGGATTAATTTTGATGGGAACTGAAACGACACCGCGGGGAAGTGACCCAAAAAAACAAAGAACTCTTCAGGTGGGGGGCCAGGCTGAATAAGGGCCGCGCTGAAGTGACTCCTGCTTGGGCGGGGAGATGAATTCAGTACTTAGAACTAAAAAGCGTCAGGCAGGAAGCTTTGCATTGAAATTCAAGCTGGCGGAAAACAGTTTATCAGGAAACGTGGTATGAGACTCGGACGCCCACGTCCGGTCTCCCATGCGCAGCTGCAAGACTTTCCGCGCGGGCAGTGGCCGCACCAGGGCAGCAGGGGAAGACGTAAAAGCCCGAGGGGGGGCTGAGATCAAATTGTGCATCGCGTCCTGGTTGGCTGAAAACAAACGCTAAATCATCAAAAAAAGGGGGTCGAAAATTCGAAAGAAAAAACTTGATACGCAGATGTTAAGGCGGGTTTAAAAAAGAACTCATGGAGCGACCGGCTGCGGAGGGGCTGCGTACACGGGCGATTTAAAAACACCGCGGAGGGGGGGGGGGTACAGGAAAAGAAAAGGAAGGGGTACGGAACAAATGAAGATGCGAGTTCACTTGGGAACAGTGTTGGCCCAAAAAAAGAATGAGTCAAAAGATTCCTATCACCCAAAGGGGGGCGAGATCTCTAGACCGGTGGGCATCATTCAAGGGACGCGGGGGCCTCAAATAACAAGCTTCGATCTGACCGCAGAAACTAGTTTAGACCGACTGCGAGGGCGTCTAGACTAGAAAAGAGCGAGAGAAAGGAAGCAAGGGTGGAATCCTGTGTAAATGCTCTTGGGAGGCAGGGATCTGAAGCAACAAGGGTTGCGGGGCACTCTGAAGAAAAACTAGAGAGGAAAAACTGGATCTCCACTCAACCCTACTTAGACGAAATCGAACAGGATGCGGCACTGGAAAAAAAGGGGTTGGGATTGGCGGACTGCACTTGTTGTCTGCACCAAAAAAAGATAAAACAAGTGGACCGGGGCCCTGAACTCTCTGGAAAGAAAGTGGCTGACGGTAGGAGGAAGAGGTTTCGGGGGATGATCACAAAAGCTACAGGGAAGGAACAATGCAAAACAGGGCCAACCACTCTCCTTACGGGCGGACCCATTAAATAAATCGACTGGGATCGCGAGCAAACGAGGACGAGGGAAGTTTTATTAGACACGGACTGTGAGCATTACCGTGTGGGGTAGCCTTGTCAGTCATCCAAGGGACGTAAAGGACGTTTTGCGCATTCGTGGGGGGGGGAGCTAGCGGAAAGGGAAAATCTTATTCGCGTCGCACTTCAGTCGATGAGTTGGCTTTCCGTGCGCGTTCTGGCGACGATATATAAACTCACAAGAAAACGGCATTCACTTCTCTGAGGAGGCGCGCCAATTGAGGAAAGGACACTGTCTTGGAAACGTTTCTAAAAAGAAAAAAAGCGGAGAAATTAGGAATTTCGGACGGGGTGCAAAGGAAAGGAGGATCAAAAAACGGGTCTAATCCGCAAAGGCTCTGTTTAGTTAAAAGGGAAGGGCAGGATTTTCCAAAGTTAAAGGGAGCGTAAAGATCCGAGCGTCTACAACTGGGGTGAGCCAAGGTCAAACTATCGTCCTGCCGGGTCAGGGGTGTCTCCTCGAAAAATTAGAAAAGGGGTTTGGGGGGGGCCTAAACGTTTGCGTTTTGAAAGGGGGGGGAAACATATCCCTCGTGGTGCTGATCAAGCAGGAGATAGTCAACAACAAAAAAAAAACGGGGAAGTAGGGATCTTGGATGAAGCACCACATGCGATAAGACGGGGGCGACTTCTAAAAGCAAAGAAAACCGCAACAGGTGTAGCATACGAGGCAAAAAGGAACTCTACCGACGGCAGGACGATCGCCAAGGAACGTGGCGATAGATGTCATGTGACGGACCAGCCGCCGTCACGAGGGGCAACCTAAGGAATCGCGGACTGGAGGGAGCGACATATCAAAACCTGCCAACGTTTAACGCATCGGCTTTAAAACGGCACCTCCTAGAACTAGAAAATGCGGAGCAAGGAACACCTGACCGCAATTTTTCAAAATCCTCCGCGAAAGAGAAAAGGGGCCGCAGTAAGACGATATCTCACTAGGCCCCAGAAGGAAGAAGAATCTCGCCAATCCCTCGAGATCGGATTCGCGAGGAGACTAACACAACGATCGCTCCCTTACACAAAATCCTGGGGGAAAGGTTAAAGCGACAAGGGCAGGCCAGAGAAGGCATCTCAATAGAACAAGTAACATCGTCACGCGCGAGACCAATGATCAAGATTGGAGCGTCTCAGTCTGGTGCGAAGGATCGTAAGCGGCAATCGAAGTATCCGAAGCCAGAACGCATAGGAATCTTGGACGACGAATCGGACACATGGGAAACCCCGTCAAAAGGTTGGGTGGTTGGGGGTTTTCGAGACGTGATGATGTCTTTACAACCTCGAAAATAGCAATCAAACAGTAAACTGCCGGGTGAAAAAAAGGGGGGAGCTTCGGCGAATGTAGGGGAAATGATAAGGGCCCCCGGAACATGTCTAAAAGGCAAAGCACAAAGTGAAAGCGAAAGACATGCCCCCGCGCCCGCACCGTCGTACTATGGAGGACGGCTCGCCCAGAGTGCCAGAGGCTACAAAAGCTCAAACCTAAGGGACTGGGGTCGACGAAACTGTAGCGTCATGAGACGACTGGGGGGGGGAGATTTGACATTGCGCGGGAAAGGCAGACTAAGGCCCACTCGGGAGAGGAGAATCCGGAAAACCGGTGGGGGGGGGGGGGTCCAAGGGTGAGCCGCCAAGTTGACTGAAGTTTCTGTCGCGGAACCCGGGAAACCACTGCATCAATCATTTCGACGACGACCGATCTACAGACAATAAAAGACAAGGGGGGGTGGGGAGAAAAAGCGAGCGCCGCGGAAAATTCTCTAGTGAGCGCATTCGGGAAACAACCAGAAAAAGGAGAAAAAAAAGAAATAGGACAAGACCGAGGCGACCTAACTGGAGGTGGTAGGAGGTAGAAGTGCAGCGGGGAACCCTGATGCGTCGATAGCTACGTCCAGCGAGCAAGAAAAAAGGAGTGGGAACGCCACCGGCAGCGGCGCAAGTCGGGCACCGTCGCAAAATCGAGATGAAAGCCAGAAGGGTTCGATCCAAGAAGAACAGGGGACGAGCGCCTTCGGGGGAGGGGTCATCGCCCCTTGCAATGGCAAGGAGGTACGCAGGAAGGGGGAGGGAGACAATTCACGACGATAGGCGCGGGAAAACAAAAAGAAAAAACTTCAGCGCGCAGTAGAGAAAATTCCGCCGCATTGATACCACACGGGAATCCTTGGCTGAAAAATGGAAAAAAGGACCTGACGGAGTGGCTGCTGCAACTTCCAAACGGGACCCTCAAAGTTGGGGAAAGGCGGCCATTCAACGCAGTGTGGTATCCAGGGGCGCCTCGCGAAGGTGTGGGCAACCATTCCCCTGCTCCGAATTGGCACGCGCAACGCTCAAAAGGAGACGGAGGAAGGAAAAGGCAGTGGTAGTAAAAGCGGATAGGAAACCAGAAATCACAAAAAAACCGCAGAAAAGCACCGGAAGAATGTCGGACGCGAGTGCGCAAACACGCCCATGTGGACGGAGGCTCTCCTCGCGGGGTGAGGGGGGCCGTTGACCAAACAGGGAAGGGAGGTACAACCTAGGCCGAGAAAATGCAGAACATCAACCGTACAGGCGGATAGTCGGAAGGAGGTTTGAAGTTGACCATGGACGGAGGATGGAGCCCCTTTACGCTGATGGACACATCTCCAAGACAAGATCGTCCAATCCCACGGCGTACGAAAAGTGGAGAAAATGAGACAAAAAAGAATTTCGAAAAATCAAAAGGATGGACCGCTGCAGATGGGCAAAAGAGGAAATGCGCTAGGCGGCCTCGGCGGCTAGATCTTACTCGCAGGAGTTGTAG
>Ga0179591_1334466_pt1 | contig 13875 bp, 9 predicted proteins | sample CZOMad2_1_08_16f_FD_182891 | JGI IMG/M metagenome (GOLD analysis project Ga0179591, IMG submission 182891) | Vadose zone soil fungal communities from Angelo Coast Range Reserve, California, USA - CZOMad2_1_08_16fungal (PacBio error correction) | ecosystem: Environmental > Terrestrial > Soil >...
GGGAAAAAAAGAAAAAAAGGACTAGGGAGAGGGGGGAGTCGCAGGGAATAGGCTGATAACGTCGCGCCGGCGGATCAAAGGGCAAGCGCGGGATCTCCATTCTTCAAAAAGGAAGAGAGGAGGGGGGGGGAAGGAAATCGCCAGACTCGGCGGTACCAGAACGAATGAATCCTACAAGGGAAAGGGGTGTGGGAAAGAAGACACTCCCCTGTGGCAACGTAATCCAGCGATCTAAAAAGAGGGAGCCCGACATGTTGAGATCACGAGCGGGGGGGCTCTGGCGAGGTTGTACTAAGAAGTTGGGTACTTAAGGACATTCAAACCTCTACTGTACGAAAGGGGAACAATTAGCGGAAAAGTGAGGGGTGAGGGAGCGGTCCTGCTTGCGAGGTGCGTCGTCGGCCCAGGAGTGGGGGAAGAGGGGAATGGGAATATAAGAGTCTATCTCGCGTCCGGAAAAGATGGCGACACCCCCTGATCTACGTAAAAGGCTCTTCTCCTGTGGGAACAGTCAGGACGGTCGAATTGGCTGGAGGGGACGACTCTTCTCAGGAAGGGCGAGCGGCACAGAAGAGGTCGAGCTTCACTAGAATCGACAGCGACAGCCGTATTCAACGGAACGGAAAAAAGTGGGAGTTGAGGGGGTTTCCTGGGCCTGGATCTGACGGCCGGCTCTTGGGGGGGGAATAAACTCTTCAACGAGAAGCCCCTTAGCGACTGATCTTTCGCGAGAGCGGGCCATAAGGCTAAAAGAATGTAGGGGGGAAAAACCCCGCTACCAGATCCGGTCGCCTCTGACCCTGGAAGAGGAGGGGGCGGCTTGTTGAGAGGCACCTTCTGTGCGCAGGACGTGCGTCCGGCCGAGAAGAAAGAAGGTCATCAATAGTCAGGAGGAGGGGCGAGAGAGACGAACGGAGATCTTGTGCATGCAAAAAAGTCCGAAGTCCCCGAGGAGGGAGCTGGAAAGGACTTCCGCGATAGCTCTTCTATTTCAACTTCAAACGGAAATGAGGAATGGACTACCTGATGAAGAGAGAGTCAATACGCCGCTTTCAGGGCGAGATGCGTCATGGGGAGGGGGGACTACAGGAGAAGGAACCCTGACCATATCCTCCAGGCCTCCAAGCGTCAAGAAGAGACTTCTTTCTGCGTGTGCTGGTCGTAACTTAGGAAGGGAGAAAAAGGTTTTAATCTTTGAAAGGGGGTCCTGAAGGACTAGGAGGACGCCTACCCAGCCCGGCTTTCGTTCCCGTTACCGAGAGAAGAGGGGAAGACGGGGAAAGAAGGTGATCACTCTTCATTCAAGGAGAAGGCCACATCTCTAACCTGGCGAAAGGCCTGACCGTGTGCTCTTCATTTCAAGAAGAAAAAACAGACAAAAAATGCCGCTTTGCCCCGGAACGAAAAAAGGAGTTATCGGCTCGAGAGCCTGTCCGGCGTCCTCCCGCGGCTCGCTCGGTGAAGAACGGGAAAGGAACTGTGACAATGTCGGAAGGGAAACAACTTGGGTCCGGGGAAACGCAGTTCAGCGGAAAGAGGGTATTTAAAAAGACAAAAGCTTTCTCGAGGGGAAAATTGAACAAGGCAGGCGACGTTGGGGATCGTGCGCATCGCGCCACTGAGAAGCAGGCCAGGAGGGGGGGGGTCTGCGATGGGGTCACGGCGACGGAAAAGGCTGAGTCAGTAAAAAAAGGAAACTTATTCTGGCCCGGAGCCAGAGCCGTTTTACATGGATCGCTTCATCACGTGGGGGGGGGGGAATCGGGTTCAAGCCGAGGCCTTCACTTCTATGGAATCAGGTGGAGTTCTTCCAGATAGAAAGCACCTGACTTACTCACGCGTCTATCTAAAAAGAAAACTTGAGAGGGCTTCGGCTGGGCGGCAAACAGTCGCACCGTTCCTCTTTGGACCTACCGACCGGGGACGTGAAGACGTTCAGGACCAAATTAGGGGCTTCAGGAAGGTTCGATAGCTGTTTGGCGGGAGGGGGGGGCGTCGGGGCCTTCGTTCGGGCCTTACCGAAACGAGACTGAAAACTGGAGGGAGGCCTCTTCCTAGCCAGTGAGCGAACTCAGAAAAAAAATCTTCAAAGAGAGAAGATACCTGGCGAGATCTCCGTAAAAGGGCCGCCGAAGCGGAGTGGGGGAAACAGGCGAGAAGGTCTCCGCCGGGCCGAAAACACCATCATCACTAAAAAAGAGAAAAAGGGGACCTACTCTTGAGGAAAAAAAGAGTAACTCACCCTGGGGTTGAACGTTGCGTCCAAAGATAAGAGAAGGAGCCGGGCGGTGAACTGGAAGGGTCCTTCCCTATTTCTGAGTCGGAGCTAATTTCAAAAGTTCGGCTGGGAAGGGAGCGTCTCTCTCCCTTCTTCCAATATGGAAGTGCGGGCCGAATGATTTACCGCGGGAGAAAAAAAAAAAAAAGCTGAAAAAAATGAGAAGAGAACTTCATGGAAAAAGCTTTAAACGGGGCCTTAACTCATTTATTATATTAAGCCGCCCTTTCCTTGAGCCGGGGACAGAAAAAGAAATCAGCGTCAGCGGATGGTATCTCAGGGTGCTCCTAGGATAAAAAAAGGAGAGGGAACTAGGGAACTCGTCTTACAACGGAGTCTACTACAGAAAGCGCCCTCTTCGGGACTCGGTGAACGCGGGTTATCTGAAAAGGTGGAACTACACAAGGAAAAGTAGGGCTAATCCCACCTGAAGGAAGGAGGGGGTTAAGACCTGACAAAGAGAAGGAGAAGTATTACGTGACGGAGTTTTACCCGAGGGGACTGCAAGCTTAGTAGGTCTTGGAGTCGGAACGGGGCCGACAGAGGAGTTCGCTCAAACAGGAACTCAAAAGGACTCTTCCGGAAGACTCGACCCTTACAACCGCATAGGAGAGGACAGAGAATCCTTTTGGGGCGTGAGCGTCCTCCTCGCGAGGAACACGAGAGTCTGAATGCGCCAGTCCCAGCGCTGGGGAAGCTCCGCCGGGCATCGACTGGGGGGAAAAAGGTGAATTACAAAACCGCGTAGATTGTGCGTGAGTCGTAACCTCCCATCCTATCGGACGAGCAGACCGCAAAGCAGTCGAAAGCAGGCGGCCAGTCTCCACGAGAGAGTTAGCGGACAACTCGAGAGGGAAGGGAAGAGAAAAATAGCCGCGCTAGGAAGCACTCTCCGGAGGGATATGCCTGGGGTCCGCTCTTCTACGAGTAAAACAGGAGTTGTAGAGCGGAACAGCTAAAAGGCCTGCGGAGAATACGAAGCCCGCAAGGGAGAATAAAAAAACCTGCACCGACGCAAAACCTTTTAGTCGCAAGGGAGGGGTCTTTCGAGAAAAAAAAATCCTACTACTCTGGGAAGCGAAAATCAGGTCAATTTCTGGTGGACTGGTGTCTGAAAGAAGAGGAAGTAAGAAACATCACTGCCCGAAACATCTAAACTACATCAGGAAAGCCAAGGTGGGCTAATCCTGCTAATAAAGGGGGGCTCTCAATCGAGGAGGAAAGAGGGGAAATTGTCCTCCGTATCTGCCCACGACGCAAAGGCAGCGCGTGAAGCAATACATTTTGAAAAAAACGTTCTCAGGAGGGAATTGTCCCATTCGGTTACTGGGAACAAGAAGAAGAAGGAGCCCGCTTGGGAGAAAGTAGGCAACGCTAGGCAGTCGTCCTCCTACTCCAAACATGAAGACAGCCCGAGCACTCCCCAACCCTCACCTTTTTAAAGCATGGGATCTTTAAAGGGAATTACGCAATACGGAAGTTCAGGGAACGGGGGACTGCGGTACGCGCCAACCGCAAAGGGGAAGGGGGAAGGAGAAAAACTGGGGGGTTTACAGTCTGGCTACGCGTGAAAAGGTGAGTAAAGACCAAACTCTTTAGAACTCGGTAAGACGTGAAGGACGAAGGGGGGGAGTCAGCTACCAAGCTTCCCTGCGAGAAAACGTCCCAGATACTAGTGGCGCTCGCCGGTGAACTGGAAGGAGGGAGAGAGTTATTCAGATCAACCTTCCTCACACGGCAGTAATCCTCCGTTCACTGGGTCGAGCGATCGAAAAAACAACTGGGGGGAGGAAAGGAGGGAAAAGAAAGATAGAGGACTGAAATCACGCTCGGCTAAGGAGGGGGTGAGTCTTTCAAAAGAGTCGGCACCGGAAGAAAAAGGGGGAAGAGCTAATCTCCTGAAGATGTCTTTCTCTCCCGGAAGATCGGTGGTAATCAAGAGGACCAGACTCTGGGAAGAAGTCACGAAATTACGCGCGCAGAAAAACTTTTGGGAATGGCAGAGGGAAAGATGCCCTGACATTTTCAAAGGGAGAGAAAAAAAGAGTGGGCGTTAGCGTTCATTGTAGTCATGGGGTACAGGCCGACATTCAAACCTCAGAGGAAGAGAGAGAGGGAAAATTTACAGACCGCCATGATGTCACCAGTTAACTGTGCGTGGCTCGCGCGCTCCGGGAAAGGGGGAGGACAGACTTCCTTCGGCATCGGAATATCGTCTTCGGGGAAAGAAAAAAATCCATACGTGCAGAAGGAAAGGGGAGGGGGGGGAAAAAAAACGGAGGGCGCCAATTTGAGGAGGGGGGGGGGGGAACGCTTTTCGGTGAAATCGAGTCTAGAGAAAACGAATCTATCGAAAACGCTCACGAGGGACGTAAACGGGTATGCGTAATGGTTGTTTCAAAAAAAAAAGGGGCCGTATGACTTGAGGGAGGCACTGAGAGACATCAGACCCGAAGAGCTTCGTCCGCGCAGTCCCGAAGAAGAGGACGGGCGGAGGAGACCAGACTCGAACTAAGCTGAACTAAAAGATGTTCGGGGGACGGCCTCGGGAGTCAGCGTTCGGGCTTTTACGCGGACGAACCTTTCTATTTCTCTTAAAATCAGGACAGTCCGTTGGGGGAGAGTACGGCCCAGTAACGGAGCATAGAAAAGTCGGGGGGGATGAAAAAAGTCCGAGAAAAAGGAAGAGGGCGAGACCCCTGAATGCGGGAAAGAGGGACCAGAGGGAAACAGTCTCGGCCGGAGCGGGGAGAAAGTAAATCTTCGAAGAAGGGGATTGCAAAGGCGAGATTCTGATGGGGGAGGGGGAAAAGGAGTCCCTTACCATCTCCCCTCGACACTGCCACGCAGTCATCCTATAGACTAGCAGGGGGGGGAGGCGAGAAAAGAGCAGTCTTGGGGAATTGGTAACTTGAAGAATCCCGCACAATCCAAAAAGGAGGAGGCAGGTCTCCTCTACAGGGTTTCTACTGCAAAAATCTTGATCACTACATCTTCCCTAGATGCCGGGAGACGGAGTACATCGGGCGAATCCAAGTGTCGGCTCTTCAGGGGGGAAGAAACTGCGAAGCTGCAAAAGGGAAAAGTCAGGGACTCGGACTGCTCGGCTCCGTAAGTACATCACAAAAGGGGAAGGGGACGCATAGGGGTTAATATAAGAAGAAGTTGACTTCAACTTGTGCTCACGGTCCCAAGGAAGGGAAAGAGAAGGAGTGGATGTCGACCGTCAAGAGCGGAGGTTCTGACCCGGCGTATGAAGAACTTGGGAGAAAGGGAAGGCTCATCGGCGCACAGCTTGACCGTCTCGAGTCGCAGCAAGGCGCACAAGGGGGGGGAGAGGGGAAAACTGAAAGCTTTGGTCGTATCGACCGGAGTCCACGCCTGTGGGAAAGGTGAATGGACTATTCGAAGGAAACGCGGTTCGGAAGAGGCAAGAACAACGGGGACAGGGGAAAGAATGTAGCTGCGGCCGCTCACTTCGCTAAGCTCGTACCAACGGGGGAAGGAGAGCACCGTAACAGTACACCTCTTCTACGGGCAAAAAAACTTGAATGAGGGGGGTCCCGACACTTTCGCGGTGGACGCAAGTTCAACAGACTTTTTGATGGGAAATCTTTCAAGAGGGAGCCGCCGACATCGGGTCTACGTTTTTGCGGAACGGGGGGCGGGGAGGGGAAAGCGCTACGGCCTAGCCTGAGCGCTGCGGCCGTCACAGGTCCATCTTCGCTCGGAAAAGTTAGAGGACTCTCAACAAAGGTAGAAGATCAGATCCTGTGATCATCAGGGGGGGGAAGGGGGGGAAGCACCGCAAAACGAAGCGATCGTTCAGGCCGTAAAGACCTTCCCGAGGTGTGGGGGGGAAAAGAGCACACCATAAATACCCTGCCGAAAAGTCGCTGTCAAAGGAGCCCGGCCCCTTTAGGGGTTCATTCCACCGCGACGCGTGAGAAATCTTCCTTCCTCTCGGGAAAGGTAATGTCTGGTATTGGGGGGTCAAGCTTTCGGCCTGACCGGCATGGGGAAAGGGCGCCCGTCCAGAGAATGAAACAGACCGAGGGAAAGAGGAATGTCACATGAGCTAGAGAAGGTATTAAACAAAATCGATAGTTTAAAGGGGGAAGGGGACCTAACATTTAGGAGATGCCCCAGACCCCTTTCCTTTCACTTGGAGCCAGGTCAAGGAGACGAGAATCAAGGCATTCGCTTACGGAAAAAACTTGAGGAAGAAAAGGTGCTCATCGCTGCCTCGTTAACCTCCTCCGGGGAAAACAAGATTAACTCAAAAGACGGTCAAGCTCCGGGGTTTGCAGGGACAAAAGGGGGGAGCCAGCATCGTTGACGCCAGTCTTTCGGTTCACCGCCTTGTATACTCCTTACAGGGAGAAGGCGCACCGTCCGAAGTAAAGGGGGCCGTCAGAACTTGGGAACCGGGAAATCTTCACGGGAGGGGAAAAGAATGAACCCGGGCACAGGCCTTTCGCTAGGTCAAAATTACTTGCGAAGAAAGGTATCCTCAAAGAACCTATCAAAGAGGAATAAGTCAAAAGATAGAACGGACCTATAATCCGGGGCTGGGGGGTATGTCTTCCTACTAGGGGACGAATTATCGGAACCGAAGTACGGAATACGAAGAAGGAGGAAAGCCTCGCGGCCGCGTGGCAGTCGTGTGGTATACATTTTAGGTGGGAAGGAATAGGGGGAGCAACCGCATCTCGGGCCCACAGAGAGTCAGATCTCGAAGAGAAACGCTCAAAAAGCGAAAAAAAGGGAAAAAAGGCCACTCTGCAGGCCTCGTCGAATCATTTCAGCTCGAGGGGAACTGATCTTGGTCTCTCTAGGCCAGGAAAAGGAAAGCAAAGCGAGTCTAGTCCTGACGCGGAAAACTTTGGGAGGGGAAGGGACAAACCAGAGCCAAAATCTAAGAAGAAAAACCGCATTTCTTCAGCCCCCAGCAAGTCTCTGATCTATTCTCAGGGAACCGGTAGACGGGGAGGGGGAGAGGAACGACTATTCCCGATATCTAACAGTAGAGAAAGAGAGATCTTGATACAGTCCCCTCCGACGGAGGTCGATCTCTACTTAGGAAACTCCTAAAAATACAGGGGGGAGGCAGTCCTTCTATATGCGATCTAGGAGAGAAGGAATGGGATGATGCAAGGCGAAGAGTCAAGTCAATCTCCACATTCAAAGGAAGGACAAAAAAGACAGGGGGGCCAGCAAGAAGTTGGAAGTCTGAAAATGGGTGCTTGGGAAAAAAAAAAATAGACTAAGGACTAGCGATCGTCGGCCCTAGCCAGCTTCCGCCTAAGAAAGAAAAGCGCAAGCAGCCATGGGCAAGCGTTAATCCTTGCTTCGGGGGAAAAAATGTTGAAGGGGGACTGGAAGGAGAAAGTACGCAATGAAACTCGCAACAGCCCACCGGCTTTCGAAGGCACCTGTTCCAAAAGACTAAAGCATTCTATCTTTCAAGGAGGGAAGAAAGAAAAACAGCGTAAGCGGGGGGTCTTTAAGGGGACGAACGGTCAATGGTCAGGGGGGGGGCTCACCCGAAAGTTCTGGAACCCACGAAGAGGTAGAGGAAAAACCACCCTCTGGGCACTGGTCACGCGACGATGTACGTCAGCCTCGAGAATGGCAAACAACCATTCCCTACGTCCGGGGGGGAAACGGGAGATCATCTCCTCAAAAACAGGTCTGGGTATGAAGATATAGATGAATCACTCAGTGCGGTCAAATTTAAGGAGCAAGGGAGGAAGTATCGTCCCCGGATCCCCTGCACGCATTTGAAGCCCTGCTCTCTTCTTTTTTCGCAAAAACTTCGGACCAGAGTCCCGCCTCAAGTTACCTCGGACAGACCAGGGGTGGAAAGCAAAGGGGAAAAAAGAAAGAAAAACGCGATCGTCCGGGCGGTTTGGAATATCACGCTCGTGTGGATGTCTCTTTCATTGACAGAGGACAGTAAGGGGGGGACGGTAAACAACTCCTCTAAAGGTACGGCTAACGACACCGAAGTTCCAGGGGGGGGGGAAATCCTTTGTCCTTCTGTTGGCGGCGGCGCCGACTGCCGCTCTGAACTTGCGAGAAGGTAGGGGGGGATCCTAGTGCGACCGCGGAAGACGTGAGGCCTGCAAAAGAGACTTCGGTTTACCCAGGGAGGGGGAAAGGGGAGCATTCGCTGGGACTCTAGGCGGAGGGCGATCGCACTCTTCTTAGGATAAGAAAGGTAGGAAAGAAAAGCGAGGACGGCAACGGAAAGGGCTCCTCCGTAAGCTTGGTAAAAAGGGAGGATGACTGACGCCAGGCGCCCCGTAAAAAGAGACAATACACCATTATGAACTGGAGAAAAAGGAGGCCGCTGCGCGTAAACTGACTTGCGACTAACTTCCTCTCAAAGAAAGCACAGGAAGCCAAGATCCCCGCGCGTCGTGGCGGTGTGAGACAGATACTCATGTCTGGGCAGGTCCGTCACGTGAGGGGAAGAACTAAGGGGAAAAGGCCTCGCGCAGATCCATCGCGAGAATTTAGCTTCCCGATCCTGAAGGATCCAGAGAAGGGGAAAAATGCCTGAGTACGAAGAGCGGTCGCGGCGAGGCAAATTTCTTGGAGGAGGGGGAGGGGAAAAGGGAGGGGAAGAAGAATTCGGAATGAGGGCGGAAAAGGAGTAGCAAATGGATCAATGAAAGGGAAAACCTTACCAGCTGACACCTCCACGCAGGTACCTATAAGCCTCTGCTTCTGCGCGAAAAGGAAGGGGGGGAGGAACGGGGGACAGAGGGAAAAGGGGGCACTGAGAAAGGTGCAGCCCCCTCTTCGGGAAAGGGGAAAAAACTCCAGATAGCGGCCGCTGTGCGCCGACAACAATTATTCTCTCCAGAGAGGGCGTTTCCACGCGAAAAAGTCGTTAACTTCAAGAGGGGGTGACTAACCAAAGGGAAAAAGAAGAGAAAACTCGAACTCGGGGCGGGCCGACGAGAACGAATTCTGGTTCTCTTCTCACAGGATCCGTAAACTTCTGAGGGACATGTGCAGCAAGAATGAAAAAAGGCGCGTCCATAGCTCACCCGTTGTCAACGGGGGGGGGGGGGGGGGGGGGCGGGGTGGTGAGGTGTGGGGGGGCTGGGGGGGGGGGGGGGGGGGGGGGGGGGGGGGGGGGGGGGGGGGGGGGGGGTGGGGGGGCGGGTGGGGGGGGGGGGGGGGGGGGGGGGGGGGGGGGGGGGGGGGGGGGGGGGGGGGGGGGGGGGGTGGGGGGGGGACTCGTCTGGGGCCATAATCGGGAAGATTCTGCCCGCGACAAAGTCCTAACTTTGGGTGTCACCTTTATGCTACATATGCTAACGGGGGGCAGACAAGCTGGACCGAAACTGAGGGTAAGGAAATTCACTTTCCTTCGACGGGGTGTCTTATTCCCAGAGAACGAATGTTCTAGGGTCGTCCTGATGAATAAAATGGAACTGGAAGAAAGGGTCGAAAATCGTTTGGTTCTTTCATCGTGGCTATCGGTCCTTCACGGAGTGGGGTACCGGTGATATACTGGCAAATAAGCCGACGTACGCAAAGGGAATATAGAATAGAAATGTCCTTCCTCTGGCCTGCCAGTCATGCCCGACACGCGCCGCGCGTGCCAAACCGACAGGGGGGTACGGTCAAGGGGAAAAGATAGTCCGTAAGAAAGGGAGACGGTGTTCTGATGGGTGGCGTCGGGGGGCCTTCTGAAAAAGGGGAATGAGCCGACCTGACCTGAGATTCACAGCATGGGAATCTAGTAGCAAGGTATCCTAAATCACAGACAAAAACCTATGGGAATCTTAAAATAAGAGGGGATGTGAGATCGAAGTACTTACCTCCCGGGACATCCGAATGTAGCGAAGGGAAACGAAAGCCATCCATACAATGTCACGCGCACCCCGTCTCGAAATTCCTGAAGCTGTCTCTGGGACGAAGGGACAAGTAACCGTGCTTACATACTGGGGGTCAAGAGAAGAAAAAAAGGCCAGCAGAAGTCTTGAAAGTTGTATTAACACCTTTAAAGAGGGCGTCCGTCGGCGTGCGGTCCTCTGGGAGAAGACCAAAAAAACAGTGACAAAAAAAAAACTATTGCCACTCAATCTACCACCAAGCGGAGGACTATCACTGACAAATAAAAAGCTAGGGGAGAATGGAAGACATCTCGGGGAGATAGTAAGAAAAAGTCCTTTATTCGATTGCCGTAGGGGAAACTGAAAACTCTTAACAATCTCGGTAAGGGGGGGGGGATCATTTCTCATCACTGTAACAAACCTTAAGGTAACTAAGATAAGAGCGGAAAAAATGTATTTCGGTAATAAGCGCTGATTCCTCCTAAGGTAAAGAGGTTTGTAAGGCGGGTACCGCACAGGCTGGCGATATGCAGGGTAGACCTCAATTGAGAAAAAAAAAGAATCCCGCCGGGGGGCTCTTCTTCAGGTTTAGTGCTCATGCTAAAGGCTGGAGGGGGGAAGGAACGAATTCGTATACAGATTGTCTTCGAGCAAGAGTAAAGTGGAAAAAAATAACTTTCGGCCAGCGGTCCGCCCGTCGAAACGAGTGCACTTCTCCTGAAAAGAAGGGGGGGGAACGGTAAGATCCCTAGGAGTCCTAAGGGGGGGTCAAAAGAGGGACCTACCTCGAGAAAGGACTCCTTCCCGTCTGCCGCGTTGGAATTAACTTGTTTATTATATTAAGGGGTGAGTGTGACATTCTGGGCCCATAAGGGGTCAATCGAAAAAAGAGTAAGGAAGGGGTGTAGAAAGAGGAAAAGAGAACGATAGGTTTCACTCGCACTCCGATAAGCGTAAGTCAGTTTCATCTAGACACGGAAGGGAGCTCGTCAGAAGGGGGGGGGCCACATCCAGACTAGGACCTGCTCTTGGGGGGAAAACCCGTTTCGCGGGACGAAAGAGGGGGAAAGATTGTCTAGGACGGAAATCTCCCCTCGAACGGGCCGGCACTCCTTCCTCACGAAAGGTCGGAATCCATCCGTAATAGTATCGAGGAAGAGAGAAGGCGGCGCAGCTGGCTGAGGAAGCTAGGCCTTTCTTAGTCAGGGGGAGAGCTGTAGTCTCGCATGACATACTCATACTTAACATAAGAAGATAGGAAGGATCCTTCACTTTGCGTCCGTCTCGAGCGGGCGATGTTCTCTCTACTAGTAGAGAAAATAGAAAAGGACGCCTGCGAAGATCCCTCAGGCTAAAACCTCCAAGAAAAAACAAAGGACCGAAAAAAGACTGCACTTCGCGGGGGGTGCTGTTCAGCGGAAGAGAGCGATCCCGACGAGGGCTAGTGGACTGCCTCTCCGTTCGGAAAAAAAAAAGAAAGACAAAACAAGAAGCAGCACCAAGAAAAAAACCCCCCGGGGTGAAAACAACAAAAAAAAAACTGGGGCAATGTGGAATAAGGTTGGACTTGAACTGAACTTCAATGACGCGCCAGCCTCAATCTTTATTTCAAGTCAAAAAAGGGGCCTGTTCTATATGAGAGGCTACGCTGGCGTACAGCACACGATGAGGAGTAATCAGGAAGGGACCGGAATGGAGATGGAGATCGGCTTCTAAAGCCGAGCGAATGCGCTCAGCCGCGTGCAGCGGTCCCTTATCTACTATTTACTTTCCAAAAAAAAGAAAAAACGAGCCCTGCCGCTACACTGCGGTCGTGCACGGGAGGCTATAACATGGATCGATGAAAAAACCACTGATGAAGGAAAAGTCTAAAAGTAAGAGGGAGGAAGGATTGCCGGAAGTAAATAAAGTCGCGCCAGGGAATAAAATTCACTCTGCAGGGAGAAATAGAAAGGCGTGGGGCGATGGGTGGGGAACCTAGGACACTGGCCGGGTCGCTCTCACTACGACGGTTTGGGAAAAGGAAAGGAAACTGGAGGCGTAAGCCAGCATCGCCCGGAGGGCCTTGAGAGAAAGGTCAAGGGGGACTTTCTCTTCAGGGAAGAAAAAAAAAATGTTACGGACAGGCCGAGTCACTGAAAAAAAAGACTAAAGAGAAGTAGTGAGACCCCCTTTCGCTGGGTGCGTCGGCGGCCGAACTGCCGGGCGGGTCTGTCCGTCGAGCGGAGATCGGGGAAAAGCGTCGCCAGGCAGATGAGGGAGCCACGAAAGGGACCTAGTTTCGGGGGGCGCAGGTAGGTTGCCGGGGGGGTTGACGCTGTCTTCGGAATAGGAATGGTTCTTCAGGGGGGAAAGAGAAGGGGACTGAAGAGGGAGATTCCGCATTAAAGGAGACGTAGACAAATGAAGCCTAAAATGGCGTTTTGACCGGTCCAGGTAGGACTGAAGAGGAAGCGGGCGGGAGACGGGTAACGCTGAAGGAAAACTAAGAAAAAGAAAACGAAAACGGAAGGGCCTCTGCTCTGGCCAGGGGAAAGGACGTATCTCCAAAAGAGTACCGGTAATCGGGCCTCGATCGAAACCCGAATCTCATTGGGGAGGGGGAAAAAACATGCTAGGGTCGCGGCCGGCCCGGTTGGCAAAAAACTAAATTTCTGGCAGCGGAACTAAAGTTTCCCGTCCCGCGAGAGCAAGACCTCTCTGAAATATTTCATAGGAGCCAATCTTACTTCGGCTATCTGACCCGGCTTACGCGATCGAGGATGGCAACCTCTCAGGTAAAGGAGAGGGGGCCGGAACGTCTGAGGGAGGCGCAATGCGGGCTGAAAGGGGAGGGAGTTCAGTTCTTTAAAAAAAAGGAAACCTGACCATCGCACACAAACACCGGAAAACCACGCAAATATCCGATCCAGGAAAAGGGGCTAAGCAAGGGGTGCACAGCATAAAAAAAGCAAAAGTTCGGAGAGGGGAAATCCTACTCGCACGGGCGTTCCAAAGTCCTAGGGGATGGAAAGAGCACAAAAGGAAACCGACGTTAATGAAGATCTCCGGTGCTTCTCAGAGGTCGTAAAACATGACAGTTCTCTAGGGGTCAGTTCCAGAACCGGGTAAACCTAAGTTTGCTAACGGTCTGGGACAAAAACTGTCCTACTGAACCTCTACTGGATAGGTGAGGGGTAACTTGAAAAAGGCCAAAAAAGTCAAGATTGCAAGTATACTCGGAAAACGATGTGACGCAAGGCGGGTCACTTTTCCCTACTCACCCTCGTTCACACTGATCCTCTCGGGGTGATCAAGCTTGGGCCAGCGAGGGGCACCCTCTATTAAAGCGGGGAACCGTTGGGCCTGAGTGGTAGGAGGCTCATTGAAAATGAGGGGCCAGTAGCAGGAAGTCTACCTGGGCGGCATCGCCTAACTTTCTTATTCTAGGTGATTCCACTATCCTGTGGACATGAAGGAAGACGTGGGGAAACGCGATCTTCCGTCGAACGGTTCTTAAGAAAAAATCCTTTCTAAAGTGATAAAGACTAATGAAGCACGAGCACGGAGATAGCACGAAACAATAGGGGCAGACAACCTCAGAATCTCTAACGAGCGTAGCTTGCAAAAAAAGAAATACTGGGCAAAGGGTTCGATAATATCCTATACATTCAATTGTCTACAGTTTTGATCAGGTGGGCGGGAGTCTGTTTACTTTCTCTACGTATCCTGACACAAAACGATGACGTAACGCTGTCAAGA
>Ga0179591_1278726_pt1 | contig 13874 bp, 14 predicted proteins | sample CZOMad2_1_08_16f_FD_182891 | JGI IMG/M metagenome (GOLD analysis project Ga0179591, IMG submission 182891) | Vadose zone soil fungal communities from Angelo Coast Range Reserve, California, USA - CZOMad2_1_08_16fungal (PacBio error correction) | ecosystem: Environmental > Terrestrial > Soil >...
TTTCTCTCCCCCAGTACGCAGAAACCGAACGTTAACGAGGTGATTGAAGAGCTTCAGCTGCACCACTTTCTGAGGGGGGTCACAGCAGTTGCCTGACAGTCTGGTTCTGAAAAGCAAGGTTCCGAGTCAAAGTAAAGCGAGTTGACAACAGCAGACTGGTAAATTCGTAAAACAGGGAAGGCGAAAATGCTCAGGAGCGGCGCGAAAGTGTGGACGTTTTCCAACGAAGGTGATGAAAGACATAAAAGGAATTACTGAAACCTTCTATAATCAGGGCGGATTTGAGCTAGTCCCTCCAAGAGAACGAAAACGGACGGGAACTACTTCTATAAAGAGAGGGACAGCACCCGAGCAGACACAAGAGAAAAGCACCCGCGTCGTTAGAATCTTCTCTAGAGGGCTGGGATGTTCCGTTCTTATCGACAGGTGTGGTCAATAGCTTTTCTTGAAAGGAAGTCAGGTGTCGAGTCGCGGTAGATTAGCGTTCTTCTTCTGTTGTGGCGATAGGGGTCGCGTTGTAGTGGGCTGGGGGGGGACGATCGTCGTCGTAGGGGTTCGTAGCTTCGGCGGTTTTGTTGATCTTCTTGGAGGTAGAGGGTCGGTGGGAGGTGTCTGTGGCTGGATGGGAGGCGTCGCGGGGGAGGGGCACGTCGGAGTTTGAAAATTGTGGCGGCGTTGGGGTATTGCGTCGTCGTGGGGAGTATTTCGCAACGTGGGATAGTCGATTGGGGGGGAGGGTAGGAGGCGGGGGGGAGGCTCGTCTTTTGTCATGATGCTTCGTGTGGGAAAGGGCGGAACGGAGTGAATCGGGCTAAGGGATGAAACTCAGGCTCGAACCGAGCATCAATTGGTCGAAACGATCGCCTGAAGAAAAACGCCGAGCTTCTGCCAGGCCTAGCTAGACTCAGCGCTAAATAGGGAAAAGATCACTGAAAAAAAAAACAAGGATGGGCAGTCTACATCTAATTCGGAGGGTGGTGCACTCAAAGGTGTCTTTTGCACAGAGGGGACTGGGGGAGCAAGGAGACAATGTGAAGGGGCTGACGTGTGACCGACGGGGTATCTGTATCTTTCACGTTCGGTTGAGAAAAACCGGAGTCCCGAGGATGTAAAAGAGTCGACCACTGCAAAAGGCTCACAGCGCTGTAAGCCGACATAACTACTGGTCGTCTAGATGGAATAAAGAAAATAAGGGTGTGCGTAGCAGGGACAACGAGGGACCATTTCGCTGGTAGAGTCTGGGAGGACACCCTGCGCTAATCCCCTTGTTAGAAACGCGCCGAAGGGAATGGAAAAATGGAGACCTCCTCGGGATACGGAAAAGACCGTCTATTGGTCAATTTTTAGACCCGAAAAAGCGAGAGATGGGTGTTTTCGGACAATTTGGGCGTAGCGGTACGGAAGGGAGGACGGTGCCGCAAAGAGGGAACAGAGCAGATGGTCTTATCTGTCGCGTCTCATACGGAGGGAAACAAGGTGGTCTAACGTAGCGTTGAGCGGAAGGGAGATCAATGGCTTTTTGGGGACTCAGAAGACCGCCCGAGCTAAAAATAAAGGCCATTAAACCACAATTTTTTCATAACATAAAAAGAAGAAGGGAAGTGGGGTCCGGCAAACTGTCTGGCAGGAGGGAAGGAACCAGGCCTTCTTGAATAAAGTCATCCTTTCCCGATAACCTCGAGGGGCTTTAAGGAACCGCAAACAGAACCCTCCAAGCAACCCTACTGTTTTTTAACAAAGAAAGAAAACTAAAAGCTGGTTGGACGTCCTATGCATCAGTATTAAGCTGTAAGGGGAAAGGAAGAAACGACTGGTCAATTTTTGAAAGGACCGGGAAGTTCGAGGAAGGGGAGGAAGCATCTGTCGTCGTGTAACCCAAAAAAACGCCGAGATTCATTCACTCAGTGGGGAAAGCTCAACTGTCAAGAAAGAATTCTCGACCGCTGAGCCAGCGTCAAATTCATCAGCAAGGCGGGATCTACTCAACGGAGGAGAAGGGGACTACCGAAGGGTGAAGGCTTGATGAAGGGGAAGAGGCAGGCTGCGCGGATCGAACTATTGAGGTTCCATGCCTCTCTAGGAAAAAGAGGGACGAGCCGCGGCGTTCAAAATTTGTGGGTGATGGCACTCCTATTAACGCGCACGAAGGAAGGAGGAAACCGCAGTCTCAATTCATCGAGTATCCTTCGCGGAAGAGGTGCAGCGTACCTTTCGCAGGGAGAGGCGCTGGGAGGGGTAAAGGGATTTCGGCGAGGAAATCTGCGGTTCCTCTAAAAGCAGCTCGGCATTAGGGGAAAGGGGAGCTAGATAAGAGTTTGGAAAGGGATAAACAGCAAATGTTTCGGATACACTGCTGCGGGTAGGTGAAAAGTGAAGAAAACAAAGGGAATAGAGGGTTTTTTTCAAAGCATGGAGATGGAAAGCTCTCGTCGGCACTGCAGGGGGAACAGTCCACGCAAGGGATTCGGGAGGGACGACTTCCTATTTTTCTGAAGATCGAGAAGGGACGGCGGAAGAGAAGAAAGATGAGAGTTCTGACGAAACCATTTACAACAACCGTCCAAAAGCAGCGCCAATTCTTGCTAAGGAGGGGACACACCAATCATCTCTGTCCGGTCTCCACTTTAATCTCAGGAAAAGGAGGCATTGGGAAGGAAAGAAGGCTAGAAAAATCGGGGAGTAACTAGCAAAAACGGTTTCGGTTGAATCACACCGGTGATGAGGAAGCAGAGGCAGAAAGCAAGATAGTCCCAGAGGTGGGCTCTCTACAATAATATGAGAGGAAAAAGGATGGGGGTGATTAGCGGTGCCTCAACTTCTACGAGAGGACAGTCTCTGCTGTATGCTCAAGAAAAAGCTTCTACATCTGAATCCGGGGAGAAATAGGGTGCATAACCAGAGAACCGGCGAATTAGAAAAAAAAAGATGACACTCCCCCGAAAGTTGCGTCAGTCGAAAAGACAGAAACTGTGCATCCCGAAACACCTTGAATAAAAAGAATTCGCTAATCTATTCGAATTTTGATTAAGCGGGGGCGAAGTGAGCTGGACGCTGAGTAGCGATCAAGCCCATCTCAGGGATTGTACGCAAAAAAAGCTCAGGTCCGGAGGCGGCGTACGGGGGATTGGGACATCAGAGGATAGCGGTCTCTCGGTGGTCAAAGGAAAGGAGAGAGGAAAACCGACAAAAAAAGACCGAACCTTCCAGCCGACTGACGCTAGCCACACCGACGCCTAAAAAAGAATACTCCCACGCAAGGGGGAACGCACCAGTCCAAAACTTACCAACTCCTAACCCCTAAAAGAAGACAAAAAACAACGCGGGGGACACAAAAGACGAGCCCATCCAAGCAAGACTCATACTAAAACGCCTCAACAAAGAAGCCTAATAAGAAACCTACCCTCCTACAACCAAATCAAAAAGCCACTACTCCCCCGACCTGGAAAACGCTACACTACTCCGAACTACGACTCCAAAACATGAAGGGCCTACGAAGGGAACAAGCAAAAAAGTCCCAACCTGTGCCTTACAATGCTTCTAGCAAAGAATACAACTCGGGGCAGGGCGTGCCTGTCTAGGGACAAGCATGGTTTAAGGTTGTCGAAAGCTCGGCGGCTCGAGGGGGGGAAGCGTCACGGCAGAGAACCATAAGCTGAAAATCATCTCGAATCTCTATTCTCATTTTCACTAGACTTTTCAAAGGAAAAAAGAGAGCCAGTAGATCTTCGAAGTCAAAATTAACCAAACGGTAAACGCTTGTTCGAGAAGAAAAGTGAATGTAGGGACCGGGAACAGCAGTTACATGGGGACCTAAACATAGACAAAGAGGAAAACGCATGTCAACCAGCAATAACACGTAATTTTTCTGTGTGTCGAGAGCTCTATTTGTCAAGTAAAAAACCGCGACGAGTTCGCCGGTTTAATGGGTGGTCATCTTAAGCATTCGATAAGAGGGCCACGCTCGCCATCCGTTCAAAACAAAAGTACATCACCGAACAATCGAAACCGGCGCGAGGAGGCGAGACCGCAGCTTTCGTCCAAGCGGGAGGGGGAAGTCAATGGCGGGGAGTGGAAATAAGTTCTCAAAAGCAGCTGTCGTCGTCTGCCACAGCCGCAAACATATAGATCGCAAAAAAAACACCGGGAAGGGGGTATATGAAGGTGGCAGGAAGTTGCCTAAACGCCAACCGCGGCATGAGGGGAGCTTGCGAACAATGAGAGACCATAGTCAAACCTCACAGGAGGATTTCCGAGTGAGGGGAAAAGGACGTCCGAAGCGATTATGAGGGGAGGTCGGTCGGCAAGTTCTCAAATCTTATTTTACCGGTGTGAAGTTCCTGAATACCAAGAGATCAAGCCCTTCAAAGATAGGAGGGAACGGACAACTTCAGCCGGGGTGTTTGACTGCAAATCACATAAGGGACGAAGCTACACCTAATAAATCTTGTGGGAGGTGACCTGCGTCGGCAAGGAGGGAAGTGCTGAAATCGTTCGGCACAACAGGGGGAAGATGTTCTAAAGCCATCTATTCCCCAGGAAATTCTTAACAGTCCGAAAGGGAGAAGAGAGAGGAGGCTTTACGTGGAACCGTTGTCTTGAAAAAGGAGGCATAGGGATGGAAGCAAAGAGAGTAGATCGTAGTTGTAGCGCCGCAAAGAAGGACGAGAAAACCCCGACGACATAATTGACGAAAAATTCTAGACAGGTTCACCGAACGAGTTCACAACGAGAAAAACGCTTCAGGTCGGAGCCACTGGCGAGAAAGCAGGAGGGCAGTGCTGGATCAAGTCGAAGTCGACGTAGCCCTGGCAGGGGAGAGGTAGTCTTAGGTAGTCAAGGGGAGTATGCGTTGGGGGGGGGAGAAGTGTAAAGGAGTAGCACGTCGGGGGCCGGAGAGCGTCGAGGGGGAGGGATTTATTTGGGGCGGGTTGAAAGTTTAGGCGGCGTGGGTTAGAGTATCAGGGGGGGAAGGTGAAAAGCGTTGGGAGTGGGCTTCGTGCGTGGATGAGGCGTGAGTCTTCGTGGATGAGAGGGGGGGGGGAGTAGGAAACGGTTGGGAATGTGTCTTCGACTGGGGGAGTAGAGTCGGGGGGGCGTCGATCGGAGTACTAGATGGGCGGGAAAAAGGTTATAAGAGGAGTCGTTTTACCGAGAGACGAAAAACGGACTCATCTTCTTGATGAACGTGGAAAAACGGCTGCCAACCCTACTCCTGTTCAGATAACACCAAACATCGAATCGGGAGGCCGGGGAAAGGGGGAGGGCGGAAGTTGTCTGTGAGAGTGGGTCGCGCATGCGGGACGCAAGGAAGGGCGCTGTTGACCTGGATTATCTTTCCAGCACGGGTCCGAGGTTGAAAGACCCTCCGGAAAAAAGATCAGCTGGTGAGACGAAGGCAAGCTCTCTCAGGGAAGACAATCAGAGGAGTGCCTCTGAATCAATGTGGACCGCGCAAACAGGGGGGAAAAAAATGTCGAGAAGCAGTGGGGTTTGTAAACTTGCTCTAAGACCCATGGGAAAAAAACGCCAGGACTGAGTTTTACCTCGGTCAGAGAGGGGTAAGACAATCCTCAAGAATCCGAAAGCTAAAGTTTGGGAGAACGGCCACAAGAGGAGGGGAAAATTGTGTAAGAAAAAGGGGCGTAGCGCGGAGGAAGTTTTGGGGAGAAGAGAAAGCTTAATAGCCGAGGCTGATGACGACCGTCGCTATCTGAGAAAAATCGGTGCGGGGAAGGAAATCGCGTCCTGAAACACAATGTGGGGGACTGGGGGGGCAAACGGACCACAAGAAACCGAAGCAACTGAACCCGGAATGAAGTGGGTCTCTACAGAAAATCCATTCAGAGTTAACAAATTATCTAGGGGAGTAGAGGGAATCCCTTAAGCGCAGCATGGAGCCATGATAATGCATCGATTGTAGCGGAAAAACAAAGAGAAAAGACTGAGTCCAGAAAGTTCAGTGCCACTCAAAAAAGATGCCGAGCACTGGGACGGGAAAGAGGTGTTGTCCCGGTGAACCAGTATTGCAAAAAAACCAGTTATGTGCTAACAGCCTTGCAGTGGAGGAGTTGATGGAGGGCTCGGGCCTTAGCAATCTCTGTCGGAGGGAAAGAAAAGAACTAGCTTCTAAGGACTGGGCTATCTACGGCAAAGCTTGTCAATCAATTGTCTAGCCCGCCGTCAATTATCAGACAAAAAAAGGGAGGAGATACTAAAAAAAGTTAGAGAGATACTAACTGGGCGGCTTGGAATGTTGGTCGGCTCATCAAGCTGAGATTCGGGCCAATGCCGTCAACAAACTCGAACGCGTTCCCTTGGGAGGAGGACCAAGACGAAGATAACTCCAAGGCATTCTAACAGTCCCATAAAGTCCTGCTGTGGAAATATCACCGGAAGACTTGCAGACCAACAATGCGGGAAGAGGGTCTAGCCTCTATTGAGGGGGAAAGAATAAATTTAATCAGTGGCGGGTCTTTAGGGTGTAAATAAACAGAAAGACTGTGCATTAAAGCGAAGACTGCGAATATAAGAGGCAGGTGGGCAGCATCAGGAGTTTGGAGGATACAGAGGAAGGGGAGGGGTATGAGAGAACAGGATGAGAGGGGGGTTTTGGCAAGGGCATTGGCTGAGTGGGGACTATCTTCTTCTGCGTCGGGGGGACAAGGTGGGGGGGGAACCGACTTATCATGGATACTCTCCGAGTGATCCGCCTATGTGTGAAAGAGAGTCAGCTCTCTTCATGCAGAAGATAGGCGATAATCTTCTAGATGGGCAATCACAAGAAGCAAAACAAGTGCCCATGCTTTCTCAACGCGAAAACCAATCTCTCGCTTTGGGCCGGCCCACATTGAATCTAGGAATCTCTGGGTGGCTAAAACAAAAGCTTATCAGAAGGGTAAAAGAACAGTCCGGCGACTGTTCTTTTAACATCGATGTCGAGCAGGTCCAAAAAGAATCAATCGCGCCCATCGCTTGCTATACCACCTGAATTACTAAAAGATTTTACGTCAACGTCGTAGTGGGGGCAGAAGCCTGCTGAACGCCGCGGATGCGGACGAATAGTGAAAGTACCTGGCGAATACGGCTTTAATACCAGAAAGAGGGAAATACAGATACCAAAGTACAACCACATTGGAGAGAAGGAGAATACGAATTCCTGGCGAGTTGACATAAAAAACCGTTTTCAATCCACACGGAACGCCGAAGAATAGAATGCGCATGCTGGAAAAAAAATGTTTTCGGAGAGTATCAGGAGCAGCCCTCTCAGCCGGGGCGTCACGCGAGCCAGCAAATGGCACTGGAGCGAATGGCCATAAGGAGGAAGTCGTCGCCTGTGAAATCAGATAATATAATAAGCTCAAAACCTAAAGAATACTCCAAAAAAACTAAAACCTAAAGTAACAACTGCTCCACGAAGCGAGACACGGGGGAAGCCTAAAAGCCAAAAAAAAGAAACTCCAACAAGCTCAAAAAAAGGAGCTACTCCCAAAGCCTACGCCAAAGACAACGCCTGGACGCAGTCCCCAAAGCCGACGCACTAACTCCAAAGCCCTGGGTCAAGTAAGACGACAACCTACTCCTAAGTTCAACTCCAAAATATCCAACTCAAACGACGACACGAACGACACACAACTGACGACATCGCAAAACAACGCCTACGAAGGAGAAGAAAACGGGCTTGCCTACCCGAACAAGAGTAAGCACAATGAACTAGAAAACCCTTATACCAGCTCTTCTTCAGATGATCACGACGCTGTGAAGGGAGCAGCCAGTTTGAAGACAGAACGGAGAAAGGGGGGAGCAGGAGTCTCAGAGTCAGGGATGCTTCATCTGTGCAGGCCGCACAATCAAACCGAAAGACCTAGAAAAACTAAATGGGCGGGGAATCACGTCCTTTACAAAGAGGGAAGGGTTTCATCAATTTGAAAACGTGAAAAGCAGCTAAATTCGCGCGAATCACGTCCACAAAAAGAACCACAAAACAAAACACCACAGAAGCAACCAACCTCAACTAACCACCGCGACAGGCGGCAGAACAGCACACCAACTTGGGGTGGGCAACCCTCACAAAAAAATCCGGCGAGGTGTGGCAGGGCCAGAATACAAGGCAGGGCCGCGGTTCCAAAGCGCGGGCGCCCGCCCCGCGACCCCTGGCACAGAACGGAACCCCCCAGCCAAAAGAAAAACCGCATGGAGAGAAGTGACCCGCCTCAATGCAGCGTGATTCGGTAAGCGCAAACGGGAGGTCTCCAACAGAAGCAGACCAGGCAAAACAAGGTGATGCGCGACGAAAAACGAAAAGTCCAATCGGGAGCGTTTAACCAGGGAAGCATAAGACGAGTGAGCACGGGCAGGGGGAGGCAAGGTTGGGCGGGCTACGGCCGCCGTGACCTGAAGGAACGGGCAACACGCGCGGGGGAGGTGGATGGGGGCGTCAACACAGTGATAAGTGAAATGCGTCAGGCCCTACTATCATGGCAGGAAGAGCACTCCAAGCGCCGCCGGAACGCAGAGGTACCTCCGAAGGGGGGTGACATAGTGTTGAACGGGAGCCAGGGGAACTGGTACGGGGGGGGGAAGCGTTGTCGGTGAACAGGGCGAAAAGAGGCGAAATGGGACCAGGGGCCGGTGGGCTAGTGCCGGGGTCAAGGTGACGAAAGGTCAGGAGCGGGAATTTAGGGGACCAGCGGGGCCAGAGGGGCGGGGGGGGAACATGGACAGAGGGGAAACGGGTGGAGGGGGGAAGGCTTTGCGGGGGCGGAAAGGGGACTGCATGAGTTGTAGGGTGACAGAATCGGGAGGTAAGCAGGTATGTTATACCGGGGTACCTTATTGCTCAGAAAAATAGATTTGATGTAAATATTCTGTAATAAATCGACCAGGAAAAGGGTTTCCCGGGGGCAAGGAAAAAGCACAAATGACGTGTCGTTGTTGATGAAAAGACACGTAGTTAAGGGGGAGCACACCCACACTAAGGGGCCGGCGAAGTTTAGGCTCCAAGGCCTGAGCTCTGGCATGGAAGGGACCACTCTAATAAAACAGGAAGGCAGAGGACACATTTCCGCAGACACCTAAGATAAAAACTGGGGGCTCGAGCTAGAGAGTTACGAAAGGTACTGCATAGTTGAAAACTGCAAATTCCGTCGGTAGCAAAATAGCAGAAAATAGGAAGATGTTGTGTGGGAGAGGCTTTCAACCCTGAAAATTTAACTCAGAAACGAGCAAAAAAAGAAGAGGGGGTAGAAAAGAGAGGAATTTTAAAGGGGTTCCGGATTCCTAAACCGGGACGTGGGCACGGGTGAGCTGAAAAAACTTGAAAAAAAGCCATTGGGAAAATATGAGTTACTAAGAAGTGAGGAAAATTTCGCGAAAGAAGAGCCAAGGAGGAGGTCGGTTAGGTCTATCATGATTCACTTTTTTCGCGGGGAGCTGATAGAGGAACGGAGATGACCATCCACACTTCGTTAAACTAGTGGACTGGGAGGGGGCTCTAAGACATATTCAAAAGAACGAGAAAAAACAGACAACAACACACACCACACACACAAAAAAGAAAAAACAAATAATAAATACATCACAACATCCAACAAAACCAGTGGTGGGGAGGGGGCAAATCGGAAAGAGGTGATTTTAACTCGAAGCTTAGGGGGAAAGTGTGCTACGGTTGCCCGTGGGCGAAAAGGGGAACAAGATGGGAGGGGAGGGGGGAGAAGAAAGAATTCTTAAAACTCTGGAAAGAGTCGTCCGATTCTGGGCTCTTGGGGAAGGGGGGGAAACCTAGGGATCTTTGATGAGAAAGGCTAGTGCCGACAAAGGAGAAGAGGTAATGTGTGGGGTTTAGCGAACGGGGGAAGGCCAAGCCCGCAGACACGTGAGGGAGAGGCAAATTCAAGAGAAGGTTCACATGTAGTTGAGGCCCGAGAGAACACGAGTAAAAGAACCGGTAAATTAAGAATAGATGAAAGACTGGATTCCAGGTGAATATTTGGACTACGATTAGGGGGCAGGTAAGTAAGACAAGGGGAAGTAGATTAATATGACGATGTGGAGGGGGGGGACGGAGTAGGTGCAGGGAGTGGTATGCGAGGATGAAAGGGTCGGTCAGGGGAGGGGCAGGGACTGGGCGTTGGGGACGTCGAGGGGAGGGCGGGGCGTGGAGGGCGTCTAGGGGGGAGTAAGGCGGAGATTTTCTTAGGCGTGGGAAGGGGGCGGAAAGGGAGGGACAGAGTGCGGGGGAGTGGGAGGAACGGGGGGATTAATCAAGTGGTTTGAGGTATTTTGGGGGGGTAGGGACACAAGTTTGATAGAAAGGCTAATCTTCACACAACACATGCACAGGGAAGCGAGGGGGCATGGTCAACGCGGAAAGCGAGTGAGGAACGACGACCCGAGAGGCCTGGAAGGGAGTCGGTGCTCGAACGAGAGACGCATATGTGGTAAAGAGAAAACTTGAAGCCAAAGGGGAGGTACAAGGAAATGCATCTCTGGGAGTTGTGGGAGAAGGGGGGTCTGGAGCAGGGGCGGGGAGAAGGAGGTACACATGTGGGGGAGGGTGAAAGTGTTAATCTTGAATTCCGTACCTAGGGGAGGAAAAATCAGAAAGTCATCCGAATAGAAAACCCTTCAAGCACGAGCGAAGGTCGCGGCATAAAGAAAGAAGACAGGGAGGGAGTATCTGTATCTAAAAATGAAGGTTGTTCGACCTATTTTCGCGATCAGGGGAGTGGGAAGGAAGGACTGTTAAATCCTTACTCGGCACAGGAAGGGAAAACGAAACGCAACCGACTTTATTTGAAATTGACCGCGCTTGGTTTTCGCAAAAGGAAAAGACAGAGAGGGGTAGTAGGAAAGGTGGAAACCCAAGAGAGAGGGTTGTGGAAGCGGGTAACGATACTGAGATGTAGGCGGATGTGTCAAAGGGAATTGCGTACGCAAAAAACCTTTAACGCCGAGGGATGATGGATATAAAAGAGCTGATGAGAACTGTGGGGACACGGGACGGAAAAATAAAGAGAAGGGGACGTTGTACTGTTGGAAAAACTAAATCTATCGTCCTCACCGAATAACAAAGGAAAATGCTGGGTTACAATCGTAATCAAAAAGAAATGAAGTGGTTAATCAGAAAACATGGGGAGAGAGGGAAATCTGCACCTAAGACTTATTATCGAGACTTTATCCTTTCTTTGGTCTGGGAGAGGAACGGGAAGAAGAAAGAAAAGCAGACATCCTATTTGTTTGAAAGTTCCCCACGAACAAGGTCCTCTAATCAAGGAGGGGGAAGATTGGGGGGTGCCGTCCGATGCACCAGGCCCAAAGGAATTTATTAATAACGGGAGGGAGGGTCTTATCCAGGGAAGGGAGACGGGGCATCTTGCCTCGTCTCTTTTAAAAAATCCAAAACTTTTCTAGAGATTGGCGATCAAAAAACGTCAGCTGGGCACGAAAATCAGACAAAAAGGGGGCCTATCGAAAAAAGAAAATGAGAAGAAAAACACCAGAGGAGTAAAATCAGAAGGGGGACTTCTTGAGTTTGGACCGTCGGCTTGCAGACACTTTGCTCTGTTCAAGATGCAGATGACCAAAGAGGAGGAGACGCGGTTGAGGGGGGGTCCACAAAAAAAAAAAAGGAAGAGAGCATCGCGGAGGCCAGTCGGGAACCGGAAAGCTTAATACTGCAAGCTACATTTTCATTGCTATTCCAATGGTGAGGGGAAAATGGATGAGCCACAAAGGTGAAAAGGCATTGTCCGCTAACATCGAATGTTCTAAAGGGAGATTAATAGAGGAAGTGATGATTAATACATCAGGGAAAGGGGGAAAGAGCAGGCAGCATTGGATTTGGATTGTATAATATCGTCGGGGGGACATGATTGAGCAGGAGATCATGGGGAGGACTGCTTTGACCAAAAAACTCACAGAAGGGGTATAGTGAACCGACGAAGTTATCCTCAAACGAAGGTGCAAATATCTCTCAGTCGCGTCATCAAATAAGAATCGCTGATAGAGGAGGGGAGAAGGAAACCTTCAGGAAAAAAAATCGGGGGCCAAGAATAGAAGCGCAACACCAACTCACGGGTCGATTGCTCCAAGGGCTCGGTAGGGGAGAGAACCCTCGTGAAGTTGGGAAACATACGGTAGTAAACGCCCAAACCGATCAGGGGGAATAACGGGGATGTCGAAGCAAAGTAGTCCTATGAACCCGACGAGAGAAATCTTAGGTCAGAAGGTAAAAAGGGGTTGAGGACACAAGGCCGAAAAGGCTTGTCATGAACCGTGATCTTCGCCGAGGAAGTGGAGGACGGAAAAAAGCGGCGCCCTGAACTTTTCATCAAATCGACCGGCTGAAGAGACAGATTAAATTCACAAGAAGCAGTGAAAGGGGGAGCGGTCAAGGCTGGCCAGACAATTGAACTCTGTGCAGAAACATCCAAAATTCTCTTCAAGCAAAAGAAAGGCACAAATAAGGTGGAGAAGGTTTGAAAAGAGGGGTGAGCAAGTTATTAATAAGTAGCGCTAGGAAAGAAATCTCCGACCTTACGCAAAGCTAGGCCAAAACGAGGCCGGGTTCTTGACGGGTCTGGGACATCAATATCTTTAACAAACTCATAGTACTGCCACTCGAGGACAAAAAAGACTAAGAAGACCAAACGAAGAAGCATACAACAAAACTACTCCTAAGCAGACAAAAAGTACTAGAAGAAGAGAAATAAGGAAGCAAGACTAAAGGCCCGCCAATAGGGCCCCACGCCCACCACCGAACGCCACGAAGAAGAAACAAACAAACCTACGCCCTAAAGGTCCTAATCCAACTCCTAAGCATACACGACAAATCGCTACTCCGACGAAAGTCCAATAGAAAGAGAATGACCGCAGACCTAAAAGAACTAAGCAGAACCTAAGCCAGACGCATAACATCGACAGGTGAGGACCGATCATACAAAGAAAGACAGAAAAATTAGGGGGAATAAGTACTCGGGAAAGGACCTCTGAGAAGGCATATGAGAAAGACGCGGTGAGGGATAATTCTATCGTTTAACAGACAGTGGAAAATGTTTAGATTGAGGGAGCAATTCTAGAAAAGGTCTTCTTCCTTTCAGCGGAAAAGCAGCGAAAGTAAGAAAAGACAGCCGCTCAGCCTGAATCTAATGAGACCGGTAATGAAAGGGGAAAAAGAAAGGAAATCTTCTCATCTGAGCTGGAGTTAAAACTTTAACACAAAAAAAGTTCCTCAAACACAAAAGGTTATACTCCACCGGTGGTAGGGGGGGTGGGGAGGAAAGAAGGGGGAGGGGGGCTAGAGGAGGAGGGAAGGGAGGGGGGTAAAGGGGGAAGAAGGAGAGGGGGGAGGAGAGGGGAGGGGGGGGGGTGAAAGGGGTTGTATGTTACATTGTGTAACATACTCGAATCGTGGGGGGCCCGAGAGAGTTAATACCTGGTGATGCCCGCGATGATGTCTGGATTCAGCGGCTGTCTGTCAGGTAATTATGTATTTTGACTGGTCGAGGATACTTCCAGGCTCTGCGGAGGATCACTCAAGGGGCCGCCGAAAGGGAAGCATACGACCCGGAGTGAGGTGGAGGTGTGGGAAAAGCGCCGGTATGGGGGCTTCGCACCCCAAGAGACTAGGACAAGTGGCAGAAATTGGGAGGGCATTTCAGCGTAGGGGGGGAGGGTGGGGGTTCCGGAACATCATGGGTATTGAACACTGATAGAAATGAACTTTCATCTCAAAAATCATCATCAAAAAGGGGCGGATTCAAGAGAAGGGACCACCGGGAGGCAATTGTCATGAGGGGGAACGTCAATAGTTAATGAAGAAGGAGGGGTCTCGTCGGAATAAAGGATGAAGGAGAGGTGGTAGTCGTCAATGCACA
>Ga0179591_1304242_pt1 | contig 13874 bp, 12 predicted proteins | sample CZOMad2_1_08_16f_FD_182891 | JGI IMG/M metagenome (GOLD analysis project Ga0179591, IMG submission 182891) | Vadose zone soil fungal communities from Angelo Coast Range Reserve, California, USA - CZOMad2_1_08_16fungal (PacBio error correction) | ecosystem: Environmental > Terrestrial > Soil >...
AGCAAACTTGTAAAAACAAAAATCCAGAGGTAAGCGGAACATAGAGAAAACCACGATTTCACTGCGATATAAACGTGGTCATAAAAGGGGGAAGGGAGACCAAAAGAGGAACGACGTAAAGGTAGTGGGCCGACGAAAAAAGGGCCAGAAACACACGTTCGTGATAGGGCGTACTTGGAGGGGAGGAATAAGGGTCTAAAGGAAAGACTTCACTGGGGCTGGCGAATCAAAAGGTTCTCATATGGAAATTTTCGAATCCTTTCAGGACACTGAAAACCTTTTGTCGAAACACGTACTCTGCCGGAAAATGTGAAAGAACAAAACCAGGTAAGATGATTGTCGATCACGCGGGCACGGGGAACGGGTAACTTGGAAACTCGGGACAAAGATTGAAAAAAAATTCACGGGTCTGTGGCTCCGAAGCCGAGTGACATGAACGGGATGCAAGAGCACTGGTGGAAAAAAACCTCCGCGAATAGCGCCCGTGGCCAACCACTGATTGTTTGAAGGACCATCCTTTCACTTTTTACATCACAACTTTAGGCTCATAAAAACACTGTAGAAAAAAATCCTGAACAGCTACGAAGTCACCAGAAAGTGGTAGCTAAAAAAACCATTACGAAAAGACTCGGGTCTCTAATCTTACGGTGGTCCGAGAAAAGCAAGAGAGGTTCGGAGCAAGAAACGGCCGGGCTATTCGGCGAGCGACTTGGAAGAACAGGCCCTCCCCAACTCCCGAGCTGTCGTAGGTTCACCATCCGGTTCGGAAAGGCTCGGGATGGACTTGGAAAGATACATAAATTCGAAAATATCGCAAAACCTTCGGGGGGCCAGTTTCTGGTGATGCACACCAAAGTAAAGTGGAAAAAAGATAGTGGGCCGCATGGAGGGCGTTGTCGAACTCTAAGAGCGAGAAAAATCGCTCAGAAACCACAGTAACGCCGCGAGCAAATGAACGAATGGGGGTGGTCTATACGACTTCGGATTTTTCGGGCGAATGAGTTCGGTCACTAATGGCAGTTTAATAAAAGGGCGGGTCGTACTCCAAGGGGAAAACCCTACTTCTGCGAGAAATCTTAATTGTCTTGTCCGCTCCATCGACGTAAAAATCGGGGAAAAACCTATTGCTCGACCTTTGCAACAGGGACCTTATCACCGGGGAAAAAACGTGATATAAAAAGGGGAAAAAAAAAACCGGGCCGTCTGGGGAGGGGTCTCGCTGACAACATATTGGAATCTTTATGGGAATGACTAACTGTTCGGCTCTAAGCTAAGGCAACCAAACGAAACGCAACTTCGAATCCACGGCTCGACATAGCTTGAACAGAGACTTAACGTGGGGAAAAGGAGAACAAGGTCAAGGACTTCGAGTGGATACAAATTGTATCCGAAACGTACTCAGAAAAAAGATGAGGGAGAATAAAATTGCCAGGACTCTGCAGGACCTCCTGGGGAAATTGTCGTCGGGGACTTGGTAGGCAAGGTGAAAAGCGACCGGGTCAAGACCGGTACCTAGGCCTGCCATACGGTACTGAAGACCGTTCACACGTGATATCGGATATGCAAGATATACAGAAGTTCCGTCAGTAGTCCGGGAAACGAAGCGTAAGAACAATAATCGTGGAAAAAGAAACCAGCGAATCAAAGTCAGCACTCAAGGAGACTAAAAGTTTGCAGAGGAATATCGGACTACGGTGAAGAAAAAACAGTCAAGGAATGACCAGCGGTCGAAAAGAAACAGCCGTTCTTAATCCGAAGGAGCTAATCACGGGATGCTAAGGCAGGACTAAAAAAGGTGTCGACCGGAACGAGTCAACAAGGGGAGGGCTAACTAAACACTAAAACCGCAACCGCCCCGCAAGCAAATCCGACACCGGCGTTCTTAATTTGAAGCCCCCCGCAATCGTACCAAGCGTCCGCCGGCGACCCGAGCCAACAGAGTGCGAGAAGGATACGGGAGGGGGGAAAGAGGGAGGGAAAGGTTCCAGGACGAAAACGGGGGCGAACACATTAGGGGGGAAAGAAACTAAAGGAGGGAAAACGATGTAGAAATGGTCCTCCGAGGTCATACTACAGGTGGTTTAAACGGCCAGAAAAACCGAACCGTTGTGATGGGGACCCTCCAGGTGGCTACCTAATCGGGCAAAGCAGTAAAACTCTTCGGATAATGGGCCAAATTCCGGACAGAAAACACCTCCTCCCGTACACGGGCCGCCCTCAAACGCGCGGGGATCGCATGAAAAATAGCAGGAACGGGGAAACGGCAAAAGGAACTCGCAGTCCCAGGCAGGAAGAAAAGTAAGGTAGGCGGGGGAACTGATGCGGCCACGGTAAAACCAGTCAACCGAAGCTTGACCAGACGGACGCAGCACAAAAGACAGGGGGAAACTCAAAAGAGCCGCGAACGCCCGGAGCGTCGTAGCAGCGCTCTGAAGGGGCCGCTTACACTTCGCTTTCAGCCGCGGACGCGAGGGGTTAGGGTTTTTGGGCAAACGGCCCGGGAGAACGGCGGAAGTTTCGGAAGGACCGGCCGACCAAAACTTAAGTGCTACTTGGGGAGGGCACCATATCTCCAAAAGAGGGAAAAAAAAAGGAAATAAGGCGGGCCGCCGTGGGAGACAAATAAAGCATCGAACCACGTCGCGGCACCCCAAAAAAAAAAAAAAACGGCGTAGACCGGAGGAAGTTAAAACAAAACTGCCGACCGGCCATTAGAGTGTGTCGAGCAAGAGGGCAAGAAGCGGGGATCCAAGCCGTTCTTGACGGTAAGTAGAAACCGTTTTTCCGCGATCGGCACGGGGGGGAAGATCAGGGCACGGAGGTTGAACTGGACAAGATTCTCAAAGCGTCGAGCGCGGGTTGGTAACGACCGAGGGATTAACAGTTGAGAGGATACGCCGAGGGAATCGGGGGATCGAAAAAAAAAGGAAGACTACGAGCCAAATCGCGGAAGGTAGCAAGTGTCCAAACGGTAGGGAAACTGGGGTCAGGGGTGTCATTTGGGGGCCGCACTGGGAATTGAGAAAAAAACAGCACGTGCGCCGGGGTCTATCAGTTGAAACTACTCCGAAACCAACTCGGCGACAGAAGAAGTAACCTCTGGGGGGAAGGGCGGGGGCTCGAGGGAAGGACGAAAGGCCCTCTCTATTGGGGTTCGGGACGAAAGGAGGAACGGTGGGCCATCTAGTCACGGCAGTCGAACCGAAACCCCAAATCGTTACGTTCGTCAGGGAATGTCCAGGTGACAACGAAACGTTCACCCAAAGGGGCTGGGCCGGGGTTCAGAAATAGCGGTCCTTCGACACATAGGACCTAGGGGGTGAAAAGAAGAGACAGGGGGGGGGTGCGGGAGCGGACCGCCAAAATCAAGGGCACGGCGCCGTACACAACCATTCTTGAACAACCGGGAGGTGGAAATTACCGGGCCGCAGGGTCAGGCACGGATCAATACAACTACCTGTCTTCGTACACGCATTAAGGGGGAAAGGAGATGCAGAAGTCGGAATTAGGGGCTGCGTCTTGAACCAGGGGGGACGACCACCGTACAACCGGAGGACAGAAAAAACGCGAACATCCCCAAAAGATCGGAATCCGGGGTTTGGACAGTGGGAGCTCGTCGAATCAACTCCGGGGAAGCTTTCGGCGACAACTATCTGGGGACATGATCGGACCGCGGGATCGACGACAACGGGGGGCATGCCGCTCCCGGAAAGCGCGGGCTTGGTCTTCGACGGTAAAACCCGGACGAAACCTGAGCGGAAGTCCCACAGTCGCGAGCCACGAGGGGGGAAAAGAAAGGGGGAAAAAAGTGCGTGACGTGGAGCTCTTGACTCAGAGAGACCAATAAACTTCTCAAAAAAAGAAAACTGAGGGCCGGAGGATCGCAAACCTGAGGGGAAGGGGGGGGGGGTCAATGAGAAGAAAACAACAATTGAGTATTTAAAAGAGAGATTGAAACGAAGGGGGCACGTAGGAGCGATCCACTGCATCGGAGTGGGGGAGGAAGGAGGCGCGAGTGCGATGTCAAAATGAAGAGCTAAACTACCTAAAGTGAGAACCTCTCGGCTCGACGGTTCAGGGGCCGGGACTGGGAGCGACCCTGAAGGTCCGTCAGCTTCCTCAGGCAGAACGGGAAGACGCCCGCCTCCGACCGGAGCCGGAAAAAAACGTGAACTTCTCATCCCGAATGGAGGGAAAAAGGGGAAAAAAACGGACGAGCCGAAGCTTTCTAGAATGAACGAGCAAGGAAAAAGAAAACGCCAACCCCGTCCTCGAAGGGGGGGACTGTTCTCCGGTCTAAAAAAAGGACCTAAAAAAAGGTGAACGGTCTCGTTACGTGCAAGCCGGCAAACGCAGCAGGGAAGAAGACTTTTCTCAGAGACAACTGCATAATTCTCCCGCAACTCGGAAAACGAGGATGTTCGAAATGCACCTCTCGGAAAGGAAGGACCCGGGTGGAAACAACAATCAACGTCCAAAAAGGGGGGACGGGGGCGCCGGGACGCACTCCCATGGACCCATGCAAGAAAGGGTTTCAGGTTCGCGCTAAACCACCAAGAGAAACCAAATGCACCGCCACTGCCTATTCTCAACCGAGGGGGCGGGAAGGAAATCTGGGAACAAATGAAGCAGGGGACTGTCGCGGTATGAAGGAAATGTTCAGAGTCGCTACTAGGAGTGGGGCCCGTAAACATTTGCGGAGAAAAGATAAAAAAATCTTTGACTCAGGATCATCGATCACCAACAAATCTGGAAAAGGTGAATCCTAGGAGGCCCGCACCACAAGCAAAGACCAATCGGAAAAAAGCGGGGTGCGTCTCCTATTTCGTGACCCCGACGGGGACGCGGGAGGGAAGCGGAAGGCCGCCGGCGTGGGGGGGACGCTCTAAAACGGAAACAAAAAAAAGGCCATGGTTAACTCTGGATGTGACGCTTCTCACCAGAAAAAAAAAAAAAAATGTCTAGGGCGGCTCAGTCGACTTTATACACATTACTATTCTCTTAAAACGAAGGTAAGTATCTAAAATAGACATCAACGCAAGCTTTTCGGAAAGCAAAGAGAAAATATTAGATTGGAGAAAGGGCTCAAAGGAAACTTCCATCCTCATGGCTGAAACGAAACTGCTTCGAGGAATAAGTACTGTCAGTGGGGAAAAGGAGGACCTTTCTGGGCGTGTCCAGTTCAAATTCGCAGCCCTCATAGTCCGTTACCGTCGACGGTTGGAAAAAGCTTCCTAAGGGAGAAAAAAAACTAGGTTGCGCGGAAGCGCCGGGGGGGGGGGGGTCGAATTATTTTACGTCGAGCCACCTACGGCGACATATGGGGGGGACCGCCCTGCGAACGCCCGGCGAAGCTTGGTTACCTTGAACAAAGGACGGTGCCACGTGACGGGGCGCCGGGGGAGAGCTTGGCAACTCCCGAAAAGCGTCGAGCTATGACGAACAAAAATAGAACCGAAAGCGCTGGCTTACCGGGGACTAAAAAAAGTCCCCTCGCCCGTATCCTGCTAACAGAAAGAATACCGGGAAGAAAGTAGGTAAAAGGAGGTAACTTTCCTTACGGGGCGAGAACTGCTGTGTGGGAAGAGGGGGGGTGTTCAATAGAGTGAGTGCGGAAAACGGGTTGTTGGATCTTCAAAAACCTCAATCACATCCATTTCGGCGGGACCTAAAAGCTTCAATATTGTGCGAAAGGGACCGGACGTGCAGAAAGGGGGGGGGTCTGTTCGGCACTCAGCATCGAGGGGACTGCGTGGGGAAACCGTGGCGGCACGGCAGGAAAATTTTTTACCGACGGTGGGAAGGGGAAAAAAACAGACTGTACGAAAGGCAGGTTGACGCAGGAAAAAAAAAAGACGGAAAAGGCGGGGGGAGGGAAAACCCGACATCAAAGTGGTGGGTGGTGCAGGGGCAACCGGTACCGAGGAGGGGGGATTTCGCCTTATCTGAGGGAAAAGGTGACTTCGAAAACAAAAATCCGGCTATGAATTCCCAAACAATCATCCGAGTGTTTTGGGGTCCAGTCTGGAAGACCAAAAAATAAGGAGGAAAAGATCCTAAGAAGCGGCTCTATTCTTCACTCTGAACTCATCGGGTCGGGCGCTTAGATCGGAAGTTGTTGTGAAGGAAAGCTCAAGTGGTACCTGACTAAGGACGGCATTTTGGGGAAGGTTAGATTGATAGAGGTCTCGAACACACTCACATAAATGGATCGTACCTGTGAAGGATTTGTTCAGAATCCAGGGGAGATGCAATTAGAAAAAAGAAGCCTGCTGGCGAAACCGTTCAGCCCAAAAAAAGAGAAAACGTGAAAACTGGGGACGACTGGAGGGAAGGAGGGAGGAGAATTATTGATAGTAAAAGGCCCCATAAGGGAAGGCGTTTCAAGGACAATAGGGCCTCATACGGGAAGAGGTAGGACTGTATCACTAATGGCTTGGGAACAGTGCTTCACTAACTTGAGTAGGTCGACAAAAGGAAGAGAAGCGACTTAAAAAAGGGCTTAACGGGGAACCACCTGGAAGAAATTAGGTGGGAAAAAAAAGGTTCTCAGCCTTTACGAAACCCAGGTAGATGCATTGGACGGGGTCGCTTAACACGCCGATTAAGAGGACGGTTTTCGCAATAAAAAACGCGACTTCAACGGGGGGGAAGGCCGGACGGCGGGAACTGCAGCGGACCTGTCTGCAGGGAGAGATTTTTGCTAGAAGGGGGACCTGGGAAAAAAAAGTCCAAAAAAATTCCTGTCCAGGCAAAAGGTCGCCCGCAATGAGGAGAACCGTTTGGGTTATCGCAGTACCATGTATCAAAGTCAGGAAGCCTTGAAATTGACGCCAATGACTCAAAAGGAGTCCGCCGTTCCAAAACTGGGAAAACGAACACGCCCTGAGTGGGACCACCATGGGGGGGGGAAACTTAAAGGTTCCGGCAAATTCAAAAAACCGGGCACGTTTCACGAGATACACGTTTGGGAATACTACAGATGAAAAACAACACTACAAAAGGTGATTAGAAGCCCAAACGCGGAACTCCAACATCTTTTTTAAAACAAATCAATTACGCACGAACTGAAGAGGCAATCAACTTCCTATGGTTCCGCGACGTCGTTGCATATCGCGTGGAAAAGGCCCTCCTGCCTTTGAAGGGAAGAGACGCCCTGTTCCGAGCAGAAACAAAATATAAACCTTCTCGGACTGAAGTCTTCAAAAAAAGAAGAAGTTGGGTTGAAAGGGGTAATCATAGAGGGAAAACGGAGGCTTCCCCATGGGTGGAGTCACAGAAAAATAAAAAAGTAGACTTGGCCTCAAAACACACGGTTGAAAGAAGAGAGAATCTACCCCTCAAGCTGGTTCTCCCCCTTAGCCGGAGACCGCAGGGGAAGGAAACGTCTCTCAGGCCCGGGGAAAAAAAACACAGGAGTTACGTCTGAAAACGTCATTTGGAGGGTACGAAAATGTCTGAATTACTCCTCACTAATGGGGAAGAACCGTCCGATTGCGAATCACTAAGAGGTTCGATCCGAGAGATTGCTGTGGTGCTTTTCAACATCCACTCGAAAAAAAAAGCCTGGCCCGAAGAGTTGGCGACTACTCAAGGGTGGTCGGAAAGGGCCACTGGGAAGAAGGAAACATCCAAGAAATAAGAAAAAGAAATGCTCGCAGAAGGAAAAAAAAATCTCCGGGTCAAAAAAACTCTGCCGATTGAAAAAAGGGGATTCTCATCGGGGAGAGCGAGAGAAAAAGTAACTCTCGTAAAAGCATTAAGGTGGGCCACGGGGGAGAACCGATGCGTCAACTTGCGACTACAAGGAAAGGATCTCAAAGTCAACCTTCTAAATGCCGCGGACGTGCCTAAAGGGGGGATCACCGAGAAAACGGAAAACATTCTGAACAAAAAAAGGGTAGTCTATAGAAAAAAAGGTACATACCTCAGGAAAAAAAAACCATCCGTTATGAGTGCTTGCACCCAAAAGTGAATGAAAAAAGACGGACAAGGAAAAAGAAAAGAAGACGGGAGGACGTTTTTCTCCCCATGCAAGAAAGAAAAACCTTAGAGCGACGTGTTCGCACCGGACTCCACTGTAAAAAAAAGAAACGTCAGGATCATGTCCCTTGTTTCACGGGAAAGAAAATGGGGACCTCTTTAGAAACGAGCCTTCTAAGTGAGGCGACATCGTTCACAAAGGGAAGAGGTCAAAACCCGCCAAGGATGTGACCCAATTCGAACGAGACACCGTGAGACAATTTTGGGGGAAAGAGACTCAGAAAAGAAAAAAAAATTGAGTACAGCCTTCACAAGGACCTCAACCGTTAACATCTTCATACGGGCCCCGAACAAAGGCAGGGGTGGGGGACGAATTCTAATGTAAATCCTTGCCCAGAACAGGAATTGTCAGGCAGGAGGAGTTGAGTGACGGAATCGTCGAAGATCAACGAAACACCAGAAAAGAAAGAAACGAAGGAGGAGCTTGTCCTCCCGAACAAAGAGGGGGATCCATTCACGAGGTCCCTAAAGAAAAAGGGGGGCCCTTTCACCAAGGGAAAAGTCCAGCGGGGGACCTCTGCTAGAGCAGGGGTCACAAAAAAAGCAAAAGGGGGGCATTAAGAAACAAGGATCGATGTCGGGAAGGAGGCTGTGAAGGAAAAAAATGCATACTAAACGCGCCGGTTGGGGTACGGCACGAAACTGACAAAATTTTAGGAAGAGACCAGTTTGAGACCGTCGGAAAAGATCGTCGGGGGGGGGGGGGGGGGGAAAAACTTGCAGCTTTAGGACTTAAAAGGGACACAGGCCCCGATCGCCGGGGGACCGGACACAAAGGGTACACCCCCCCGAGCGAACTCTCACGGGAGCGGAAGAAAAGAAGTCTAGGAAAGGAAAAAGGAATTCTCAAATCTCAGGCTCAAACTACTCGAATGGAGGGAACGGGTCTGTGGACCCTATGCCAGAGGCATCCCTCCGAGCGGAGCCCAGCAACGAAGGGGGAGGGGGGAGCCTAGCAAGAGTGAACGAATTAAATAGAAGGGAAAGCCGAGGGAAAGCCTTCTGTATAACGAGAGGGAAAAGGGAGACCCTTCGCGGAGCATTCAGTCGGGCTGAATGTGTTGGAAAAGGGCTGTTTTTTTCGACTGTCTGAAAAGGGGGAGAAATCGCCGGCCCCTACCAAAAAAAGGAAACCGTTAACTGTGGGGGGCACTCATAGCAGTCAGATCTTTCGCAGGCGGAAAAAGGTGAAACGCCGGAGGGGGCCAGACTCATAAAGAAACGGGGTGACTCCCCCGCTCCAACCTCGCTTAAAAACAGGAGTCTGCTTCAAAAACCCAGGACGAGCCGGGGTACAAGAGACAAGACCTAACACGTAAAAGAAAATCAGGAGCACCGATACTGTTTCATGTATCGGGCTGCTAGCAGTTCGGAGCGGATCGGTCGTTTAATATCATATAAGGTCGACCCGGGGACTTCACCATCTCATTGAAAAAAGGTTTTCCACCGAGGGGGAAAAGAGGTGAGCCTGAGGAATACTTCGGGGAAATGGGGTACGCGGAATCGGCAGGGAGACTAGCCGCTCGCGAGCCCGGCTAAGGTTTCACAAGCAAGGGGAAACGACTTTGGGTCTTTTTTGGTCACGGGACGGGTCTAGCAAAAAAAGGGGAATCCACGCGAAAAGGGAGAGGCCACGATGGGAAAAGCCGGCGGCCACTAAAAGGAAGGCAGCACAACGTGGTCCTGTGCGAGGCGAGATGGGGAGGGAGAATACTCTGATGGGGGTGTGGCCTAAATAAGAGGGAACGTAGCCTCTTCAGTGCAACGAAAGACAACAATCGAGGAAAGGAGAAGAACGGGGAAGGGATGTAATCAGACGAGTCGCTGAATTCAAAGACCATCTTCGGGCAGGGAAAGAAGGCTTCACACTCAGCGAAGAGGCGTGGCAATGGGGGGGAGAGCCAAAGAAAAAAGGGGCGGGCACACGAGCTTACCCGATTCGGAGAAGTCAGCCGAGGGGGGGGGGTTACCGTCAGAGGTCGAACGGAGGTAATCGTAGCAAAGAGTCGCACGCGGGGGGGAGAGCTGCAGAAATTCTTCTTAGAACGATTGGGGGAAAGGCAGAATACCGGGGAACCTTAAGAAAGGAAAAACTCTAAGCGGAAAAAGCCCCCCGCCGCCTAGGAGAGGGGGGTTCTTTGCTGCTCGTCCGCGCGCGCCAAGGAGCCTATGCCAGGGGGTTACGTGCAATCCAGAAATTACGGGGGGGGTAGTCGAACTGAAGGGCAGAATACACTTCATCGAGGCCGAGTGAAGGGGAGGGACTACGTGCGGGGGGAGGAAAAGACGTCGGCTTCCGCGCAGGCCAGACCCGAAAACCTAAAAGAACAGACGAAGGAAAGAAACGAGGATGGCAGGGGGGAAAGGGAGCATTAACGCATCTAGCGAGCCCCTACGGCATCAACAAAACGACGAGGGAGGAGACGGGCTCCTCCAAGGAAAAGGGAGGGTCAATCTCTCTCAAAAAGTAAGAGAGAGGATGTGAACCGGTCATAAGAAACAAGCCCCGATTCAGGGGGTTTGGAGGGGGAGTAGTCGCTCTGCGAGAGGAACTCACCGTAAAGCCCCCTAATCGGTCTGTCCTCGTCGGGCGACAGCGGAGCCGGGGTTCCCGACGGAGGAGCAGCTGACCGCAAATGAAGACTACCGGATCGTTTGCAGGAGAGGCAAGGCACCAGGGGGGACGTCAGGAGAAATAAAAAGAAAGCGAAGCTGGAAGAGGGTTCGACTAGCAGAAAATCAAACACCCCCGAAGACCACGGAGGGAGTTCGCCAACGAGGGGAAGAAAGGAAAAAGGGGAAAGGATCAGAAAAAGCTGTCAAGCGCAGGACAGGATAGGGGGATTCACGGAAGTCATGTAAGCGAGCGAAGAAGAAGGGAGCGGAAACGGCCGACCAGCTACGGCAAGAAAATCAAGGTGGAAATCGAAAAAGACTACTAATCGGAGCAGGGGTGGGGGTGGCCAAGATCGGCCGGAAAAAAATTTTTCCGGGAAAAACCACGAGAAGGTGGAACTCAACCCTATAAAAAAATTGGAGAAAAGGGAATAATTCGGGGGGAAAGGGGGAAGAGACTTTCACGGGAGGAGGTACGCTGTAATTTCGAAATAAAGGGGGGCGGGCGACTGGGGCGACTGACGAACCGGTCCTCACTTGGAAAAAAGTCGAGAACAAACAGAATCGAGAAGGGACTCCGTCACCAGCTAGGGACGCTCCCGCAATGGCGAAGAGATCTAGTTAAGTACACGGGCGGATGAGTCGGTAAGAAATCTCGTAATGGAAGGGGGGGGGGGGGGAATCACAATCCCGTGCGGCAACGGAAAAAAACCCGAAAAACCCTGGTGGGGTAATTAGTAACACTGCCCCCTCCCGATAGAGATAAAGATACCTACGACGGGGAACTAAAGAAACAAAGGAACTCCGCGAGTACCATAGAAAACTGAACATCGGGAAAGGGAGGGAGAAGAGACCAGAAAAAATAGGGGGGACCTCAACTTTCCCAGCCGATGGAAACGAAAAGGCTTCTACACGACCGAATCAAAAGAGGGATGTCCCGCAGTTCGGTCGCGTCGGCCAAGTTGGCATCAGCCCTTGTTCCGCTATCGAAAGTCGACGTGGGGTTGAGAAAGTAAGCCTCCTGGAAAAGAAGAGTTGACGGGGAGGGGAGGCCGTGGTTTTGCCGAATGCTGCGGAGGCAAAACGCGGGGGGCCGACCGTCTGCTAAAAAAAACGAAAAGGAAATCGACGAGGGGGGAAGGACAGAGGGGACTACCGGTGGCTTTCAAAAAAGCCTTCCGGAGGGGAAAGGGGTTGGGGTAGAGGGATATCCAGCTCGTTCAGGAGTCCGAAGCTCTTGAAAACCACATCTCCTAACGCAAAATGAAAACTACTTGATTCTCCCTGACCAGAAGGAGAAATCCGAGCCTTAGGGTCTCGGAAAAAATTCTTACAAAAGGGACCTTCCTACGGCGAAAAGAAAGTCTGGGACTTCAGGGGCAGCCACGGGGGCGAAGTGGTGTGGCTTTGAAAAAAAAGAAAGGCGCCAGAATTCTGGGAAGGTAGTAAAAAAAAAGGCGAGATGTGCGAATTGTAAACGGCATTTGTATGGGGTGTCGGGGGAGGAGAGCCCGAGCGTCGAGGTTCGTTGTCGTGAGGGACGGGCGATTTGTTGGGGTTTTCTTTTCCAGGGCTCGGGGGGGACCTCACCCCGCGAGAGACTGGCAAAAAGAAAGTGTGCCGCCCCGAGAAAAGCCGAGCGCACGACCGAAAAAAAAGGGACCAGTTGGAAGGTCCCGGGGGAAAAAAAAACACGGCGGGTGATATGAGAGGGTCTGCCGGTATCAAAGTGGGATTGTACCGGTTCAACCCTTCAAAACTCCCCATCATCAGGGGTCGTCAAGGGGGAAAAAACCCTAAAAAATTTCCTCGAGCACGAGGAGGGCTCCGCACAAGCGCCTGAGATTGAGTTCCGGAGCGGCAAAAATTCGCCCGAGGGTTGTTAGAGGACACGCGCCGCAGGTCGGGTACCTGGAAAGGAGCTTTGGGGGGAGGGGTAGCGGATCCTATTGTGTGAACGAAAAAAAAAGCCCGACGCTTGGCAGACAGATTTCCTTTTCAGTCACTGAATCCTTGGATGGGAGAGAAAGTCCCACTCAGTCCGCGCGACAACCTTCACCCAAGAGAAATTAGGTTCACTGGGTTGGTGGAGACCTGGAGGGGGGGAGTACGGGCCTTAAGGGTGGGGAAACAAAAAACTTAGCTACTCTTTCAGGGGAGAAATATAGTGGAAAAAAAGGTTCCGGGCGATGAGAAGGGTATCTCACTGCTTCGGCGTCTGAAACGGGGATTTCGGTGGGGCGTAAAAAAAGGGGAAAAGGGCCCCAAAAAAAAAAAAAAAACGGCGAGAGATGTAATCGGGGGAAAAAACTTTAGAATCAGTACCACTTGGAATCGTGTGACAATAAAAAATGAAGGACTCGGGGTCTCATCTCTGTGAAAAGAGGAGGAAAAAGTTTCTGCTCCGCGTCAATCTAGCCTTGCCAGGTCGTGCGAACAAAAAAGAGGGGGGGGGCGTAGGCGGAGGTGATAGTAGGGGTCAGCAGAAAACCTCAAAAATTTGAAAGGGGGGCTCACCCGAAGCGTCGGGCTGTGCTCGTCCGTTTCGACCCGCAAGGTCCGGTCGGAAATGGCTGCCGGGGAGGGATGCAGCCACGTCGCGCCAAGGGATCAACAGCTGGTCAAGTAAGAAACGTTGGGGTGGGGGGGAAAAAAATGGCATTCCGGAAGGGTTCGACAATCGGCACGCTGGCTAAGTTGAAAAAATGTCGCTATCCTCATTCGAAACCGCCTCTGGAAACGGGCATTACGCAAAAATTTAACTCTCTAGGGAAAAGGCAAAGAGGCAGTGCAAGGTTGTGGTTCGCGTACAACGATCTCATCGACAAAGGGGACACTCTATAAACTGGTTTTTTTCAAGTGGTGGAGAATGTTAAGACGGGGCTTTCCATTCTTGGAGAGATCCAAAAATTCTTGGGTCACATATCCTGGAAAGGTCCGATTTTGTCGTCGGACTCGACAAGACCAGGAACAACGATATTCTAGCCCCACAGGTTATATTCTGGGGGGGGGGGGGATCAAGGAGAAAGAAAAAAATAAAAGTCAAAACTGGTCACTCCGTCCTCTTCACGTAAGGGGGGAAAAGGAGGCCGCGCGCACGTCTAAAAGTCGCGAGACGCCTTTAAAAGGGAAGTCAAAACGGGAAGAGGCTGAGGTAGCGGCGGGAACGGCAAACGGTATGGGCTCAAAAACACTCTCATAGGGGGGGGGGAAAG
>Ga0179591_1513388_pt1 | contig 13874 bp, 19 predicted proteins | sample CZOMad2_1_08_16f_FD_182891 | JGI IMG/M metagenome (GOLD analysis project Ga0179591, IMG submission 182891) | Vadose zone soil fungal communities from Angelo Coast Range Reserve, California, USA - CZOMad2_1_08_16fungal (PacBio error correction) | ecosystem: Environmental > Terrestrial > Soil >...
CGTCGCTCGTCTCTGCCCTCTGCGCGTAGCGGCCGCTGCTGCAATGCTGTATCCTAATTGCAACTCAAGAGCCGCCCCCTCCAATTATACGTGCGGTATCGCGGGGCAAGATGACGTGCCGATTCGAAGACGCGTTCCGGTTTAAGTTTCACTACGTCCTCGTGGCGCTAGCTATCGCATTCGTACCCGCAATTCCCGCCCCCTGCGGCAAGCCACGCTCCTGGTTCATGAATGCGAATCGACCCTGTTGCTCTTTCCACGAAGCTTATTTCTTCTCTTGTTCGAACCTCCGAACAACTTACGATGTCTCTTGTTTACTTCTTGATCTCGGTTCTTCCTTTCGTCCTTACACCCGAGGCCCAACGTCGACGCAAAAGGACATAATGCATTGTGTTCGATGCTCGAAATACTACTTTCTCTGTCACGCTGACGTTTTGTTCTCTCCGGCCGCGAGCACACTCACGGCCCCGTGTGTGCGGCGGCAGGCTCGAAGCACGGGCTCTTCGACCTGCATCCGACTCATCATTTGGGGCACGTCTGCTGGTGGAAACCTGCGCCTTTCCACCTACACGGAGAATCCGCAGCTGCCCTGTGTTCAGTTATCGGCGGGTGTCGTGGTGAGCGTCCATGCCCGATATCCAATATCGGCGACGGGGGGGCGCTTGGAAATACAACCGATACCCGTCGCCGATGAAGTTGCAGATAAAGTTTCACATATCGTCTGTCGGCGATTGGCCACGCCCGGCCCCGGCAAAAAATTACTAGCGTGTTTCCGCGACAGCGTCTTCAGCCTGAACGGAGTAAAGGTCGAATGTATTGCAGGTATGCCTCCGGCAAGCAGGCGTGCGTTACTGCCGCTCGTCGGCCTTTCGTCCGCCCTTTGCTGGCGCCTTGGTCCCAGTTCGGTGCGGAAGTCCCGTCACAGGCTTTCCAGAAACAACTATGAGGTCCGTTTCCGTTCGCGCCATGCTGGTGTAGGGTTGGAATCTGTCTTTCATTATATTGCTTCCGCACATTGCTTGCGTTGGCAGGTGCGGTCGACGTTCGAGCTCCCGAGTAGTAGCGGATATCCTTCCCGCAGCGTGCCGTAGTCTCGGGCCCTCGTTTGGTTGCATGTACGGTTCCTCGTCATGGGCCCCCCCCGCGTTGCCCGCATGCCTGACACGGCACCTGAACCCCCTAAAAATTCCCGGTGCCACGGAGGGTCGACGTGCTGCGTTTTTGCGAACCCCGGCCCGGCTTCTTGCAGTTGCCTTGTGCGTTTCGTTTTTGTAGGGGCCAAGCATGTTGATAGCGGCTGTCCTTTGAGCTGTTTTTTTGATTCCCTTCCAAAATACGCCCCCCACGCGGGGTCCAACAAAAAACCCCGGTCCCCTTGGGTCCCCCGCGGAAAAAAAAATTATAAGGTAGAAAGAACACCCCCCGGTCCGCGTTGGGGGAAACTCGCCGTTTGGTAAAGCGGGTCCGGGGTAAATGGGCAGGTTTGGGTGCAGTTTTTGCCCCCTTTTCGCCCCGAAAAAAAAATTGAAAAATATCGGCCAGGCCCGCGGGGCCCTGGGGGTGCGGGGAATCGAGTAGCCGCGCGTTACCCCGGGCCAGCCTTCCGGGGCCCGGGGGGGTCCTCTACCGGTGGCGGCGCCCCAGGTGTGCGCTCCCCGGCAACTTCTACGTCGAAGCCGTGCGCTGCTCCCCCCCGGCATCACTCTGTCTCGGCGTCGCTCTTGAAATGCCAGGCCAGCCGCTTTGCCGACGTCGCCTCACATTGTTTTCGTCATCCCACTCCGCTGCCGCGGGCTGGGCCGGGCCAAAAGCCTTGTGTGGTAAAATTCTGCACGCCACCAGTTTCTCGGCGTCTCCCCGCACTGAGTCCTGCCAACCCCTTTAGCCGTCGGGTTTCCCGACGACGAGTGTTTTGTCTTCCCTTTTCGTTTTTTGTTTTCGCTTCAGGATCGGTAGGGAGGCCCCGCACTGCTCCGTTGCGACGCTACAGGCTGTCCGCCGGCCGCAATCCCATCCTACCTAACGTAGTGATGATCGCAACTCAGTTGACTATTTGATTCGGTCGTATGGCTGGGTCGGAACTGTTTGCAAAAACTGGCCTTTCTTCCCGTCCCGCCGTTTCTGCAAAATATTCCGTCCGCTCCAGTCGGCCGCCCCTCCTGGACCATGGGACGAACCGCAGGCGAGCGTAAACCGCTGGCGACCCCGTAAACAGTGCGGAGTTTGTCGAAAAAAAAAACCAAACAACTTGCTCCGCGAATTCGATCTGTCCTCGCGCCTTTTTCTTTGCCGTGAAACGTCGGTTTTGGCTCGGGTCCTCCAGACCCCGCACCTGTGGCCCACGGGCCGTGTTTTGCATGAAATTGCGGGACGGCGCAGTTTTCGTCTCGTTGTCCGCCAGGGAATTCGTAGCAACCTCCGCCGTCATATTTTTGGCCGATACTCCACAGACTCAACCATCGGGCAATGCGGCAGCGGGGCAAAACAAATTGATAAATGCCACAAAAAAAGTAAGCAATTATTCTGGCCGGATCATTCAGAGTCACTCGCTTGCGGCCCTACGCTGTCGGTGTGCGACCCGCATTGCCACATCGCGGGCGCGCAATTTATTTCCGAACATAAATATTCACAATCCCAACCGTGTCCCAGGGCCCATGTGAAACTATGAGATTAGAAGCATGAGACGTCACTTCGGGCCCTGCCGGCGGTTAGCCTCGGCGCCGGCCCTGCTCACGTGGATCTCTCCTTTATTGGCCCCTCGCACTTAATATTTGCATCGTCCATAGGTGGGTTCAGCTGATGATATTGTCCTTCCGTGGCTATGGGTAGGACGGGTCATCCAGGCCATTTCCCCAACACCGTGCCCTCGAACAACGCCTCCTCTGGTCCATGGGAATTTTTCGCGTCATTGTCCTCCTCAAACCCTACCGCCGCTCCAGGGAGGGAAAAATGCAATAAATCTGGCACCACGGGTATCGTTTGGTCCGGATGCCCCGCGCGTTTAAAATTTTTCACGGTGGTAAACGCGGTTGACTGTCTTTCCTTCTATGCGGAGTGGGCCCGGGGGGGCCCTCCGAGGGAGGGCCCGGCAGGTTGTGGGGGGGCCGGGGGGGCGGGGGGTGCTACGGGGGTGGGGGAACCCGAAGCGGAGGGGGCGCTGGTCGTGGGTCGCGAACTATCCGACGAATTGGCATTGCCGCCATCAATAAAAACCAAACAACAAAACAAACCTTAAAGAAAAACCAAGCCCGCCCCCTCGCCAATCCCCCCTGCTACGTGAACGTTCAGCGCGATGTAAGTTCCTGGAAGTGTGTTTCTTCAGCCATGTCGCCAAAACCACAGCTTTTCTCGGGTCGCCGTTGCGCCAACGCAAAATCGTAGGTTCCGGGCGCGTTCCCGCCCGGCAGTTCAGCCGAAGGCCAGGCCCCCGCCCCCGGCCGCCACCCATTTTTTGCAATGTTTTTTTTCGCCCCGTGATTGCCCAAGCCGCTCTCCGGGGCACGATAAAAAAAAGGTAATCGGGTACTCAAGCAGGAATCGAAAAATCGGGTCGTGTCCGGAAACATCGATAAACAGAACCAGCACGCGCCCGCCCACTCGGGATTGGCCCTTTTCCGCTCTTCGAACGGTGTGTCGGTGCGAAAAAGCGAGAATCTCACCACAGGTTTTTGACTGCTTCAACCAACACTCGCACGCAACCTCGTGCCGCCTGCTCGAAGCGCTCTGCTTTACGATCCTTGAAATGCGCCCGAGGAGGGGGGGGGAGGGGGGAGGCGGGGGGGGGATGGGAGAAAAATTCGAGGAAGAACATGGCGCAGCGTGAGGCTGGTATCTGTCCGAAAGTAACTGTCTTCGACGCGCGTCGATATCCTAATGCGCGTGTGCAGATAAGGCCCGGTATTTTGCTGCGCGAGGTTGCAGGCGCGATGGGGCCGCCGGGTTACCTGCAGATCGGCGTCCCCCGCGCGCATAAGAGGTGAAATTCGTCGCACGAGTAGTGCGGCCATAGGCGGTTACTTGTTGGGTCTTCAAATCAGGTGTTGTCTTCAGCCCGCTGTTCTTACGAGGTATGGCGATGATCTTTTCTCAGTCGTTCTTGGGGGGGGCTCGCACGAGGGGCGAGGACGGGGGGGGGGGGGGAAGGGGGGGGGTGGGGGGGGGCCATGCGGGTGGCGTGATGGCCAAGGGGGCGTTGGCTGAATAACATAATCGCCGCGCCCGAGCGGTAACGGAAGCAGGTCGACGGCAGCGATAAGTCCGGCAGCCTGCCGGTAGAAGCTTCTGATTGTAATTTTATGCCGTCGTCTCGTTTCGACAACTCGACACCAGCGACGCAGCATTGGACCCCCCGCTTTTGCGGCAACACTCCCGCCGAAATTGCCCTGTGCCGTCGGCAAACGCTGGTCCCCGCACGCGGTCGTGGCTGTAGTGAAGTGGGGCGTCGAGAGCTGCCAAATGCTCGGCCGCCCGGCGGCGGGTCCATCGCTCCCGCATCGATGTGACAAGCTAAAAAACGGCTGCTCCGGCCAACAGACATTCGCCCATGATCGCCACCCCTCCCCGCCCGTACAGGATAAAAGACACAGATGTTAAAACAAAAAAATACTCATATCAACCCAAGCGGCGCTCCCAGAGAAGGGAGGGAAAGGAGATAAGAGGGGGAGTGAGGGAAAAAGGTCTTGCGCGCGGAGGTCTGGAGTTGCCGCCCTCGGCGCGGCACGACCTCAGCCTCCACCACGTTCCGCGAAGGCCTCGGCTGCGTAACAATATTCACTTGTAGTTTTTTCCGCTGCGCTTTCGCGCCTTGCCCGCGCCCGACCCCTCTTCGCTCCTGGTCTGCTGCAAGCGCCACTAGTTTCGTGTCCCCCGCCAAGTGAGGACTTACGGGCCACGCTTGGACTGTGTTTACTGCGCCGAGTTTGCGGGGCGCGCCCTGGTGTTACTAGCAGCTGCCGGCCCGTATCCTCAACATGCCAATTGTTCCATTAGTACAGTTCTACACCTTTCTTTACACCTTCCCCAAACCATACCAATTGACCACGGTTCTATTACGAGGAACACGACGCGCGAGTTTCAGAAGAACCCATGACCACCTTGGCACCCATTTTCCAGTTCATCACCGTTCCATAACTCAAAGGCTGCAATCCATCGCTACCATCTCGACCTCGCCTTCAGCGTAAAATCCTGGTGCGATATGTTGTCATTCCCACCTTGAGTATCGGCGTCTTATCCCCACTTTCGCTTCTTCATGTTTCACGCCTTCGCCGCGTGTGCAAGGCCAAAAAAGGGAGGGAATTTAAAAAGATAATGGCCTGGGTCTGAGTGTTCTCGTCTCCCTTTCTTAGCTAAGCCCACTGTTTGACCTGTGTGGACTTGGCCATTCTGTCTAGGAGTGATGAACTTTCGTCTGAACTTCCTGAAAGGAACTTTTTTTTCGGGCTTCGTTTCATAGTTATATCAGGATAAGGGTGCCTTTGACAGCAAAGTTATCTTACCACACAAAAATCATCCACATTTCAAGCCAAGCCGATTAAAACAACCAAATTATAGATTCAATAATCCAAAAATCAATCGGAGGACATATCTGCGTCGGGCCCCACAGTCCCTGCGGAATGGACCGACGCTACGGATGCCTTCGGGCCTCCGCGTTGCTGCAGCATTATTCCCGAAAGCGTGCCCGTTCAAAACATTGGAATCTCGGCCTTTCTTTCTCTTCCTGCTCCCATTCCTGGCCTTTATTGGCAGTCTACAAAACACTATCCCCCGCAAGTGAAGATCCGCCCGCGGGCCTAGATTGACGTGGGCTTAGCTGTTTGGGCGTGGAGAGCATGATGTCGTTGTGAATTGGGTGAACTACTAAAGAAAAAACTAGGTCCGCCCCGTTCCCGAAAAGAGTTCCCGTGCCTGTTTGACCACATTCGAACCTCAGTCTCAGACGTAAGGTCAAGAAAAGTGGCCAGCGGATGAAATTAAGGCCCTTGGTGGTTACTGCAAGCGACGCGCCTACCAGCCTATTGGCTGGACAAGCGCAAACGTCCGCCCGTGGAAATAATTCAACATATCACGAGAGGACCATGGATTCTTTTTTTTTTTTTTTTTTTGCTGGCCCAAAAATCATTTCAAAGCGTTGCCGAGGCCTTGCCGACAAAATGCAGGTTTACCTTTTTGCGAAAGAGATTAGTTTCCCTTGTATTTTCGTTCCAGAAAGATCCTGTCACAAAGGCGTTTTCGCAGAAAGTGACAGTGTCCAAGGACGAATGGGCCAAAAACAAATCCGTTTATTGGTACCCAACCCGAAAAACCAGCACCCTTTTTTTTTGAAAGGAGGATCAAAAAAAAACCTGGCCTCCCCAATTTTGGCCCCCCGGGAAACAAGGAACGACAAGGGGGGGGAAACTCCCCAGTCAATCACAGATGGTGCTGCCAATTCTGAAGCCGTGCCTACTATTTTTTTATGACGGAGAAGAAGAAGGCCGAGGAACTGGTGCTTCCAATCCTTGGGAAGATCATTAAAAACCGGGTAGCTGTTCACAAGGTTGGTTTTTGGGGTTGGAAAACGGATGTCCCTGTAATATTCTCGGTGGGACCAGGTTTGTCTGAATAAAGAAGGTTCTTTGTCTTTGGCCCTTTCCCTCACCTCCCTACCCGGACTTGCTTGTATATTTGTAACCATTCCTCGCCAATTCCCCTGGCACAACACAATCGAGGCCCTATATTTGCCCCCCTCACGACATTATGGTGCGATATTGTTCGCCTCACTAGCATCGCAATCAGGGTAGGAGGAGAGCAGGGGAGAAAACACCCGCATGCCGCACGGAGACCTCATCCATCCAATACTTTCGCCAGTTGGTCGGGTTTTTTCCGAAGTCTGACTCAGTAGGTCTTCAGAAGGAAGACAGGGTGAAGATTCCTATTCCGAGGTTAATGCATGAACGTAAACGAAACATACTGACCCGCGCGTGGAACATTTGTTTGGCCGCCAGAAATCAATGAAGCTTTTTTTTTCGCTTCTCTGTACGTGGTACTTGCGGTGCCGCAAACCCTGGAAACTCGAAACCCAGAGAAGGTTCAAATGTGAAACGGAGGTGGCAATAGCCCTTATGCGGTCATCCTTATATTAGTCCAAAAATTTTGAGATTGGTTCCTAAAAAATAAGGTCTGTTTCTAAAATTAGCTGGGCCAGCACGACAGCGACGGGAAAGCGCGGTCAAATCGTGACAGGTTCTAAACAAAACTTAGCCTCGAGAGAAAGAAGGTGGCAAGGGTGTGGGCCAATTTGTACCATCCTTTTCCCCTGTTGATTGAATTCTCAGGTGTGTTCCGGTCCTCGTTACTCGTTACTTCCTACATCTTCTTTTCGATGTGTATAGGAACTGAATGGGTGCCGCCCCGCAGTATTCTTGAGGCGTAGTGACCGGGGTCGGCGCGTGAATGTGAATTATACTATAAATGAAAACTCGGGACTGGCTGCCCGAATTCAGCAGTGCGGTGGAAACCGAAAAAAAAATAACTTCCTATTTCCCCCACCACGCTCCTCCTCTTCTTCCACAGCCTTCTCCCCCATCCCTTGGGTTTTCCTTCCTTTTTTGTTCTTTTACTTTCATCATCCGTATCTCAAACCACCATGGCCCCCCTTCTTTCTTCCTTCACCTCGCATCTCTTCTAACGTAACTCCCCCACTCCTTCCCACTCCTCATTTTTCCTCCTCTAGCGTTGTGTGCCTCTGGATCCGTGGGTCCCTTTTTTTTCTTTCCCCCCTCCGCCTCTGATTCGGCAGCCATTCCCCGAAGTTCACAATTATATTTATAATTACAATCCCCGCCACGTCACTAACCTTTTATTTCCTCAAGAAATCTGCAGCGGCAACCATTCCAGTCCTATAACACCATCGAATAACGAGGATCCTAAGCACAACCTGAGAATCAATCAACGTTGAAAGGAATACAATTGCCCACCTTGCCACCTCTTCTCTTTCGAGCTCGTTTTAGACCTGTTCACATTTGACGCGCCTCCCCGGCGCTCGTGCTGGCCAGCCTAATATTTTAGAACAGACTAATTATTTTAGAAACATCCAAATTTGGACTCATCTACGGGATGTACCGAAGGCTATTGCACCTCCGTTTCACATTGACTGTCATCTGGGTGCGGTTTCCGTTTGCCGCACGCCAGTACACGTACCATAGAAAGCGAAAGCTTTCATTGATGCTGGCGGCAATGTCCACGCGACGGGTCATTCTTTTCTTTCCTTTTTCATCCCATACCTCGAATAGATCTACGTCCTTCGCTTTCTGAGACCTCTGACCTATTGGTCAAGATCTTCTGAATGGCGATCTGGCAACCTAAGGCCCCAATAATGTGAGGGGGCCAAGCCGGCGTAATGAATGTCCAATAGACATGTCGACCCGAGCATCCAGAAAATTCTGTTTTTCCCAACCCCAACCCACCTGTGACAGCTATTTAAGATACCTTCCCAAGGAATTTGGAAGCCCCAGGGTTTTTCCTCGGCTTTTCCGCTGCCTCGTCCATAAGTAGCACGGCGCAGCAAAGATAAACACCATCTGTGATTTTCGACTGGTCGTTTCCCCCCCTGTCGTCTGTTCCCTGGGGCCCATTGAGGAAGGCCCATGTTTTGACGCTTCAAAAGGGTTGGTCTGTGTGGTACCCATAACGATGCCATCGTCCTTGGACACTGTCACTTTCTTCGCGAACAGCCTGTGGTGACAGCTCTTTTTCTGGAACGAAATAAATGGAACTATCTCTTTCGCAAAGTAACCTGCTTTGTCGGCAAGCCTCGGCACGGCCCTGAAATGATTTGGCAGCAAATCATCCATGTTCCCCCTCTTTTCGGTGATATTTTTGAATTCACGGGCGGACGTTTTCCCGGCTTGGCCCAGCCCATAGGCTTGATACCGCGTCGACGTATGCCGTACCCACAAGCCACGGCCTATATTTCATCGCTGGCACTGCCACTGGGTTCCCTGGACCTACGGGCTGGACTGAGGTTCGAATGTCAACAGCACGGGACTTTCTTTCGGGACGGGCGACTCTAGTCACCCATTCCACGACATGCTCTCCACGCCAACACAACCCACGTCCATCTGGCCCGCTCCGGATTCTCACTTGCGATAGTTTTGAACTGCCATAAGCACAGATGAAGCGCAAGCGAGCCAATGTTTTTTGAAACGGGCACAACGCCCTTTTTCGGGAATGCTGCACCCAACGCGGCGGCCCGAGCCTCGTAGTACCGTCCCTTCCGCAAGGACTGTGCGCGCGATATCCTCGATTATTTGTTGGATTGATCTACTTTCATGGTTAATCTGCTTGCTGAAGGATGATGTAAGAGCTGTTGACTCAGCCATCAATGGCCCCCCTCCACCGTAAAATCCTGAATATAAACTTGCATACAGACCGTAAGCCATTTCCGTCAGAATTTCATCTCCTCTCTAGACTAGAAACATGCAAGTCCCACTGACTCAACAGTGGCTAGATCTAGGAAAGGGAAAGAAGAAACTCGCCCGACATAATCTTTTAAATCCTACCCTTTGTTTTGTTGCCTATGCACAGCAGGCGAGTCGTTAACAATGTCGATATGTTGAAACTAGACAACATCATCGAGATTCCTCACGTACTGAACGCCCGGGTGTCCGACGTGAGATTCGATGATGCAGCCATTCTAGTTGATGGAACCGGTGAAACTGGAAAATGGGGTGCCAGTGGTATGGTTATCTTATCTGAATCGCTGGGGGCTTCGTTTCGAATAGAATTGGTATGTTTGGAAGGTGTAATGAAATTGGGCTTTCCGTGAGATCCGGCCGCCAGCTATTCCCACCCCGGCCCGCGCCCCCGCCAAACGGACGCGTAAAACAGTCCAAGCGTTGCCGTGTATTAAAGTCTGCACTGCGGAGAATTGTGGGCGCTGGCAGCCAGCAGGAGGAACGATGCGGTCGCAAGGCGACTCAGGGAAGTGATAACGCGCCGGCTCGCGAAACGTGGTGCGCTGGAGGTCGTGACGCGCAGCCGGGTGCGCAAGTGCGCGCCGCTTTGGTATGATTTACCATCTGTCTCGGCTGCGGGAGGGGGGCGATCATCTAAATGGTGTTAATGGGGAGGGGGATGCCGGCGCCGTTTTTTTTGCGCTTGTCACAACCTACATTTGGCTTGAGTCGCGGTGACGCGCCGGCGGCCGAGCTGCCGCCTCTTCGAACCTCCCACCTGCCTTAACAAGCCACGACGTCGTTGGGGACAGACCGCCTGAGACCGGCGCGGCACATCACATCCCGAGTTGGCGCATGCAAAAAGCCGTGCGGGTTATCAGGCGGCGACAGCAGCTAGCGGAGGATATGATCGAGTTTTACGTAACTGACGAAACGTCAATCAGAAGCTCTACGCGGAGGCGCGGACCGTGTGAGTCGTGCCGGTGACTCCGCTGCTTTCCGTTAGCCGCTCGCAGGCGATGGTCCAGGCGATATCATCACTATAGGGGTGTCGCCGCGAAGGCCTGAACTAATGCCATCTGCCCACTACCCTCGAACCGGCGTGCTGAAGATTAGACGGCGACCTATGCCGCACATTCGGTCGTCACCCCGAATTTTCACCTACTATGGCGCGAGCGCCGCATCTGAACCCGTACCTGAAGGGCCGGCGCAAATGCGTGCTTAACTCGCTACGCAAGCAGACAATACCGGCTGGACTAATGCACATGCCGGATGCGCATTTCACTTAGATATCGACTGTAGCGGTCGAATATGCGTCGTATACTGCCTTGCGGCCCCGCGTCTGTAATACCCAGCCCAGAGCCCAGCGCATTCTGTGGGGATTCGGCACATTGCCCGGGGCATTCACGAGCGCCCGGCTCGATGATGAGCGTGTGCGAATTTTGGTGATTAGCGCAATCACAAACGCTGACCTGGTGCGATCGCGTTACCTCCGCTTTTTTTCGCCCCGACCTACGTCGCCGGCGGCAAGGTGCAATCCCGAGTGGCGCGCGCTGTTTATCGAGTTCCCGACCGATTCCTGCTTTGGGTACCGTACCTATGTCGCCCTAGCGCTGGCACTACGTCGGGTCGAAGCTATATGCAAACTGGGCGCGTGCCCCCGCGCCTGGCTCGCTGAACGGCACTGCCTGGACTCGGCCTGAAACGCATTGCGTGGCGCCCAACGGCGAAACGCTGTTTGGCGACATGCTGACGCATCAATCCATGGACATGCGCGGCACTGCGAATTAGCCAGAGCGCTAAAGTGCGGGCGGTGTGTTTAGCTGGCGGCGGTCAGCACGCTAGGCAGGCACTGCCGAGTGCGTGCGGCGCAATCTGCTATGACGCTGGTTTCAGGTCGCGCCTCGACCCCCGCAGGCTCGAGTAGCAACGCGTTGATAGCAATCCGTGAAATACCCCAATAGCCGGGCGCCCGGTCTCGCGAGTAGCAATGTATACCGCGGCTGGCCATCGATTTCACACTATGCGCGAAAACACAGTGGAACGCCTGGTCGGGTTGGTGCGCGACAACGACGGAGATGCAATGAATCCGTTTAAACACCAATGCAGCCCAGTAGAGCGTGAGCGTGAGAAATGCCTGGATGCCGCCAGAAACGCATCGCCCACACGGACATCCATGAATCTATACTAGATCAAAGACGGAGCAGCAAGGAGGCATCTCCCCAGGCGCGCCTGCTCATTCCAGCGCCTGACGGTCCGCCCCATGTTTCACATGCCCGGCCGGTGGGGTTAATATTCGAATTCGCGCCCGCCGGGTTCCGCCAACCGGACCGCCTTGGCGCAAAGCGATGTGATCGACTGATCCGGCGATTGCTGTGCATCACCTTTGTTTTGCCTCCGCCCCGCATTGCCGTGGTTTGAGTAACGCCCCAAATTGACGGCGGTGTGCTCGAATTTCACGGCCGGACGAACTGCGCCGCATCATGCAACACGGCCCCGTGTGCCCCACAGGCGTGGTCGACGTACCCTAGCCAATGCCCGCCCGTTTCCGGCAAGCGGAGGGATCCGAAATTCGGCGAGCAGTTGTTTTTTCGAAACGCGCCGCTGTCGGGCATCGGGTACGCTCGCCTGCCGGTTCGTGCAAATGTCCCGGAGCCGCGACTTGGAAGCGACGATTTGACGCCGCGGCGAAGGCCATGCAAACAGTCGACCGCAATACCCCGACGTCTCGTCAACGTGCGCCCTTATCACCGCTTTGGGTACGGATGGGATGGCGCCGCGGACAGCCTTTATGGTCGTCCAAAGCATCTCCGCCTATCCTGAGACGAAATTCTGAAACTCGCTTCGAACCCCCGCGGCCTTGGTGCGGAACTCGTTGCGGAGGAACGCCGAACTTTGGCGTGCCAGTTGTACACCAAGGCTTTTGGCCGCCACCGGCCCCGCGGCGGGCCGGGATGACGAAAACACTCTGGTCGACGTCGGGCAAAGCCGCTGGCCGCATATTCAGGAGACGCAATTAGTTTGGCCGGCCTGAGTGGAAGGGGGGGGGGGCCGGGCGAACTGGCGGCAGGCCAAACCGGGCCTTATCGACGAGTTCCCGTTCGACGCACTGGCGCGCGGCGACCGCGCGGCGGCCCGCGCGCCTACTCGATTCCCGCCCAGCCGGCGGCAACTCGTCAGATATTCATCGTCAAAGTGCAACTGCACCATCACCGTCGATACTCGACCCCCGCTTTACCCCAACGGCGAGTTTGTCCCACGCGACCCGGTGTTGTCTTAATTTCGCGGGCAAGTACCGGTTTGGGACCCCGAGCGGCCGTTATGTAGGGAACCAAAACAGCCCAAGGACGCCGCCCTTCCCAACTTCCTTGGTCCCCCTACAACGACTAACGACTAAGGCACGCAACGACGCGGTCGCAACGCAGCCACGTCGACCTCCGTGCCCCGGAATTTTCGGGGGAGTTCAAGTGTGCCGTCATTGCCGCGACCGCGGGCCCCCCTGACCGGAACCGTACATGCGCACATGAAACCGGGCAACTCGGCACGTGCGGGCAGAAAGTCCGCCTAACTACCTCGGACTCTCGACGTCCCGACCTCCTGCAACGCCGATGGCAGCAAATACTGAAACCGTTCAACCTCACCGCGCCGCCCGGCAAACGGGACGAACTCATAGTTTTATTCTGGAACAGCCTGACGGACTTTTCCGCACCAACTGGATTTCGCAAGCAAGGGCGGCGAGCCGACCTGCAAGTAGCCGCCCGCCCGCTGCCGTCGGCTACCTGCCAATACAATGCTTTCCTCCTTCAGGCTTGAACGCCTGCGAAACAGCTATTTTTTTTGCGGCCTGCCTTTTGCCAAATCGCCGGCGACGAGTGAAACTTTCTCTGCACTTTCAAATGCGCCCACGGTATCGTGTCTTCACGCCTCCTCCGCCGATAGTGTATCACGCAGGCCGCTTCAACCACGAACCCGCGTCGAACCATCGTGTCGGTGCCGGCTTCTTCCCCTTTGCTAGGTGAAAGGCGCCACGGCTTATCCAGCGTCGGCTCGCCGCTTGAATCGGCATGCGGACCCTCGTGCCTTTGCCTAACCTGCCGCCGCCCACGGGCCCTTGATGCCGGTCCGCGGCCGACAAACGTCCCGCCTGCGGAAAAGTTTTTTCGCATCGAACCATCTTTTGCCTTTTGCGTCGTCCGTTTTTCCTCGGTGTTGTCTATTTCCCGAGGCTGGCAAACGTCGATTTTAGGGGGGATGGCGTGCCCGTGCCCGCCGGCGGGAATAGGCCGGGTCCGAATGCGTTTGCGCGTGGAACTTCCCGAAACTCGCTTCGATACGGCACGTTCACTCTGCCGCGATACTCACGGTTTTAATGCGGCCTTCCTTGGTCAGATATAACAGATTGCGCCCGCCGGCCGCTCCGCCAAGCAGGAACGAGCCCTT
>Ga0179591_1227818_pt1 | contig 13871 bp, 17 predicted proteins | sample CZOMad2_1_08_16f_FD_182891 | JGI IMG/M metagenome (GOLD analysis project Ga0179591, IMG submission 182891) | Vadose zone soil fungal communities from Angelo Coast Range Reserve, California, USA - CZOMad2_1_08_16fungal (PacBio error correction) | ecosystem: Environmental > Terrestrial > Soil >...
CAGTGCACGGACCCGGGAGGACCGTAAGACTCAAAGCCATCTCCGCATCTGAGTGAGAAAGGTGGTCTTGTACGTACAATGGATAAAGGGGGGGAAAAACCGGGGGCACTATCGAGGCATGCAAAAAAATTTTGTTCCCAACAAACTATAATAAGGGCCTGCCTCCCCCCTTGGAAAGGTGTCCAAGAGTGAACAAAGTAGGATGTCCGACTCAAAGAGAGGAGAAGGTAGGCTTAAGATGTGGCATGTGTTGACGAAAAAAATGGAATCTTCACGCCGTGGGGAAAAAATGGGATCACAATTGCCGGGGGAGAGAGGAAGGGCAGCGGCGTTACAGTCCTAAAAGCATCATCCTTATAGATGTCGACCAGAAGCGAAGAATTACCCCGGAAGAAAGCAATGGAGGTCTTGTTCCACGGCAATAATGTCAGGGAAACGACCTGCAGCAATAGCTAAAGATACGAAAGACGAAAGGAGGGGACGATCAAAGCGGCGTGAAAGCCAAGGAGGAACAAACAGCAGAAGGCCGGACTGAAGACCATATTGGGTTCAAGATCTCGAACTCGGGCTATCAATGCAAAAAAACAGCGCAGGGATCCAAACGCGATCGTCTGGGGGGGCAGAAACATCAAAAAGAAAAAAAACCTGCGGACGCGTGGGACGGGGGGGGGGGAGATTCGGAGATGGCAACACGAATCCCTACGCAAACGTTGCCGCAAACTGTCAATTCGCTGGGGGGGCCGTTCTCTATCTTTAAGGGGGGAGAAGCGGTCAGGACGAAGAAAGATGAAAAACGGGAAACTCCTTCCACAGGAGGGGGGCGAAGAAAGCAATCGCTACAAAGCGAATCCCTGCCAGACCGATAATCAAGCCTATCTTTCTGTCCTAAAGGACGATAATAACGAGGGGACGGGGGAAAGAAACCTAGTGTCCTATTATCACAACAAAGGAAGCCACAGTTATACATTCCTACGACTCAAAGCTAAACGACCGTCTGCTCAAGCGAGATAAAGGGGCAGTGGACATTCACTAATCTTGGGAAGAGAAAACTGCAATCGATTTGTGCCATGAACTGGTTTGGATAAGGAAGCGCGGGAAAGAAATCATAGAGAGCGTCTGTTCGGAGACGGCTATGGGGGCAGGGTAGCAATAGGAGAGACTCAGTTGACGGGCTACAAAGGGAAAAGGGGGGGCGGGGGATATGTGAAAACATGCGGGAGAAAACCACTGCCCTCATTCTTGACGCCACAAAGGGGCTTTGAAGATCACGGAGGCGATAAGCCGACCACCAGACAACGACAGATAAAAGAACCCACCCAATGAAAATCGCAGTAACTCCTGAACGCCAGAGAAGAAACACAAAGCGCAGCGAGTCAATTAGTGATGCCAAGGTAGTGGCAATGAGGTAATTCCAGCTCGCGAACCAAGACACGCGGGGTATACGCTCCGAAGGTGTTTCCATAAAATAGGGGCGAAAAAAGTAGTTCCTCTAGGCAGTTATAAAAGCGGGGGGGAAAAAGAGGGGAGGGTGGCGGCATCAGCGCGCGAAAAATCCATTGGCATAGAGCACCATGGAAAATGCTGAGAGTGCGGCGAAGCAGTAGAGCAGCCCGTCTCAAAATCGGAAAAAGCGCTAGAGGGGAAAGATTGATCGAGACTAACTAGGCCAGTGCTCTAGGCAATCTCTGACACTGAAATGTGGCAGAAACAAGCATAGCAACAAGGAAGAGCGCTTAGGCTTCAAGGACGCGCATCGGCAATAAAAAAGCCTTACAAGAAGGAAGAAGGTAGGAGAGTTCCACGCACATTCTAAATGGTCCGAGGCGGAATTCCGCGGACACAAAGATGCCGGTGATCAGGGGCAAAACAAAGCCTCTAGGGTCCGGCACACAAGACAGACCTGGCTGACAAAAGAAGGTCGCACAGCGCCCAGAAAGAACTCAAGGGAAAAACGACACTTTAGGGGGGGGGGACCTGACGTGGTGCGGTGTCTGATAACACGAGGGAATGCGGAATGGAGTGACACAAAAAGGAAAGGAACCCAACACAAGGGGGAAAAAGCAGGAACCGCAGGGGTTCCACGCGGCCCTGTCCGCGGGGCCGCTCACCGCAACCGTAAATTAAAGGAGTGCGGGGGAGACGGGGAGGGCGATCCTTCCGGAAAGTGCCGCTTCAAAGGAGGTAAAGGAGCGTGAAGGGGCTAGAGGAATTAAAAAGAACACGTGCCGGGAGAGATTCACGTTCAAGTAGAATACGCTAAACGAAAGAGAAAAAATGAGTTTCAGGGACGGAAAATGGCATCGAGAGAAGAAAAATGATGGGGGGACAAAGGGAGGGCGTAAGAAAGAGTTTGTCAATCTGTGCTCAAGGTAAGGGGAGACCGGCTACCCTGCACGCAACCAAAGACAAAGAATCTTGTGATGTGCAGGATACAGAGGAGAATGTCGAAAGCCGCAGAGTGAACCAGAGGTTGACAAGATTCAAACAATAGGAAATTTGAGAGGGATGAGGAGATGCTCGTCGACCCACCGCCGAAAGTGGAATGATAAAATAGGCCCCAGCGAAGCCCCTCAGAAAAAACTCGCCGAGCAAAAATTAGCTCCAGCGTTCATACCGAGGAAGGGGGGAGAAGGAACAAAGCGCATGGAGGATAAGAAAAGTGTTCTGTCGAGCGGACACGTAAAAATGGGGGGGGGGTGTGGTCGCCATTGCCTGGGTTAAAAGGTAATAACGGCTGGCAGCAAAAATAGACATAGTCTGGGAGAAAAAACTGGTCAACTGAGCCCGAGGTGAGGGCGCATCGTTCTCAAAGGAGACGATAACCAGAAGCGCTATAGATCAATCGGCCATGCCCGAGACAAACATCAACAGCGGGGGCCAGGGCAAAAGGTCACGATTATCTACCAAAAATAATCTCAAACTATTGCGCGTGATAAAGTAAAGGAAACAGCATCCGTCCGCCAAAAGGAGGGCGCAATCCCCTCATGAGTTTGCATTACACGTACAGCATTATAGGGCATCCTGCCAATTTTTATGGGGGATTTGTTCTGCGGGGCGATAAAGGACAAGCAACCAACGTCCGTCAGAGAGCACAGGAGGGTGCCGAAAAGTATCGTAGGGTCCGAAGAGAAAAAGAGTAGTGGGATGCAAGTTGGTCCAGCCTTGCGGTGGCGAGAAAAAGAAAATCAGTGCCCGAAGACGAAGGAAGATAAAACGAGGCAATGCCAACACCATTTCGCGCAACAGGGACCGATTCCACTACCCATAGAACCGCCGTCACACGCCCGGGAAAATAGAAGACGCGGCGGCATCGGACATGATTTAAAAAAAAGCGGGAAATGAAACCACACAGTAAAAGGAAACACTGCAATCAAGAACCGGATTTGGGGCCCATCGCCGGGGAAGGACAAATTCATCATGCGTGGAAGCCGGCCGCTTCAGGAAAAAGAAGAAGGATCGTGGCCGAAAAAACCGAGTATGAAACATGGAAAATTGTTCAGGGGAGTAGGCCTAGCTCCGACAGGTGCAAAAAAAGAGGGAGAATTGCGCACAGGCAATGCGCGATTATGTGTCGACTGCCGCGAAGAGGAGGATCACGAGGTTGGACGGGCACCAAAAAAGTCGAGGGCGAAAATTGCCATTGCTCCGCGGGAAAGCGAGGAGATAAAACAGGAGTGGAAAAATGCAGGCGCAAAGCATACTTCCTGGCCGGCGGCAGGCGCGTTCAAAAGCCACACACGGAAGAAAAGAGCGACGACAGCCGAGAAAAGAGGGGGCAAACTCATGGCGGCAATCATTACAAATCGGAAGAGACTAACTTGCAAGGCGGGAACGTGGGGGAAGGTTGATCCAGTTCCGGGAGAGGCTGGGCTGCGGAAGTACAAACGCACTCACTGACAGGCTTTGAAATATGGGAAATCCCGAAGGGAAGACGATTCGCAACCCCTTCCAAGAGGAAAACCTGTCGACAGCATTGTGCGGCGCCGATTCCTGGTATCGAATGAGAAGTAGACCCGCCTTCAGAATAAAAATACGCTTGCCTGGGTAAGAAACTTTGTCAATCTCATGGAGTTGGGGAGGCGCTCCACCAGGTGGAAAATCGCGCCGACGCCCGAAGCCTCCCCACAAACACCATGGTTAACCAGTAAGGGGGGAAGCATCGGCATAGTAATCAGCCTCGACGGGGCAAAAAAGGAAAATTCAGAACGACCAGTAAGACGAGGAGTCGGGCTTCAGTCATGGACCAGCCCAGAAGACTGCTCCGAAGATATCGAGAAACATGAGCCTCGGTATGGTCCTAGCGTTCAAGAGCTGTTCTTCGAACTTCCTTGGTACTGAGAAAGACAGGCACCGAAGGCGATTAAGCCAAAAGAAGGAAGCCCCGACGCCGCAGTGGGGCGCACGTGCTTTGGCTGACCGGCAGAGGGGGAGAGGCGATAAGAATGCGCAGCACCAAAAAAGGCCCCAAGGGATGCCCGACTCTGAAAGAGGAAGCCTGATCTTTGGCCGTCAGGGGGGAATTAATGGGCAGGGGGAAACGATGGGGAAGGAACCTCTATGCGAGTCACAGCGAGAACAACATGAAAATGATGAAGAACAAAAGGAAGGAGATGAAACAGAGAGAAGGAGGTGAGCAGAATGATACCTGCCGACGATGTGGACAGGTCCCGACAGAGGGGGTACAATGCACAGTCCTTCCAACCCATAGACAAAAACATGAGCAAGAGAGCGGGAAGAAAAGAGAAACAGAAGGGGACTTGTGGGCTGTCGGCATCTAACGCAACGATCTGAGAGAAAACCATATGGGCGGTCGAAAAAAAGCTCGCCCATCCTTAGGCGGGGCGGGAGGTTACAGGGCATAAGCACACGGGCAGGCAGCTTGGAAGAGACCCAAGTAAAGAAGCCGAGGACGCGCGGAATGGCCGGGAAAGCTTTCTTTTAGCGGAGGAAGCGCGAGACCATTGGGGCTGGGGGAGAAGTGCAAAGCCCTCAGAACAGAGGCAGATGGACGGTGGAGAATGTAATTTTGGATGTAGAGCGGATTCAGCGATGGAGATGACAAACGTACCCGTGGCGGTGGTCTGGAACGAGGACGGGCACTTGTTCGCGAGGTGTAACCCAACTGTAAATGGCGCGAAGATAAAAACGACAGGAGGATTTCACCGTCCACCTTACAGGCAAGGAAAGCCAGGTCTTCACGAGATGCAGGCGCGGGGAGAAAAGATTATGACGAGCAGAGCCCGGGATGTGGCTCGATTCTGCAGAAAGCTTTATCATCGGGGCTGCACTGACGCAGGGATGGCCCTGAGAACTCGGCAACTCGTATCGGTTCCGCTCTATGTACCTGAGAATGAGCGTGTGGATCCTGCCGGGACGCGGCAACTCAATGGAAAGGCACCTAATCAAAAGTACAGGTGAACCGGGATCACGGCAGTGACCGACTAAGAAAGTATCTGCGTAATGGTAATTTGCCAACGCGGGGGCTCGTCCGCTACGGATCACGTGGGGGGCTTACGCAGCCGAAGCCAATTCCTTATGCTTCGCGCGCATGGGATAGTGCAAAATCGCACAAATAAGGGAGAAGGCTAGGACCAGCGAGCAATTTATACCATTACGTGCTCAAAGAAGATTGGGTTCAATGGTTCCGAACATTTAGGAGCTTAATCACGTCGTCCAAGGGGGACAGCTCTCTCATGAGTATTGAAACGCCGCATATTGGGGCGAGATAGAGCAATAATACGTAGAAAAAGGGGCATGCATGCAGCACGGGGTCCGACAAAACGATCCTCTCAAATTATTGAGACCACATGAAAACGCCGGAGATTAACCGCCGGGAAAGAAAAAACGAATGTCAATGAGCGGGATGCAGGGGGACCGGACTGGATGGGTTGCAAAAACCCCGCTGTCCTAAATCAATTGCTGAAACTAAAAAGGAGGGGGAGGAGTTCCGGACGAAGGGCGTGTACGGTCATAGGCGTAGGGCAGGGAAGCGCGCCTGACGAGGAATGGATTTTGGGGGGCAGGCGGGGCCGTATCGTCGACGGCGGAGAAACATGAAACGGGCCCAAAGGAAGGAAGGAAAGAGAAACCACGAAAAATAATCGTTCACTGACTAGAAGAGGAAAGAAATCTAACGGACGCTTGGGAGTAGGTATAACATGACGTCACAAATAAAAAAGGGGCAAAAGGGGGGGACCTATGGGGTCGGGTAATTTAGCCGGCATACGACCCCGGGGCCGTGAGAAAGTCGACGTATGCGCGACGGGCGGTGGATGACGCTGGAGAAACGGCGCACGAAAGGTACGGAAGGGCGTGAAGCGGACGGCCATGGCGATGGACTCCGGGACTCCAACGCTCGGAACTTGGACGGTTCTATTCAGAGCGTTCAGGGGAAGGAGCGAATCCGCTCTCTCCAGGCACAACGAGGGCGAGGGGGAAAGAAAAAGGATTGAAGTTTGAGGGGGAAGACTCAACACATAATGGAAAAAGGGGAACCATTAAACATGGGGATTACTAAAAAAAACTGCCGTGGCAAGGCGGACCCTAAGCATCATTGAAAGAGGAAGGCGGGGCATGGATTCGCCACGAAAGTACTTCGATGAAGGGGAGGGCGAAGGTTTATAGCCAAAAGGGGCCGAATTTTTCTACTAGGATCATGGGGGGGTGGGGGGGGTTCAGGGGTGGCCAGCAGGGTTCATACGCCAAAGGACGGTATACTTACTGAAGATTGAAGATGAAATAGCGCAATCAAAAGACCGATGGCGGCGCGCGGATAAAAATCAATCGTTACGTAAAAAGTCATAAAAAATATGCGTCGTTCCTTCTGTCCGTGAGGCCAGGACGAACAAGTATAGGAAATCTTGTAACGAACGGCTCCTACGCAGAGAGGGGAGGGAACAAAAGATGTTTGCGGGGCATGCAAGCGAGGCATTTTGGACGCACCTAAATTTCCAATGCAGGGGAGTGGACTAGTAATACGTGCCTACGATGGGAAGTCGAGACTGGGGACAGGGCAGATACCGCAGCTCGACTTGGCGCGTCCAGGAAAAGGAGGACTGCATGCCTGCAAGACGCCGACTTCAAAAGAATCATATGTTAAGGGGGGCAAGGCCCCCACCCCGTAGTAAAAGGGCAGAAGGCGGGAACTCTTCGCGAAAAAGGTATAGTTTGGACCAGTCTGCGTGGGGTCAAAAAGCATCACTATGAATCACAGGGCAACTTCAAGTCACAACAACCAGTCAATGGGAACGCAATGGAAGCAGGGCGCAGGGCGACGCCGTGTGGAAACATAAGGTCTTGTTTGGCCGGTGCGCGGAAAAGCTTTCTGAAGCACGAGCAAAGTAAATCGGGTCCTGAGGGAAGTTACGCGGAGCGGGGGGGGGAAAAAGTTCGCAAAACGTTGGGAAATGCAATCCTCGGAGGTCATGAGATTGTCGCTTGGGATTTCAACCGAGCGGAGAATGGCAATATCGATACCTGTGTGGACGAGATATAAAATGACGGCTGAAGTTCAGTTTCTTAGGCGACGGGAGAGAGAGAGGGACAGAAGGAGAAGGGGATCACGAGTGCAAGGAGCAGAGTTTGACGATTTTGCGAGTCGCCGTGATCAGAATCAGAGAACGTCCCTCTCATAAGAAGGTTAAAGAATTGCCGCTATCGACTGCAAAGGGCAAGTGACTAGACTAAGGGCGCCACCAGCGGTAAAGAGTTTATCAACCGAGGCTGAGACACGGCCCTGTCGGTTGGGTGCAGATTAATGAAACGGACTCCACCGGAGAGGGAGAAGGAGGTTTGGGAGTGAGTTCGGCGAGCTGGGTTAATAACAAAACCTGGCAGAAAAAAAGAGAAAAATGGAAAGAATGCAAAGCAAGGAAGACGCTTCTGGTGATCGTCGTTTAGGGGTCCGGGGAGAATGCGGAGGTACGGAGGGGAGGTGATGTGGTTCTTCTAAAACCTCAGGGTGGCTGGAGGAAAACAGGGGAGTGGGACCGGAAATGACAGGAGTTGAAAATAAAGGGACGCGGGAACCGGAAACGAAAAAGGATACTCCTCCTATGAAAACGTACAAAGGAAGAACGAAAAAGCGAGAGAAGCGACGCGGGAATATGGAGACCAATATGAAGACCCAAACGAATTTGAAAAGATGGAGGGGACGGAACATATTCATGTGACGTTAAATATAACCGTAGAAGGGACGATGAGCAGTAGGCCGGGGCGGACGACTGTAAGTAACTTCTGGAGCGAAAAGGTGTTGAGAAGCCCGCCGAATCAGGTTTACGCCATAAAGGCTATACTCGACTTGACGGCAACCAACAAGCCAACTAGCGGGGACTGCCTGTCAAAACAGATCGAGAGAGGGGAGAAGCTGAAAATCACCCAAAACGCCCCCCACAAGGGTGAAGGGGGTATGGCCTCGTCATCGAACGCGGGCATCCAAGAAACATAAGACAGATTTACAGTTTCCGCGCCAATGGGCGGGAGGAGGAGCGGCCAGATACAAGCGACCATAAAAGGAGTCGTTTTGGTTGGCCTAGGGGGCGCCCAAAAATATAAAGTATTCTCCATTTATGGTTGAGAATGCAGATTTACGAGACAAGGTTCTGATCGCCCTTGGGGACAAACGAGTGGGGTTATACAGGGGGAAGATTCCTGTCAGGATTTCTGGGGTGCAAGGAGGATTAAAAAACAAAGCGGGAGAGTGGACCATATAGAAGAAGGGCGTCTAGAGAAGAGGGAGATAAAACCCAAAGTTTTATGAAACCTTCTAGCAGTCGGTAGCAGTGAAAAACTATTGAACTGCGCTGGACCGTGCAGAGAGGAAAAAGTTTAAGGTATAGGGACGGATGGGTACCGAACAGCAAGAGTCGACTGGACGGGGCCAAGGCCAAGGGATAAAAAGCCTTCGTCCCACTAAGGCTTAAGATCCCCAAGGTCGGAAAAATGAAGGCTATAGGGCCCGAAAATGGCAGCTACGGGGCGTTAGCGTCATCCAGGCACGGTGTAAATCGTTACAACCGTCAGAAGGGCAGGGCAGTATGAGAGGGGGGGGGGGAAGAAAGTGTGACAATCGACGCCTAGTCCGGCCCACCTGTATTTGGGGAAATCTTATACGTGGGTTACTTTAAATAAACAACCCAAGGAACAATCCATCTCTAGGGGGAGAGGGGGAGATTCTTGCCTGGGATAGCTCCCATCTAGAGCAACAACAAAAACAAAGAGGGAGAGAGGAACCGGCAAGCGGATAACAGAAATTACAACCTCGCCCCTCCAAATAGCCTAAAAGATGTCTTCGCACAGTTGGGAGTGACGGGGACAAGCAAGGCTAAGTGGCAAAAAAGCAAGGGGGCGACCTAGGGGGAGGTGACCGATAGCCAACCCACTCGAATACTGAAGGAAGCTAAGATTGAACGGTGGCACTATTTAAAGAAACACGTCGAATTCCTCTACAGACAAGCTGGCGAACGACATTACGGCCAATAAGCAGGGGCAATGTGCCAATGGCAGAATCTCATCCACTAGAAAAAAGGGGAAGTGGGTTGACCGCGGCGCTCGGTTCGTCCTCAAGACCGAAAGTCCGTACTCGCGGACAACGGCAATCGCGCATCATAGCACCCTGGGCATGCGAAATCCATCCCTGTCGTGTACGGAAGAACTGTCGGTTCGGAGATCAAAATCGCGCCAGAAGAAACGACGCACTGAAGAGGGTTCAAATGCGTAAAGCCGCCGGCGTGAAAAACCAGCAGACAGAGGGGATGCAGGGAAACCATGTCCAAACCAGGTTGTATCGAATCGGCGGTCAAAGAAGCTTTGACTCAACCGAGGGGCCATCAAAGTCGATCTGTGACTGGGAAACCGACCTACCAAAAAACCGGGAGCGAGGGGATGTCATCTTAGTATATGGCACTAATCAGCTAGAACACGTGGAGACAGCTCAAAGGGAAATTCGCTGGGGACCAGTTATCGGGGGTTAATGGGTGCCGGTGTCGACGAAAGAGGCCATTACAGAACCTCCCAAGAGACCTAAGTCGAAGAATGGAACATCATCGCTACCCTGGCGAACTTACGGAAGCGATATCGGAGAAGAATAGCTTGGTTTTCAAAGGTGCAGGACAAGGAGGAGGAGAGCCGCAGAAAGAAAATTTGAGGCCAACGGGAAACCGGTTCGCTCCAAAGTTAAGAGTGCAGAACGAAGCAGCCTAGCTCGCTCACGGAATCTCGGGAACCTTCACCTGATATGTGGCCGCACTCAACACGCTGGGGGGCACAGAGCGTTTGTGTTCCATTAAGGTGGGAGAGGGGAAGATGTCGCGCGAAAACACCTCAGGCGTGTGTCGGCGCAGGGCAGAGGGCTCAGAAGATCCGCGTACTTACGCAAACGGAGGGTTCGGTTCTAACTGGGGGGGGCATCAAACAATCATTCACGGACGCAAGGAAAGGAGGAGGGAACCAAAAATTGGGCATCCGAACTGGGCTATAAAACATCAAACCCAGCTCCAAGGAAATCCTCCCGTTTCTCATACGAATCGTCAACCAGAGACCGCCGGGCGAAGAGAATCCATGATGAGGATACCAGTGGGGTGCGGCGGGAATGAAAAAAACCAAGGGAAACCCTACACTCACACAGGATCGCTCAGGGTGAACATTGTCTCATCCAAATATTCTAACCACCATAAGGTCAATTCTCGAAGGAGAAAACGAGTCGATAGCGGGTTCTCGAGCGCGAAGAACGCGAGAGAAAGGATCGCGGCAATGCCCTTAAGGCGGAGGAAAAAAACGGTCGGCCCTAAGGCTTCTTCTACCTCGAAGCCAACGGAAGGAGCGGAGACGGGGCATCGGGGGAGTCGATCTCCAGTCGTCCCAGGTCGCGTAGCCGAAGACAACTGGAATTTACAGCCAGTCAGCGGCAATCGCGCAGCAAAAGAAGTCTATAAGGTAGGAAGGAGACTGGGGGAAAACGTGCCAAAAAAAAGAAGAACACAATGGCCTCCGGTGTCGAAACTCCCAAGGAGAATTAAGAGATCGGTAAGTTAAGAGGAAAAACAAGATGCGCGGGAAGCGCGTTAGAAGAACGGGAACAAGAAGAACCGGCGGTAAAAATCGGCGTCGCCAGGAACGAAAGAGCGGAAGAGGACATGGTAGCGTAACGAACCACTTTATTCTTGGTTTGCAAATGGAATGGGGCAAGTCTTTCAACACGGCGGATGCGCAAGGGGAGTTCCCAAACGCACACAAAAACATACCAGGGGGCGCAGGACCGCCGGCGAGTGGTAACAATAAAGTCACAGGGCTCGCGAAGCGGGGACCGGCAAAAAATTAAAAATTATTTGCAGCCGGAGTCTAACTTCTCTTATCAAGTGGGAAGGAAACTCCAGGCCGCCACGTCGGGGCGGTCCGGACCTGAGGACGGTACAGCTATCACGGATCCAAGTAAAATACGCGCACTGACGCCGCCATCGGGCAAAATATTGGGAAGGGGTCAAAATTGGTCAAAATTCCCTACGATTGCAGCGATGGGGACAATGTATGACTGTTGCCCGACAAGAGGGCACGTAGGGCCCGCCGTGTAGGTCCATCTGTGATCGCAGCCGGTTCCGGCTAACAGCATCAAAAACTCAGGAGGATATGTTTAAAAAACCTGGGTACCTCTATCGATGTCTAGGCGCCGCAAAGCGTGAAAAATGGAGCAGCGAAAAGGGATGAAATGTCATGTAACCGGGATTATGCGCCTAGAGTCTAAAACAGCCGGTCCACATTGCCAGTGGACATCGTGAGACACCAAAAGCTCCACAGTCGACCGATACATTGCTCAAAGAGGTGCGAAGAACTCGTACGGCAGAAAATCCCAATCGAGAAACATCCAAGCTCTAAGGGGTCTAATTGAGAGCGAGCACACGTCAGTTGTTTTGGGGGGGAAGGGGCCATAATGGGTAAACCGTGGAAAAATTGGGTGGAGGCTGCAAAGAAAAAATTCCTCCCAGAGGTGCGCCTTTCAAAATGCGGGGAAAGGGGAATGCATACGACCGTAGAAAGGCAGCCAACGAATGCGAGATAGACCTAATCAAAAGGAAAGAGCGCCAATTCGTTGGCCCTCTACCACGTCCGATGAGAACGCACGCCATTTGCGCCGACCGGAGCGGCTAGGTCAGCGTACCAAACGGAGCATCGCTCCGGGTAAGAGGGAGAACAAAACGCGGCCCGTTCCGTAAGGGAAAAGACAAAAAGAACACAATTCAGAGGGTCATGTGCCCAATTCTTGGGTTGCGGTAAAGTCACGCTATTCGAACAGAAAAGAACCAGCGTCCGTCAATCGGACAACGTATTGGCCGAAGAAGATTAGGGACACGCTGAGTATCCGGGGAGCCAGTGGAAAGAGCAAGCTGGCGCCTCATTTTCAAGAGCCGGAAGAAGAAAGTAAATCGATGCCGGGCGCAAAATCCGTCGAGCAAAAAAGGCCTATTCAAAAAAAACACACGGAAAGGGCGTCCAACCCGTTCGCGACCAGAGACAGCGCAGGAGGGCACGCCATTATGTCAAAACTCAACAATAGGCCAATAACCAGCAGGACAGGCCGAACTGCAATCAACCTATGGGGGGGACCAAGCGCCTGGTACGGTCCAGATTTTCAGAATGACGTGGAAAATGCTTCAGGTCGCCAATATGGACGCAGGAGGTGCGCGCACAGAAGTGAATGAACTTAAAAGGCTTTTGGAGGCGTAGCGTATGGGAGCTCAGCCTGGCGCAACAATCGGGTGCAGACGTAAAGGGGACGAAAGACCTGCCACGAGGCGTTCAATGCAGACGCGAAAACGGAGTAACAAAGGCACCGATTTCGGCAAGGAACAAAAAACGTTCTCTCACGAAGGATCAAGGAGCCGGATCTCCTGTCGTAAGCGGACAGGGAGCAGGCTTTCGAACAAAGGAAGGCGCGAGACATCTTACAGGGGACCGGGCGGCGTCGGAACCTCACACACGGAGAATGCGGAGAGGAGTCGCTCCCAGCTTTGTGGCACATAAAAAAGAAGGGGAAAGAAACTCATTCACAAGTAGGAAACGCACAAACGGGGGGAACTAGGGGGTACGGTGGGAGTAGTTAATCCGGGGAATCTCTTTCGGAAGGGTCGACAGATCAAAAAATGCTCATGCCTAACGCAGGAAAATAGGGAGGAACCATGATGCAGCGATGCACGGACGCCCGCACAAGCGGCGAAAACCGATCGGAAAGAAAGGGGAGGCGCATAAGATAAAATGGAATAGCCTTTCGGAATAGGGCGAAACGCACAGCCTGCAGATAGGTCAAGAAATAGGGACCTAATTTGAGGAACTGGAACAGGGGTGAGCTCTTGATGTGAAGAGAGCAAGCCTTTACCACCATTGGGGACCATAGCGCCAGATCTGTTCACTCCGACTAAAAACGCCACCCGGTCGGAAAGCAAAGAATCGGCCTAGGACTAGAGGAGTAAGAAAAACAAACCATGACAAAACCCAGAGAACAAGCGTCGCTTTCTGTCGCGTACCAACAGGCGCTGGGCGACGAAGATATGCTGAAAAATTCATTTCCAACTCGGGGGGGCACAATGTCCTCCGGGAAGGAGGCTGAAGGTCGAGTCTTTTAGCTGGAGCAGGAGCCGCGGTGAAGTCGATCACAATGCCCCAATTGGAAACATCCGGGACTCCTCAGTATGCGGCAGAAAAGGACGGGAGGTAAACGAAAATAGGGAGAATTGCCTCTCTAAGAACTCTCAGCCAAAACAAAAGATGCCCTCTCAGGGGGTTACTCTTACAGGGAAATCTCACTCTAAAGGGTGCGCATGTGAAGGAGTCAATTAATGGTACGGACAGGAAAAAGTCCGGGGGCCTGGTCTGCCGACAGC
>Ga0179591_1273386_pt1 | contig 13870 bp, 22 predicted proteins | sample CZOMad2_1_08_16f_FD_182891 | JGI IMG/M metagenome (GOLD analysis project Ga0179591, IMG submission 182891) | Vadose zone soil fungal communities from Angelo Coast Range Reserve, California, USA - CZOMad2_1_08_16fungal (PacBio error correction) | ecosystem: Environmental > Terrestrial > Soil >...
CGTGCGATCTCCAGCAACAAAAAAATAAAACGAAAAACCAATAAAACCGGGATCAGGGGGGATGGTCACAACACCCCAGAATGCGTCCGCAATTTCTGAAAGGTAAGGTTGTGCTGTGGAACCAATGAAAAAAAAGTGGCAAAACCGAGTTAAAGAAAAGCCGGGACGACAGGAATCCCTCGTCACCACAATTGGGGGGATGACCAATTGGGCTGCTGGTTGAGAAAAAGATGGCGGAAATACGGGACTCGCTTCAGGGGGGAAAGGTCACCGCGAACAAACTAGCGTACCGGAACACTGGGTGCAAAAACTCTTACACGGGATTTGAAGGGGGTTTGGAACCGGAAAAGAAGAAGGCAAGGCTCCCCAGGTCGTTCCCAACAAACGACCATCTTCAGGGGGGGGGCTTGGGAAAATTGTCCTCGAAGGCTAGAATGGCCGAACGAGGAAACCTTGTTTGGCACGAAAAAAATACAGCAGGGGGCAGGCACCCTAAAAAAAAACAGGGTGGACTTCTGAAAGAACATTAGACAGTCCGAAGCCACGGGCAACGTCAAAGCTCGGCAGTGACGAAAAGGAGTGAAAACCAAAAAAACAAACGGACGTGGGGACTTTCGTACAATGCCACCAGCACAAGTAAGTTCCCGCCAACTACAACCTTGACAAGATAAGGACTACCATGGGGGACGGTGAGTAAGGCAACCCGAAAGTTAAGATTACTTCTTTGGATCGGGCCAGCCGATGGTTCCCTGGTGGGAGATAATCGAACACAAAAAGGAGCACCTTCAAAGCCCAGGGAATGGGTCGTCAACCAGGGGTAGGGGGGGGGGCCGACACAGAACGGTGGACGGCCCAGGGGAACGTCCAAGGAAAAGAGGGTGGCCGGGGGGAAGAGACACATCCCGGAAGAAGAAAAGGGGACGCGAATATCTCCATTGGGTATTGGGTGGGGGGCACCTCGATCCGGGAAAGGGGGGAAACACAAGCAAAGTCATTAAGAAGGGAGGAGCCAAACGGAAAGAGAAAAGAGGCATCAAACAAAGGTCACCATCAAAAAAATCGTAAGGAGGAGTTGAAAAGGAAAAAAAACTGGGGCAGGGCACCAACCCAACACCAAACCCCCCCCACAAACCCCCACCCCCAGCCTGGGAAATGGGGTTCCAAAAGGGGAAGAACTCGGGGAGTTCAGAACAGAGGGGGGGAGGGTCCAAAAAAGGGATAAGGACAATTGTCCGAAGGAAAGGAAACAGACCATGGCGTACCACAACAGGACAACGTTTTACCTCTCGAAGTCCGAAGAAAATCTGGTCATGGCAATGGAAACCTACCAGGGAGACCAAACAAATCCATTAACGGGGCAGGGGGGGGATTTCGCACAACCGCAGTGGGGAGGAAGAGATGCGACAGCGTAAAACAGTGAATACTAGTTTCACCCAACCGCTGGGGGACTTAGAAAAACGGGTGATGTGACGTCGCCAAAATCAGGTGGGAGAAAACCCGAGCTCCCATCGGGAGAAGATAAAATAAAAGAGAAAAAGGAAACAACTCGTCAGGACGGCGACAGAGGGTACCACCACCTTTTCTTTAAGAAAACTTGTGGTTCCTTACTTTTGTAATGGTTGCAAGGAGGGGTGCCCATTGGGTCAAAAGAGGAAGAAACAAGGAAAAGAGTTCCGGCAAAGGGACGATCGTCCGCTCAAGACGAATGCACACCAAAAGACAAACAATCCTCCATATAAAGAGTCAGGAGGCATGATCGGATCAGGAGTTCTAAAAAGGAGGGTCTGGGGGACCAAGGACGGGTACAGGTCGTACGAGAGTAGAGTAAATCAAAGTTCTAATACTCGTCCCTTAAAAGGAAAAAGGGGGTAGTTACTATAAAAAAAGTTTGGAAATAAAGGACGTGGAAGGCAGCACACGACCAGTGTTTAACGCAAAAAGGGAAAACATTCCAGGTTAAGGAAAACACCAGGAAACCCAAGGACAGCATGTCGAGGAGGAAAAAAAAGTACCAAACCTTATCAAAAACACTTTTGGGCTATTACCGTTTGGGGAGGGCCTGACAAAGAACAGTCAAGAGGAAAATAGTGAGGATGAAGACCTCGAAATACTATCAAAGGGGCCACAGGCTTTCCCCGTGGGGGGCCCGAAAAGAAGCCAGAGAAGAAACGGGATGGACGAGGGGCAGACCACGAGTCGGTGGGGGCCTAAAACGGGGGAAGGTCAAAGGGACTGCCAAAGGATGAGGAACGCAGCCAAAACGAAGTAAACGACGTTTGTGAAAAAAAGCTAACACAGAAAGAAGACACATTTGCTAGGAATAGGGGGGACACGTCAAGAAGGGGGCGATGAGGTGATAGAAGATCCTTCCAGCAACGAAATGGCAAGAAAAAAAGTGGCGGGGTGAAAGGGGGGGGAGTCAAAAAGAGAAGGCGTGGGGTGACAAAGTTGGAGCAAAAAAAATTGAACGTTAAAGGCCGTGAAAGCACCTCCCGGCAAAGAAGGACAAACAATTCTTACAATTGGGGAAACAAGTAGAAATGGAGAGGGTTAGGAACCTCCAAGGCCGTGTGAGATCGAGGCAGGGGAAAACCGCTGTAAGGGATGGAGCTAAAAAGACCCTACCGAAAGGCGGAGAACATCTGGCTAGGGAGAGTTTGGAAAAAAGGAGAAACATGACAGTGCGGTAACTGCAGAGAGAAAAAGACTCAAAAACGTTGGGGCAAAATCGAATTATAGCAAAAAAAGCAATGGAGGATAAAAACGAGCTTCCACCGAAGAGGGGACAACAGCCAGATCAAAATCTCGGAAGGTGTAGGCCATCAGAGGGTCACTCCGACAACAGAACTAGGCGGTACGACCCGATGTCCACTCTGCCAAAGGAAAAAAAATCCGGGGCAAACGGAAGGGGGGGGGGAACGGGTCAGGGAAAACCAGAAAGGGCATCATAATCTCCATCCAAAACTGGGCAACGACAAAAAATCCAACACCACGTCCCCGGAGGTAAAAAGACTTGAATAGTCAAAGGAGGGTGTGGGAAGCATATTACTTAACAGGAGAGGTAATAGGAAGGCTTGAAGGTAGAAAAAACTGGAAGACAAACTGGGCAATTTTATCCAGACAAAAAAGAGGGAAAACGGTTCCAATAGAGAGCCCCCCTCCAAAAAACATAACCTGCCTTAGTCAGGAAAAAAAGGGGGGGGGGGCGAGGAAAGATGGTGACTGCTATCAGCGTGCGGAGAAGTAGAGAATACAATGACTCAACTGAAGCATGGTTATATACTTGGGGGGGAATGGTCACGGCAAATAAGAACCGCCGCAACCAAGTGGGTAGTGCAAAGGGGAGACCAGAGGGGACGAGCCAAGAGAAAAAATGTTTCAAATGAAAACCGGGAGTAAAAAACTCGAAAAGGGGAAGTACGCCGGAGCCATAAGACCGGGGCTCTGGGGGGGGGGTAGGGGGGGGTCCTGTGACAAAAGGCCGGGGGTCTTTCGAGGCAAACCCCCCAAATCAATCCGAACCAACCAAGGGGGGGGAGATAGTCACCACAGGAAGGGAACTCCAACACCTTGATCTTTCCCAGAAAAGGAAAAGGATTTTGGAAAAGGAAGGACGATTGCGTCTCAAATGAAACTTGGTAGAAATTGCTGTTAACGAGGAGAAACAGGTAACTAAAAGGGCAGTTTTCCATCTGGAAGTCCATGGTTTTGTTTCTCCTTGGCGGGGACAATGTCGGGACAAAGGACAATGTGAAAGAATCCTTCGTCTAAGGCAGGTAATGCGGGTCGAGAGGCACAGAAAAAAAACGGAGAATTATAAAGGAAGGGAAGATTGGCTACTAGGTGTAGGGACTGACTTCATGAAAAAAAGACACTTTCACAGGCGGGCAACGCAATGGGCAAATCTTTTCTAACGCAAAGGAGTTACCGGGGGTTTCCAGAACACAAGGGGGACCTAAGAAGCAAAAGGGACGGGCACCTGCCCAGAAGAACATCAAGGGGGACCAAAATGACGAAAAAAGAAAGTCTGACGCAAGAAGATCAACCTGCAGGTGGGGGAGGAACTGCCCCGGAACTCAGGACAAGAAAGGGATAAGAGAGAAGGGGGACTAAGGAGGAAACCGACTGGGGCGAACATAAAATCGACCAGAAACAAATTGGAGATGGGGCTGATTATACTAAATCTTTTCGTACAAAAGAAAAGTCAAAAAGGTTTCACAGTCTATGCCATCTAGTGGAGCAAGACCCTTCCTCTTGGGAGGAAGGTGACCCAAAAACGCCAACAGAGGATGGGGCGATGCCTTATGGACCGAGAAGGTCCCCAGGAAAAAAGATGATCCGACTACATGGAGGTGAGCGACCTTAAACAAACATCCGTTCAAGGGAAAGAACGAGTCATCTTGTCGGGACAGAGAGGAGGGGGTGGAAAGAAGGAAAGAAACAAAAAAGTCGACGAAAGACGTTATGGGAGATGGGGGTCTCGAGGAGTCTGAGAACCTGCGGACCGGGTGTTATGAATTTTGGAAAGTGGGAAAAAGAGGGAAATGGCTAGTAAAACCGGAGGAGCAAAACAAGCCAAGAAATAGAGAAACATCGAACGTGGACCAGGTAATGTAGGAAGACCGGGGGGCTGGTAAGTGAAAGGCGGGGGGAGAAAACTGCTTGCAGAAAATCTAATCTTTCTGAAAAGAAAAGCCTGCAACGAAGACCCATTCACACGTCCCCGTATTTGTACTGGGGGGGGGAACGAGGGGGAATCAGGTATTAAAAAAGAGCCTAGGGGGGAGAAAAGGTCCGCGACAATTCCGAGACGGGCCCCTGCTACGAGTGTGCAAAAAAAAAGTTCTGGGGTATGCCCTCAGAAGCCATGGGGCAGTGTTTCATCAATTGAGGACTTACGTTGGGGCAAAGGAAGATGCCTTAAGAGGGAAAACCCTAAAAAACTGGGGGCCCAAATTAGGAAAAGGCAAAGAAACCATAAATTGGGTAGATATTGGACTGGTGACGCCCGTCACTCCGTTAATACAGGAGTGAAACAGCACAAGAAAAAGACAAAAGGCGGGGGAGGGGCAGGCAAACTCACACCTACCGAGCAAAAAGTTTTTTGAGGGGAAGGTTACCAGGGAAGTCATAAGGAAGCGAGTTACAAAGAGTGCCATGGGCCAGCACAAATTGGCCAAAACAGGCTGACCAAGAAAATCCGGGGGGTGAATAAAAACCCGAATGTAAAACGTTGCTTTCAATGGGGGGGAGGTGCGGGGAAGGGGAGTCCGCGATAACAAAGAATGGAGCCAGTTCGGCCCCGGCTAAAGAAATAGACGGAACAAGGGAAAAGAAGCGTGAAAAGGGGGAGGGCGAAAAAAACGGGAGTTTGACGTCTCTGGTGATTCAACTGCTTTGTGTAAGTAGAACCAGGATCGGGTAACAACGTCAGTAAACCGGACTGCGAAACGACGCGGGAGAGGAGGGGCAATAAGACCAAAAGAGGGGTTCAACGACTGCAGTTGAATTGCTAGATGCACGTTCAATCAGGGGGAAACGACGGACAGGGGTGGGCATTGTACGGGGACGAAGCAGTGGAAGAGTTCTTTTTTCGTCTACAATTTGCCAGGTCAGAGTTGCTGTTGAAAGACTAATGTATCCGACATCAGAGAGGGGGGATTGTTGTCAAGGGTCTGAGTGTTTGCGTGGGGTGGCAGAGCAGTTTGCAATTTAACATCCCCCCCCACACCGGGGGGAACCTCGTGTCAAGAAAACAACCTACCACCACTCAACAGACAGGTAGGAGCGGACCCCCTGACAAGAATTAAACTCGGGGAACTAAAGAAGTTGAAGCGACGCCGAATCTGGCTGAAACCAAAACTTGAATAGGGTGGCAATCGAAACTGAGAAAACCTGCCGATCGACACTGCGAACCAGCCTAGAGGGATCTGAAAGGTTACGCCAGGGGGAGGAGGATTGGGGGAAGAATAGGGTCGGCGTGGGGGTATACCCTGAACCGAAAGGGGGGCAGGCCTCACCGTAAAAAACAGGGGGAGAAGTCAAATACCCTGTGTACCCAAGAAATGGAGAACAACAGGGACGAGTCCGAGCGGGGGGAAGGTTAGGAGAGGAGGGAAACGTCGTAAAAAGAAAAAAGTGGAGGGGGGAAAACTATACAGCAATTTGGGTTCCGCAAGAAACAAGGGGACTAAAGGTCACTGTGGAGCTGGGGACAGGGGGAAAAGCAAAGGATTCTTTAACGCACAAAAGACGAGTAGGGCCTAAGGAGAAGTTGAAAGGAGGACCTCGAGTAAGAACGATTTTAAAGGGGGGGAAAGAGGAGGGTTCTCCTGTCCAAAAGTTGGGGGGTGGGGGTGTGTGGTGAAAAGGAAGGTGGGGGGTGTAAAAAAAAACGGAAAGGGGGGCTTACTTACCTGCATAGTTATAAAAAGTGTTCCGTAAAGAACTGGGGGTTTGGGGGGGGGGGGTTGGGGGGGAAGGAAGTATGGAAGGGCCAAAACGCAGGGAGGACGGCCCTTACACAGGGGATGCCTGGAAGCTGTATTAGGAAAGCGGGGAGAAGGGGGGTGGGGGGATGGGATGCACATGAGGGGAGGTACCTTCCTGTCACGAGTGGGGGTTGGCCGGGGGGGACCCTAAGACGTCCGGGAAGGGGTATACACCTGACCAAGCAAAACTAAACGAACAGACCACAAGAACAACTAGGCTGGGACGAAAGAAAAAAACTTGAACAGGCCTGATGGCCCCCGTAGTTGGGTAGGGAAGTTAATCCAAAAAAAAAAAGAACAAAAAAAGATCGACGGAAAGGTCAAATGGGCCTTCACCTGAGGGGGGGGTGCGTCCTAACGTCCTTTCTGAAGAGAAGTCCTTAATCTGGGATGGTATCTAATGTGGCAGGGGGATAGAAAACAGGGGACATCACGTGCAAAGGGATTCGAAAACGCCCCCCCCTTTCCCGAAAATGGAATGAGATTCCATGAAACGCGCCACTAACTTGGGTCTATTGGGAGGAGGTTTTAGGTGGCCTGCAAAAGGGGAAAGGTAAGACTCTTGGAACAAAAAACAAAAGAACCTGAGAAGGCCAAAGGGCGCAAATCGTCTGCAGCCGGATCTGTCTAAAAGGCACCACAAAGGAAGGATGTAATAAGAGGCAACCCTGAATGATTATTGGGTGGTACAACACGAAAACATCAAAAGACCGAATGAGGCAAAGAACAAATGGAGACGGAATACTTCATTGAAAAACTAAAAAGGTGCCCAGCAACGAAAGAGGGAGAAAACCTTAGGAGAAAAGAATTAAAAAAAAAAAGAAACTGTAAGTGGAAAAAAAAAAAAAATTGCCCCTTACGTGGCCATGAGAGTAAAAAGGGGGTGGTTTACTTTAACGGTGGGGGGGGGGGGGGGTTCGAGCAAGACGTGCAAGACTTAAAGCTTTAAAGGCAGAAAAAAAGACCGTTTTTGGCAATAAAACAACAAACACAAAGGGGGAGCTCCGATTCTCTGGCCAAGGCTGGAGAAAGGGGAAGAAGTCATGTTTTTTTCAAGCAGGGGGGTGAAGTCCTCCCACGATCATCACAAGGGGGGGGAAACGCAGTTGTGGGTAAAAAAAAGGGTGGGACATCAACACACCGGGAAAAAAGGGGAAAAGGATGGGTCGGGGACTTCTCACACGTAACTAAACTCAATAGTCAAAAAAAGAAAAGGGATTATTATTAAAAGAGTAAGGTTTTTTACGTAGCTCAAGACATAATGACCAAGCCACATCCAACGGATAAGGGGGTGAAGGTCCACCCAAAAAAAGAGGCCGTAAACAATAATATTGAGGGAGAAGTAGTAGGACGACAGGATATTGGTAGGGAGACTGCGCTGGGGGAGAACGTTTACGAGTCACCGACCAAGGGCCAAACTCGAAAAAACAAACGGGTTGTTTATTCCAGAAAATGTTTGGAATAGGCTTGGACGTGAACCGTTGGAAAGAAAGTTAGACCTTCGAACATTACAACACAAACGTTTAGCGATTGGCGGGACCGGGTGACCACGTTCAACGGAGAAATAAAAACCGTGGCCGGTGTGGGTGAATTTCACCGAAAAGAAAAGGACCATTGATCTCTGCAGAAAAAGTGGGGCAAGGGTGCATGTGTTTCAAAAGGGGGGAATGTCCCGAAACGATCTAGAACTGGGGGACCAAGACCCACGGAACAAGAAGGAATTGGGGGAACAAAACTCATCAGAGGCAGGGAGGGAAGAGAACTGGTCCCTTCTACCCCCAAAAAAAAAAAAAGATAGTTGTGACTACCGCGCCTATGGGGGAGACAATTCAGTCGGGGCGTTACTCAAAGGGGAAGGGTAAAAGCACAAAGGAGGGGAGAGTCGGGAAAAGGGAAACACGCGCAAAAGAGGAAGACAAACCAACTCGACCAAAACAAGTGGGTCGTTGACGTGAAGAGTAAAATCGGGCCAGGCTGGGGGAAAAAGGGGGCCATCCGAAGACGGGGGGGTCCGGGGGGATTCCACAACGCACACTCGCAAACAGAAAAAAGGGTAACAAAGTCAGGAATTGTCGCACTTCATGGAGGGGAAAGACACGCTTGTGGTTTACTTGCTATGTACAGTAGAAAATAGGGAGTGCCTGGCACGCGCAGAAAAAAGGAAAGACACTCCGGTAGCAAAGGAAAGGAACACAGGGGGTTCGACGATAGACTAGTGTGGGGGTATTTTTGGTCGTGGGTTCGCACGGCACGTGGCAGTTAAAAGGGTGCTGAAAGAAAAAGAGCCTGTGAACACGAAAACCTAAAATATACATCAAAGGAACAGCTCATAAACAAAAGATGTTATACTAGAATCTTGTGCACAGGGGGGCTAGGAGAAAAAAACAGACCTGGATCAGGGTCAGGGACCGGCGTTGTCCGACTGGGGAGTGGGAACCATTGTATAAACGGAAAAAGTGGTGGGGACAGCAAAGGGAAAAGGGCACACACCCTTTAGGTAAAAAAGATCGGCCAAAACAAGAGAAAAAGAGTTACGGGAAATCAGTGCACCGAGGGAAGGGTAAAGGAAAATAAAAAATACGAAACGGAATTGGGTTCGGGGTCCAAGGGGAGAGAACATCATTGAGAGTAGGATAGCCGTACAAAAAACGTAACCGGTTTTAATCGAGGGGTTAAAACTAATGAAGGGAGAGGAAAACAACGGCTGGTCGGTCCCTGAAAGAAAAAGGACTTCCGTGGGGGAACTACCGATCACGCAAGAGCAGGCAGAGTACCTAGCCTCAGAAAAGAGTCAGTTTGTAATTCGAGAGCAGAGAAAAAAGGGGTTTGCCAACTCCGGGTAAGGAAGAAAATTGGGGATTGCCAGGAAGGGGAGGAAAAAGGGGCATTTTTCGTGCAAGGGGAGTAATTATCCCACAAGACTTAACAATTCAAAGCGACTCAAGGGTCTCTAAGGAGAAAATAGCAAAATAGAGAAGGCAGGCAAGAATCTCCTCGGCGCAAGGGTTATGCAGGGGTTTACCCGTGACGTTGAACAGCCGGAGCTAAATTGGGATTCGTGATAAAAAGGCGGATCTAGTACCGTAGAGTAGGAAAGGGATAAGGTTTTAAAAGGCCGGTGTTTCTGCAGGGGGAGGAATGACCTTGCGCACAGGGGGACAATAGGTGTAAATTAAGTTCCAAGGGCTTCTTACAAAGAAGGAAGACAAAAAGGGAATAGAAAAACGAAGAAATTAGATGTGCCCAATCACTTTGAAAGGAAACTGATAAGACCACTAAAAAGGGAACACTCTGAAATTGGTGACGGGTGAACCAGCATATCAATCAAAAAAAAGGGAGGGTCCAAGAGGGCAAGTCTGGAAAAAGAAAAAAGAAAGGGTCTTGTAACTCGGTGTGAAAGGGGGAACAGTGCCCTCAAAAAAAATATCGTGAGACTGAAATTCTGAACTTTGGGAACGCTATCGGGGAAAGAATTCACGGCGGAATCCCAAGTCTTGTCAAAAAAAAAACAAAGGGGGTTCAGGCATCAAAAGAAAGACGAAACGTTGGATTATATTCTGGTAGGGATCCCACCCACAGAACCTGAAATGAAACAACGAGGTGGACTCTATCGTCCTGAAAAATCAGTACGAATTGTGCAGCAAAGGGGGAGTTTCAGAAGGGGCACACTTTTCGAAAAAAGGAAGACATAGAGAAGGGGGGGTGTTAAGTAAATGGGGTTCAATAAGGGATTCCAAGAAAGAGTGAATCAAGCCGGTCGACATCCTGCACCAGTCTGTGTCATGGAAAAAACTCTAAGGTGGCGAAAGATTTGATTAAGACAATTCAAAAGGGAGGATCTGAGGCACCGGCAAAAAGAAAGAAAAAAATTGAAATAGGACGGGACGAAATCCCCCCGACCGATATGAAGACTGCGGATTCTGGTGGGGGTGGAATAGTCTCAGGCAAACGGAAAGGACCTTCAAGCATCCACACCCTTGGGCCAAGAAAAGGAAAACATCACATGGAAAGGAAAAACGGACCGTCAATCAAACGGATTAGGGAAGGCGCATAAAAACACCGCCAGCATCAGAGGGGTAACTATCATGGTGAACAGGCCGGGTCAAGAGGGTTATCACCCGCAGCAGCGTAGGGAAAACAATGAAACGGGTAAGTGAAAGTAAAGAAGAATGGGAAAGGTAAATAGTTGGTAGTGGTGCTTGAAGAAGAAACGACAGGTACATTGATGAAAGGCCAAAGACTTCAAACAGCACCAGGGCGGACTTACGTCCATCAAAAAAAGAATAATCCAACGTGAGGAGTGTTTAATAAGATGTAAAGGGAAGAAAAGTATTAAGCAGGCCATAGAAATAGTACCTGATGCCTTGAGTGAAGTCAGGGGGCAGAAAGGGGGAAAAGGCCCCTTTCCAGAAAAGGTACAAACAGAAGAAAGATCTGAACATCAGGCTCCACCTGTCATGAACTGTCAAAAAATTAAGGGGGTTCCTAGAAAAGAAATGGGGAGGGTCCCGCATCCGAAAGGATCACTTTAAGAAACCGCTGGGGTTAATCAGTTCCAGGGGAAATTGGAGTGGGGGGGAAAGAAAAAAAAGCAAAATCTTCCCATATCGAATCTGTTGGGGTGGAAAGCTACAGGGATAATTCCTAGGTAGAAAGGGAAGTGGGGAAGAAATATCCTGGGTGACAACCGTAAAGGGAACCTAGGAGGAAAATGATTTCTAAGCAAGGAAAAAAAAAAAAGGGTAACAGAGGGGTTATGTGAACAGGGAAAAAAAAAAAAACCTTCGGGTTTTCGGACTACGTCGACCCAGAAGTGACCGCAAAAAACAAAAACGGGGGGTACCAGGGTTAAGAAACCCAAAACAATTGCAAAGGTACCCTCAAAAACACTCGGATATTGGGCAGGGACTGGGACGCTATTGTTTAATGGAGAAATGGGATGCGCAATTAAAACTGGGGTACAGACTGATTGTTACGCAAAAAATATTGCAAAAAAAAGGTTAACTAAGTAGTAGCAGAAAGAAATTGTGCGCCGGGGCGTGCCAAAAAAACAGGGGGTTCGGAAGGTGGGAATGGGGGGGAAAGGAGAAAGGAGGGCGATCAGCCCGGAAAAAAAACAAAAACAAGTTGAGGAAGGGGGGGAAAGAAAATATGTAGGAACAGTATGGTCAGCAGCAGCTTGAAAAAAAAACCGAAACACCACGAATGTAAGAACAGCGCAATGGCCAAGCCAAGGACGCCTGGGGAGGGGGAGGGGGGGGGGGGTTGTTGGGTGGTGCAGAAAGAAAAAAGAAAGGAAAGGGTCTCAGGGAAAGTGTGGTTAGCCAAAAGAGCCAGCGGCACCCCTCGTCTGTCGTAAAAGAAGAAAGGCACGTTTTGGCTGGAAAACAAGCCAGGGGAAAAGAGGGGTACGCAAATTTGGGGGGACAAAAAAATATATAAGGGCCCAAGGAGACCAGGCGTTGCAAAGTAGAAGAACCGAGGGAGAATGGCGAAGAACAAATTGAGGGGGGCGACGACGAGGGGGTTTGTCACCTCGGGGCACAAAGTCCGAGCTCCTAATGGTCAGAGGGAGCACTGAACACAGCAGGAAAGAGGGACTGCTATTCTATGACAGGAGAAGTGCAGTGACGAGTAAGTCAAACAAAACTACATGCTTCGGCAAAAAAGGAGGGGCCAAAGCATCTCTCCTTGAAGAGAAAATCGGTTAAGGACCGAAAGGGAGTGGAAGGACGGCAAAGATAAGGGGAGAAGGGCCTGACGGGATGGGGGGAGTCCGATGTGAAGTATACCGGTGATAACTTCCACGGCACGGGATCCGGTGGGACACTTGGGGAGGCTTAAAGAACTGTTAGGTCCAAGAAAAAAAAATAGTGTTCACAACTCCAAGGGGACGGTAGTTGGGAAAAAAAAAAAAAGGGCCGGGCCCCGTTGCGTGTTTTCTCCAACGGCTTCTACTGCAAGATCATGGGGGGGAAAAAAGACCAAAAGAAAAAACCTTGTTGCGGGGGAAACTCCCAAAAGAAAAGAAGAAAAAAGCCAAACGGGACACTGGATTTCACGGGACGACTGAAGATGTTAAATGGAAAAACCGAACGGGGAGAACGAAGAAGAAAGACGTTTCGAAAAGACCGTGACAATGGCATCATCGGGGGGGGGGAAGGGGGGGGTTATGGCCCTCCCTAGTATGGGATGGGGGGGGGGGGGGAACAATCATCCTTTAGGGACGGCGCATTGGAAGGGTAATATTTTAAGGTTACAGCAACAAGGAGGACCGATTTAAAGGAAGCAATCAAAAGTGTCGAGCAAGAGGTTAAGGCAGTGAGACACACAGTCGGGAAGTACAGTGAGGTGGGGCCGCTATAAGATCAAAAAAAAACTTAGGGAGGGTCTTCAAACTCAAAAAAGAAAAAAGACCGACCGGGTACAAAAAAGAAGTTTACAAGCCGAATCAGTTGTCAAGCCAGGGGGGCCCCCAAGATCTGCGGCACAGGTAAAAGGGGGGGGAAAGAAGAGCCAAACCCACTGTTGAACACAGAGAAGTAACAGTCCCCAGAATCCCGTTATAGAAAAAAGAGGGTGCCAACCGCACGGGTGGCAAGGACTTTCAAGGCATTGAAGAAAAGGAGAAACAGGCTATCACAGGGGGGGAAGAAAGCCGACGAAAAACTACAAGGGTAACAAACGATCTTTGGTAACGGGGGGGATGCAGGAACACTTCCAAAAAAAAGGGGGACTGAAGAAACGGGGATGGACGCTTGTGGAAGAGAAAAAAAGTGTCAAAAAGTACGTGGGGGGTGTCCGTCGCACCAACAGGGATGGGGAGCCTATGCAAGAAGAGGTCAAGAGCTAACTGGACTTTTCGGCACGAAGTCTGGGGGCCAGCGCAGAAAAAACCGTGATCGGCCAAAATGGGAAAAAGCGTTCACTTACGGGGCCGAAGTTGGAAGTTACCAAAGAAAGGTGTCAAAGGAAAAGGGAGTCCGGCTACCAAATGGGGGGTGGTACACAAAAACTGTTTTGGGAGGGAAAAAAGAATGGGTTCTTGAAAGGGAAAAAGGAAACACAACGTTGAAGAAAAAAAAAACATGGACTCCGAAGAAAAGGCCACCCCCCCGGGGAAAAAAAAAAAAAAGGGTGTCACAATCTACACACGGGACAGGATAAGCACTTTTGAATGGTGACGTCGATAAACGTCACTTCATACGCGGGGAAGTAATTCAAACGAAAAAAAAAAAATTCGAATCTGAGCATGGAATGACTAATGTACTCTTTTTGAGAGAAGGCTAGTTAGCTTAGAGTCTGGGGGCCCGGGCGGGGGATATGGAAAAAGACACCCGATAATCCGCAAAAAACGGAAGTGAAAAATACCAAGTTCG
>Ga0179591_1473486_pt1 | contig 13870 bp, 12 predicted proteins | sample CZOMad2_1_08_16f_FD_182891 | JGI IMG/M metagenome (GOLD analysis project Ga0179591, IMG submission 182891) | Vadose zone soil fungal communities from Angelo Coast Range Reserve, California, USA - CZOMad2_1_08_16fungal (PacBio error correction) | ecosystem: Environmental > Terrestrial > Soil >...
AGGCGGAATAATAATGTGGGTAACTGATAGCAAGTATTGATGCAAGAACGCACTTAAAGAATTGAGCCAAGAGGTCAGGGCGTAATGCAACCTGGTTCCTGCTTTCTTCCCGATCATGATACTTTCTTACGCTGTTGTAAAAGAGCGTTCCGGGGGGGGAGAGAGACGAGACGCGTGAAATGCTTGAGCGTCTTCAGGGCGGAAAGACTTGCGATCGACCAAACTAATCGAACCCCTCATGAACCAGCGCTGTCCCCGCGCGCTTGAAGAACCTAATACGCCCCTGTAAGCTCAGCCGGCAAATACGGACTGCAACGTCCGTGGTGTCGATGCGTGTTTATTTGGGGCTAGACAAAGTACAGTTAACTATCGAAATCCGTGCAAGAGGAAGTCACAGAGACCCTGCGAAAATACCGGGGCAGAAGAACCAGTGACAAGGTAACTGCCTAAAGGGTGGGACTTTGCTCATGCGCTCAGGGCCCCTTTTAACCACCTATTATAATTTAGTGTGGCGTTCCGACGGAGCTTATGTGTAATTGTCGGGCACCCGCCCGCCAGACGCAATGCGACTAACGGCGCGTTTTCGCGAAGCGGGTCTACGGAGAGTAAGAAGAGGGGACGGGGTGGGAGGGGAGAAGCGCCAAAAATAACCGCACGCTGAACCTGCACAGGTCCCGTACCCGCCAGACACGCGCACTTCCCGCACAGGTCATCTCTCTAACCCCATACAAACCCCAATCCTAGCTCGCACCGCAGCCTGTCTCCAGGCCCCCACGAAGTACGGCCCCCTGCTCTACCCCCCCCACCCCCAAGCACGTCACGTGCGACCTGCCCCGCCCGCAACAAAGCTCTTTTCCCCCTCGTCCAGGCCTACCCCCCACGCTGGAACCACTCCACAATTGTCACTTCCGCGGACCCCTCCCATGAATGCGACTTTTGCAAGCCAGGACTCGTCGCCCTGTGCCCCCCGCCCCCGCCCGTCTGTGCCCAGTTCTCGTGGGTGCGTCCCTCGAACAAGTAAGACACGCAATCCCTACATCGCCCGCGCTCGCGAGCCAACTCCAGCTGCCCTTTGGTGGTACGCCCGCAGTCATCCCCCCGTTCACCCACTATCCCCCCCCACCCTCTACTCTTCCCGAACGCCTCAGCCTTCGTCATACCTCCACGCATCGCCAGACAGGACGACGCCGTGAGGCCAGCCCCCTCGCAAGCAGCGCCTAGGGGGCGCCATCACGTCGTCCAATTTCCGGTCGGCTCCAGCGTCCACGTCCAAACGGATGAAACGTGCGACTGAAGCTAAGGAGGAGACCTGGCTGAGTCCGCGCCCGGTTGGCAGGAGTTGGTGAGACGAGACAATGAAATAGGTGGGGGGTTGATATTGCCAGGGTCTAGGGCCGGAACGCCTGGATGAGGGGACCGGAGAAGCAGTTAAGAAAGTAAATGCCAAGGAAAAGGCAACTAACGGGGTAAGGGTTTTGACGCGAGTAAAACTAAATAGGTGTGGCTTGGTGGGAGGAACGTAGGGGGTTGTACGGGCGGGGTGCCCATGGGGTACGGAGTGCGGGTGGGAGGATGGTAACAGGGGCGGATGTCAGGGTGGCGGTGGTGCGAGGGGGCCCCCGCGGTTTGCGCGGGGATGCGATCGAGAGTGGGATATGCTTAGGGGAACGTAAGGCCCAGGGCAAAGGCGGAGCCGGACACGAACTTGAAGCGGAGTGTATATATAGGGCGAAAAAGTCAAATATTGGGGGTGTTGGACTACGCTCACGTCCTGGCTAGGTCGAGGGGATCTTGATACATCAACCCGGCTGACAGCAGTATAGGGCCGGAGGTGGCAGTTGGGACCTCGTGCAGCCGAGCCCATGTGTAGAAGGGGATAATAGAGCACTCTAATGTTGGAGTACGGGGAGGCGGTGTAGGAACTAATAAATTAGGGGCGGTGAGCTCTGGAAGAACTGGCGGTTGGGGCATAGGAGGGAGGAGAACGCGCAGAAACGTGGCTCTGTGCTGGAATTTTGTGGGCATCGCAATCGGCGGGGAAGAAAAGGCAATCTGACAACTACGGATCCAGCCAAATCGAGTCCAGACCTGCTCTCGCTCTACTCCATCTGACACAGCACCCACACCTGCCGGCACGGTCATTCCCAAGCACGGCATATGCGTCCGGCTGCCCACCACAGTCACGGCCCCAGAAGAAAGGCGACCACTCGCGGGTGGTGTTCTCGGGTCTCTACCGGGCTAGGGGCCGTACATCCCGCCAATTACAACCTTGGCTCAGGGGCCTGTTTATGGCTGTAAAGGTGAGAAATGGTTTTTAGGAATAGAGGAGCCGTAACAGTGCAGGGAACTGACACTACGAAGAGTAAAACGCCGTATATTGTTACAAAAGGTGAAAGAATGACAGAAGATGGAAGGCCTAAGTGGTGGGAGAGACAGTCTATACTGTAGTGGGCATTGACCTCGGGGTTGGGAGCAACGGTTGGGGTGGGTCGCTGCGGGGCTCGTGCGTGTCCTGGGTGCGCGGGGGACGAGGCAAACGAGGTCGCAGCGAGAAAGTATAGGTAATGGAAGGGACTCGTGCGGTTTTGCTCTTGTGTCTTCTAGCCATTCCTTCTTCAATATGACCTGAAGCGTGGAACTATAATTTGCGCAAATGAACTAGATACATAACAAATCTACGAGGATATCAACGAGAACAGGCAACATTTGTAGGTACCTATAATCCTAACGCGCTTGATTTTAGTAAGATTTCCTGATTCAGTATTTTATAACCACTTCACTACCAATCAGGTGTATATCGGTGGGGTACTTCATTTTGTATGCGCCCGAGGCCGGTATCATCAATTTCCTGGTTATTCAAAAAGTCTTGGTTACATTGTGGTTGCGGGAATATTAGCCAGACAGGTTCATCTAATGGTTATGCGTATGGATTTAATCCAACCATATTGAATTACTGCCGATACCACAAGCTGCTATGGATGCTAATTTCAGGCGCAAGCGGCATATTGTTAATATAATATATTTTCCATTATAGAAAAGGCTGCTGAAGTGCAGCCTTTTTTTATGCGTAAATTTTTTTTTTGCAGAAAGATTTCCCGCTATTTAAAAGGGAGATACACTACAAGACATCAGGTTAACTGGATTAATTTTATCTTTCTTCGAAGATGTTCTCAGCCATTAAGTCCGATTGAAAATTCTTTTTTCAAAGTTTCTGACAGGCTTTTACTTTCTATCACTTGTACCAGCAAGGGTCTTGCTATTCACCAACCCATTTCAAATGGGCAGTTCTGTGAATAACCGTAATTGCCGAGTAATTGGAACGGCAAAGTTCATTATGGGAAAAACCAGCCAGGCCAATAATTTTTTGGCGCCAGTTTTTTTCAAATGCCTGGAAAACAGGAAACGGTTATCTTATCACTTGTCTCGCAGAATAGCATCCGTTTTGTGTCTTGTAAGCAAATAAGATTTTAAAAGCATCGGCTTTCTTGTGTCAGGTTTGTTTTCCGCGATGATCAAAAGGCTGACCAGTTTTTATTAAAAGGAACCGTTGTTTTCCTAATGCCGATTTGATAACCTTCCGCGTTGTTTGCCATCAATAAAAAGAAGAAGGAGGATCAAATGACGATGTGGCTTCGAATTTTTGCCTGGATTACATGTTCTGTTTGAAGAATTAAAATCCGCTACCAAAAAATAAATTATCCATCGCTACCGAATGTGCTATAATATAGTAGTAATGACCTTATCAACAAAAACAATGTGAAGTCCTTTGGCGTACCATTCTTTAATGAGAAATATCAGAAAGTGAATATTAGAAAGTGATATCAGCAAGCCATCAATCGCATAGGAACATAAATTCCTGTACATTCTCTGCGTCCCCGCTGTTGCCGAGTCAAGCGCTGGGGTTATGATGACCATCGTAAATCCCCTTTTCATGCGCCGACAGATCGATCCCATTAATCACTTGTGAAAGATGGGCTGCAATTTCCTTAACTACTACACCGATCGAATGACTCTTTCCTTCTTTTAATCCTGATGCAATACGAGAGGAAGAAAAACTTGATTTTACCGGCTAACTCGAGATCATATTTTTGGTGTAGTACGTACATCCGGGCGTCTTTGACTGTCTTTGGATCGTTGATTTGGATACATTGATTGCCTTTGGCAATAGCTTTTATCGTAACGGCTAAGCTTCATATTTGTTGTTCTTTTATGGAAAGTCCCGGCTTAAATATTTCTTTTTACCAAACTTTTTTTTAGTGATGGATCTTAGTCAAATTCATTGGAAAAAATCCGTGAACAGTCTCAAAAAAAATCGGGAACACCGATACGAAATGAAATTGCAAAAAAGAGGGCCAAAGGAACAAGCCCCCCATCTCGTGAGCCTTACTAAACGTCGAACAAATGCAGTCCAAAATGTTTATGGAGCCACCACAATTTCTGTGTAGACTCTGTCTCTGGTTTTCATGTAAAATAATGTTTTATGCAAAGTACTCGCCACTGACAGTTCCGATTGCTGTAACGAAAATGGTCTTCGCCGTAATGAAAAGATTTCGCCGCGGTTGCATTGTCAAACAAGAACAGAGCTTAATTGACCAAATTGATTACATTACGCTTTCTTCTCCCTTCTTCCCCCTTATTTGTTCTGCATTTCTTCTTATTGCACCCATCGATCATAGTGACTTCCGGGATATTAGTAACTCGAAGCTACCCTTATTGAAAACAACAGGTTTAAACGCGGCAGTAAATCACTGCCCCGGTTGGATCTATTACGATCGTCAAACCATGCTTATCAAACAACAACTGCATGATATACACGAATTCTCCAAAGAAGCAGGAAACAGTTATCTTCATTGCTATTTACCTTGTCTTCTCCTTTCTTCACCTCCGCCTCCTTTCTCAAACCCGGCGAGTTTACCCGGCGCCGCTCAACATCCTTCCGCGGCAGTAAACCTTTGCCCGTGCAACGGAACCGTAAAAAGGTACAAAGACACCGGTAGTAACCAAGCACAGGACAGTTTACGATACTGTTGCAAACGACCCGCTATTTTAATAGTCATCATACCGGTTAATTTCTTCAGAAATTGTGCGATTAGGTGTAATCAGTTGTTACAGTTGAATTGGCAATAGATACAAAAGGACCTTAGTGATGTTGTCTTTATCGTTTAGTCAACATATACAGGATAAAGAATCAAATTACCTCATACAAAAAATTTTCTATTTTATTTGGGGGGGGGGCAATCTTAGACATTACCCAATTTATTTACAAGCCCTATGCTACAATTCATGCCTAATGGGAGCCAAAGACTCTAATAGCAGTCCGAGTAATTCAGTCTGCGCGAAGCGCTTGCCGGTCGCCTGCAGTTGTGCAGTAGTTACTTCAGAAGGATCTCCCGGCGCTGATGTAGATATTTTTATACCAAGAAACTCCATGCCAGAGCGTTCGCCTTTATTGTTGTAGATGGTATCCCGTGTAACGCTTTATCTATTCTTTCACCACAGGACTATGATCATTGATGTATATAAAAGATCATCCTCCCCCCTCGCTCTTACGTCTTACCCTCCTCTTTCCTACTCTGCCTCCTGATTTCCCAACAAACCATCCTCCCATTTCTACTTCTTCACCCTACGTACCATTATCTGTTACCCTCATGCCCCTCTTCACCCCCCCGCACCACGCTCTACTGCGATACTATGGAGCAAGCGAGGTTCTAATGGTGTTGTATTCTCATCACAAGCTTCAGCAAATGGGCGCAAACCAAACACGTGGGGAGGAAAAAATACTGCTTTACAAGACAAACAGCCTACTACTTCGATACGGATTCGATGGATACAAATACCGACGAACTGGCTATGATGGACCCTTATAATTTCAGTTGTTTTATATATCTCTTATCCTAACTCACTTTCCAATTATACGCGCAATGCTGACAGGACTGCTGTATTACCAATATATAAAGAGAGAATAGGAAACTGATTCTCCGACATACGATTTAAACAAACCGTACCTCAAGACAATTAATGCAATCCCGGAAAGATTGGCAAGTGACAAGGACATCCAACTCACAAACAACCCCCACGTTGGACCGGAATAGCTTTTCAATCACGCATAAGCTTCAGATCGCTATCCCGCTGCGTCCACACCGTCTGATGAACCCCCTCCAATATAACTCCACTGAGTCACATTTACCGACCAACGCTACGCAATCAAGCCTTTTACACCTAAACTCTCACATTAATCACTCGACGGAGTGGACTTCGCACAAACCTCGCCACACTTTAACTTGATCATAAGCGGAAGCATGATAAATTAAAAAAAACTTGGTTTCACGTACCTGTAAAACACAACCACAATGCAAAACGCCATTAACACGGCTGTGCCTGGAACTTCTGATATCGGGGTGCAGGAACTAACCGCTTAAGACAATAGGTGACGTTACCGCCATTAATCCTTCCGGGACAAACGGACCATGTTTATGATGCCAATTCGAGCTACAGAACCCCGCTTAAGGCTCTTTTACGGCCCCTAAGAGTGAACCCGCCCGTCAACGCACTGAACTCGCCATATATAGAAGCCTCGACACAAACAGAGCCTGACTGCTCTCCCATAACCCCTACATAAGCCCTCGCTACGACATGTATAACTTACTAAACCCCCATATCACGCTACAACATCGCTCTGTCCTTAGCCAGCAAGTACTCCCCAACAACCCACGCCCGCCCGCCCCACACACACCCCCCCAACACGACGGACTACCCCCGACCAACAACACCCCCACACATACTGGCCGCTAAATGATAACATACAACTCACCTGAAACTCGACGCAGCTATGATCCACTCCGCATTTCACCGCACCTCACGCGCCCCACTAGCCTGCCGCCAGCCCCGCTTATGCCCCTGCCCTCAAACCATGCCCGACTAACATCGCTTTCTGACTCGACCTTCACCTACTCGGAATAGTCCACATACGGATTTACTATTCCATCCCTCACTGTTCAAACTCAAAACATGCACTCTGATATATTAAGTGTCAGGAAATTACAGCCATACAAGACCCTCGAGTATCCGAGCGGTACGATAGTATATATTCCCGTTGGTATCAATACCGGAGTAGCTTTTGCTCAACCATATACAACCCCCCCCCCCATACCACCCCACACCACCAACAAACGACCCCCAAGCCCGCCCCCGACAAACTTGCAGTTGACGGGCTTACAGCCGGCAAGCCCTCTAAGGTTTGCCGACCCCCAAACCAAACTACCCGCCTCCTCAACCAACACGAAACGTGACATCCACGCCAACAAAAGCGTCCTGCTGCCACGTCCGGCTTACAATTATGCACAGGAAATAGTTACATAAAGCACATTAACCAACCCTATTCACGGGCGCAGCATGGATCTGTCCATCTCTTCAAGGAGCAACAACCCTGATTTCAACAGCCCGAGCGTCCGCCAACCTCGCCCCCCCTACACGGAAAGTGCGTGATAACTGATCCCAGTCCTGCGTCCGCCTTCCCTGCGACCGCTTTTGCACCAGGCAACGCCTTTAGGGACAGAAATGTAAATCTTTTACTCATGAGAGGTAAGTTGAGATTCGAAGTTCCATGCGGCGAATCAAAGGAAATCACCCGAGGCCGTAACAACCCCATCCTAGCTATTCAACTGCGCCGTAATTACACCCTCGCCCCTCCACGACCAGACATGGCGGCTTACTCGGTCTGACACCTGAGGTTCTTCTCAAACTTCTACCAATCTTGAACGTACACATTCCAGATGTCAGACCTGGGATAACCACCTGATATCCTACCCTGCGAACCATTGAGTACCATCCAAAAAATGCCAGAGCCCTTGGCTCTATTGATCTTACTTCTTACACACCGGTAATTTAACGGCTGATTTTTTATCAAACGTTACCAAAAATTTATTAGTTGAAAATAAATTCTCCTACCTCAGGATATACACATCGCTCGCCACACCACGGTCGATTCAACCCTAGTAAATAAGACTACAGGTCTTAAAACCCCAAAAGCGCACGAGAAGGGACTGGGGACAAGGAAAAAAAAAAAACATGCAAGAAGTTGTATCTCCCCTGACTAGGTAGTGACGTTTAATGTTCTAACTAAACTTTTTGGTCAACGTTGCAATTAAAATCATCCCGTTAAGCAACATTTACCCACGTTGTTTAAGAAGTACGATCAAAGTACACAAAGATTTTATGGTTGATGTCAATGTTTCCCGTAATGTCTCAGGGTATAACCGGCCAGTCTTGATGGAAGTACCCATGTAAATTTAAAACCGCAATCATTCAAACCATAACCACCAATTCATGGAACGGTGACTCACCCCGTAATGAATCCCCATATGGGTTACGCCGTCTCTTCTTTAATACTCGCTTAAATAACCATATAGTAACCCCGATTTACGCCATAACTAACAATGACACATCGAACTAACCTTGTGCGATTGTATATACATTTAACCTTTCTTCACTCATAAGCTTCCTGTGAAAAACGCAGCCAGGCAGTGACGGAACGAAGAAAGCGACAAAATATTAAGAACCCCAACCCCCCATCCTTATTTACCTGTTCAGTTGGATCAGATGGGGAATCTGGCTGCTTGAAATCAGTCCGAGAGAGTAAAGAACCATCTGTCCGCAGAAAAATTCTAATGTCTTAAAATATTTCACTATCATAATCTATCAATAGCAAGAACGAGTGCAAAGATGATTGTTGCTGGATTCACACGTAGCCACTATACCGTTGGAGAAGGTTGTGGTTGTGCTAAACCAACCGGCGTGCGTAGCTCCAAACCAAATATAGCCAAAGCGTACATCAGGTTTCTGTACCCAACCCTGAGAAAAACTCAATCCCCCCACCCGTTCCACGTGGAATCACTCGTGAGGTCTATTGTAATTTGTCTGGTATATTTCCTGCCACAATTAATTTCACTCTCCACATGCATTGGTTTTTCTTGTTATCTTCTGAACAATGAGGGATTGGAATAATGTAAATACATTGGAATTAGTTAATAGTAATCAGGTCGACAAATGTCTATCCAGGTTACGTGATTGGCACAACGGCATGGCGGCATAACATGTGCCGTCGCGTGTAAGCTTATCAATCAATAAAGCCAGCTTCTTTCTCGATTCAGGAATTATACAGTATCCCATAGTTATAGCCAGCGTACCTTCTGAAAGAAAAATTTCTTAGTCCAGGTTATAGATACAATACCCGCTATAGTTATAACAATTAGACTCGTTCGTCTCAGCCTATCCTAACTCCTGCAATCTCATGAGTTGAAATCGGGTTTCAATGATTCCGTTTAAAACACATTAGCACGTTATGAGTCAAACAAAAATACTAGCTAACAAATTGCGGCAGCGATAAACAATCATTCCCTTTTCCCCTGAAGATAATTAATAATAGGGCCCGCTCGGTAACAACTTAAGTACATAGCTCTATTGTCTTACAATCAGGTTCAGTTTCCTGGCACCCCATCCGATATATGGAAAATCATAAATTTCCCACGCCCCGGTCATTTTTGCAGGTATACCTTGTGCGATACGTTGAAACAATTTTTTTTTAATTTTATCACCTTACTTATGATCAAATGACTTAAAGCTGCAGCCGATTTTGCGACAATAATTTTGGAAGTATTTCGGGAATTAAAAGACCTTGCTCTGTACCTATCGGGAGGACCTCAAGTTATAGTGACTGAATCGAACGCTGTAGCCGGCCAAGTGATCCATTCCTAAGCTATAATACTTATAGCGTTGGAGTGAAAACATTCCGTCCAAGCAATCCGTGTCCCCTACGAAATCCAACTGTCTCGCTTGCCCGGAGGTTCGCATATTGCTTTATATCGTTTTACTATCCAATCGGATAATCGAAATTGGCGTATTCCATATTTACATATATGGGTTAAATACTCCAAGCCGTATCCTGGTGCCGACTTGCCAGGACCGGTGAATCTTGGCTCTTTCAGGAAGAGTATAAAACAAAAAAAATTAAAAGGTGTCCATATCATATCCAATGCGTCATTTATTTTGTTTATCCCATACCGAAATCTCGCTCTATAAGTTCTGTCTGTCCTTTCCAGACCTGGAATTTTGTCCTCCTTTCTGTGGTATTAGAATAACAACACCATTATAACCTCTTGCGTACCATAATGCATGCAGATAGCACCAGCTCACATCTTTTAGTACAATCAAAAGCGGGGATCAATATCCTTTGGTGAAATGACGAATAGATAACGCGTATCACCCTCATGGATACCATCATAACAACAAATAAAAAGCGAACCGCTCGGTTGGGTATTGAGTTTTCTTCTCGCGTATAAATATATCTACAATCAGCGCCGGGGATCTCCTTCTGGTCAGATTAACTACTATGCACAAGGACCACCTGCCAGGCACCGGCACCGCGCTTTCGGCAGCTGAATTACGTCGGACTAAAGAGCTCTTCCGATCTTTTTGTGCTATCACATAGTATGATTCGTGATGAATGAAGAGTAAGGAGCAGTCGTTCACTGCCACTGATATGTGGGATAACCTACCCACTACCACACAAAAAATGAGCGAGAGGCCGGTGTACAAGGTCTTCTGGTATCTAATTGCCAATTCACTGTAACAAAACAGATTACCACTACTCAGAATTTCTGAAAGGGACGAAAATATAACCGGGTATGAACTGACTAATGAAAAATTAAAATATGCGTGCGTCGTTTCAAACAGTAATCTAAACTGTGCCATGTTTGGCATTGCGCTACGTGGTACGGGATGGCGCCCTCTTTCGTTGATTACTTTATACGGTGGTTCCACTACCACAGTCGACTCCAGTAATAGTTCGTTTGCAACCGGCCATAGGTAGTTCCTGCCACGTCAGTGTAAAAGATTGTACGAATCGCCGGGAAACCTAGCCGTTTCTTTATAGAAAAGACGTTTCGGAAGTGAAAAGAAAGACGCCGCCGGTAATAGTCAATAAGATAAACTGTTCCTGCTCCTGTTCTTTCCCTTTTATCTGTGAGAGATTCTTGTCAGAAATGCAAGTTTGGAATACAGCTTGTCTCGTTGCGTATTACACACAATATCCCGGGCAGCTATTTACGGCCCACGCGTTACACCTGTGTTCTTCCATACGGGGTACATTCATGACGAATAACAACCCCGGGCAACTATGATCGCCTCTGGTGCATAGAAAAGGCAGAAAAATAAAGGGAAGAAAGGGAGAGAGAACGTAATTAAGAATGGGGTAAGCCTGTTTCTTTTGTTAACAATCAATCCGCTTCTGGGCGGCAATCTTTTTCAGGTACCATTATCCGGCACCGCCATTTTCTAAGCCTCGGAATTCAGATGAATACTCTCTCTTAAAAACCTTTCCTATTTAACAAGCACAGATGGAACTGAAAACACAGGAACATTCCTACCACCTATAACTTGTGTGCTCCTAAAACATTTTGACTGCATTTTATTTACGTCCTATCGTGTGCCATTATTTAGTATCATGTCATTCGGGATCGTTTTCCCCGGATTCTGTTTTCGATACCTGTTCCCGGATTTTTTCCAATGATTTGACATAAGATCCCATCCTAAAAAAAAGTTGGTAAACAAAGAATAGTATTTAAAACCCGGACTTTCAAAAGAGAACAAAAATAGTTAAGCATTGTTAATAATGCATTCAATCAGCCGTTTACGATCAAAGATAGGCCAAAGCACTCATGTATCCAAATCAACCGTCCTCAAGAGCATTCAAAGAGCACGCAGCCGTATGTAAGTACAACACAAACCCTCACCGCAAATTGACTGCACTCGATATATAGCCCGGAAAATCAATCTTTTTCTCTTCCTACATCGTATTGGTTCATATCAGTATTTAAAGAATCGGACGACATGCATTCGAAAAATCGGATGTATAACGTTACGCGTGAAAGAATGCCAGACCACATTGTTCTTCACAAGTGATTAATCGGTGAGGATCTAATCTGTATGCGCATGAACGACAAGGGATACCGGGTCATCATAACACAGAGACCTCATGCAATCGACGGCAAAGCGGGAAGCAGAGGACATGTACAGGAATTATTTCCTATGCGATTTATGGCTTGTTGCTGATATCACTTCTAAGTTCACTTCTGAACCAGGATATTCTCATTTCAAGAATGGATACGCCAAAGGACTGATCCCATTGGTTTTTTGATATGGTCAGTAATAATATCAAGACACATTCGGTAGCGATGATGAAATATCGTAAGCGCGGCCTTTGAATGCAACAGAACATTAATCCAGGAACAATTCTGAACACAAACACCGACCGTGACACAACAACCCCACAGCAGCCTCAAACCTGATCGCTCATTTCTCCGCCTGGGTCCTCTCTGCTCTTTGTTAACTTGAATGGCACAATACAAGCTGGCATGGAAAGGGATTATAATCGAGGCATTAATAAAAAGCAAGGGGTATAACCTTTTTAATAAAAAGACCATGGTCAGGCATTTTGACTCTTAGGGAAAACCTGACCAAACGGCAATGAAAACAAAAAGCCCGAGCCGATGCTTTCAATCATGATTTGCTTCAAGAACAAAACCGGCAAATGTCTATTCTTAAAGCGGACACACGTGATAATATAGAACCGTTTCCCCTGTTGTCCAGAGGGCCATTTGAAAACATTGCGCCGCAAACAAAATATTGGGGCCTGGTGGTTTTTTTCCCAATAATGAACTATTGGCGTCAACTTGACTCCGTGCCTTAGACGAGTTTTATTCATCAAGCATCAAACCTTGCAATATTGAATGGTGAATACCAAAAAAATAGCCCAATTTGCTGTTGCAACAGGCTGATGAAAGGTAAAACGCCCTGTCCAAACTTGAAAAGAATTCTGCCAAGTCGCCTACTACTGGTGGGACACATCTGCGAAGAAAAGAAAATTAATCCCGTTACCTGATTTATTCTTTTACAATCAGTACTCCTCCCCGTTTTAAACATAAGCCGAGGAAGCCTTTCAGTGCAAAAAATTTCTATCGCATAAAAAACAGGCTAGCACTTCAGCAGCCTTGCTAGAATGGAAAAATGCTGTTAGTTAGTAACGCATAGTTCCTGCTTAGCCTGAAACATTTAGCCGCGAATCTCAGTACCACGCCACGCTTGTTGGATATCGGGCAGTATCACTATGGGTTGGCCATGGTAATCCTCACGCATAACCCTTCTATGAACCTGTCTGGCCTAAATATCCCCGTCAACATGACAAAAAAAAGTAAAACCACATTAACACGAGTCAAAAGACACCACGCTTTAGCTTAACACCCAAATACATTATTGTGAATACGTCCCAATAAATACCACACCCGAAATTGTATGCGACCGAATACCGGCCTGGCCGCAGTAAAAGAAGTACGCCGACGGCCTCGACAGATATAATGGAAGCACCTGTAGTGGGTAGGGAAGCTGGTTTTCAAACGATAAAAACCTGTACTCAGAGAATCTTACAAAAATCAAGAAGGCCGCGTTTAGTATTATATAGGATCCAGATACAATTTTGTCCTTGTTCTCGTTTGAGAATCCTCGTATACGTTGTTTTCTGTATCGATTCCGGTGCTTTGGCGCAATTATTCCAACGGCGTATCAGGTCATATTATTACCAGAAATTCCTTCAGTCTATCGGTCAACGCCCAAATTATCCAAGTGAACGCCGGTCTTGTAACAAACACTGTTAACAGAAGATTATCATGTATCGGGGCAAATGAGAAGCAGGAAACCGGATGAGCTTTTTTGCCTTAACGCGCCTACCGGTCTTTGGCTCACATTTCTTAAGTGCGTTCATGTCATACAGATACTTGACTCCTTCCATAACCCAGATTCCATTACGCTCTATGTGCGG
>Ga0179591_1258082_pt1 | contig 13869 bp, 7 predicted proteins | sample CZOMad2_1_08_16f_FD_182891 | JGI IMG/M metagenome (GOLD analysis project Ga0179591, IMG submission 182891) | Vadose zone soil fungal communities from Angelo Coast Range Reserve, California, USA - CZOMad2_1_08_16fungal (PacBio error correction) | ecosystem: Environmental > Terrestrial > Soil >...
AGAGGCAGGTGGTGAACTCTCGAGTCATTTGAAAAAAACCGTGATGGAAGACGACTTTACTTTCTTTAACGGACTGTAAGCGATGGGTCGTAAATTGTTGCCAGGAACGTCTCAACCGGGAGGAAGAAAAGGAAAACCTCGTTCGTCTCTCCGGAAAAGGACAGGGGTGGGGGGACAGCGGCAACGATATCAAAAATCCACACAAACCGTGAAAGTGGGAATGTTTTCTCCGGGGTCCAGGGTGCGCCTGAAGAATCCATGACCATAAAAGGTGCAAAACACAAACGCGTTGGGGCATCGGTTTAGGTAGTCAAAAAATGGTCGCTTTAAGCGCAGAAACTCTTCGACAAACGACTGCATCGCATGGTGATATCCTGGTCAAAAAGGTGTGAAAACTGCAGTCAAGGACTCGGAGGAACTTAGTGAAAATCAGACCAAGACTTTGGCAGTCCGATTGGCGCAGGGGGGCGCGTTCATACCCGAAGTCTGGGTCATCGCCCCAAGAAAAGACGTGGAATCAATACCTTAATCTCGAGGGACGTCGGGGGGAGGATTTGGGTAGCTTCTGGTTCCGAGCGGGAGTAACAGGAAGAGAAGGGGAAGAAATACAGGGGAAACAGAGGAAGCTGCCTGTTGGTGTGGTGGGACAGACGACGGCAGGAGTGAGAAAGAGTCCTCTTAATCGCTGCTCAATAACTCAAGAAAGTCCTCTGCCGGTTGGTCTGGTCATCCAGGGTCAAAAGAGGATAGAGGAAGTAGCCGTCGGGGCATCCGTGGGCCGGAGGCCGAAAGCACAGGGAGGAAGGGGTCAAAATTGAAGGTATGCGGGTTCTAGACGGCGGGTAAAGTGCCTCATTCGCTCCCAATTGGTCGGGGAAGACAGAGGGGGGGGAGGGGGGAGTAGGTGTGTCACTCGCACAAATATTGCGGATGAGTGGGGAAGGACGTCAGTTGATGCATACTGTCAGGTCTTCAGGAGGAAGGGCCTGGAGACATTTCTTTCTTTATCTGATGGCCACGGTAGAAATTCATAAATGCCCATTAGCAAAATTCTGAGCTGGAATAGACGCCTCACATCATGGGGCTGCATCGCCTGCGGGTAAATCGTCGATTTATTACCAGGCAAGAGAGCCCACGAGGGAGAAGAAACTGAGTCACCGGTCGACATAAAGAAAGAAGGGTACATACTCCGAGAAGTCGTCACGCCACCCCAAAAAAGGCTTCAAGAGAAAGGAATGTGGATCTTTAGACTTCCATTATTAGACAGGAAGGGTCGGAGAAGGGTGACTTTATTTATCCAGGACAGCCCATTCTCATTCGAGGGGTGGTAACGCTTTTTCCTAAGGGAAAGGAGCTAGAGGAGGGTGGGACTGTCTACATTCAAGGTGGAAACCGAGGGGAAAAAAACAAGGGTTGAGGACACTGATTTAATAGCCAGTGGAGGACTGAGACAAAAGTGCAGGTACGAATATTGTTAAAACAGTAACTGACAGACGGCGTATGATGGGGGGAAGGAGAAAACAGTATTTAAGGATCTGTAAAAAGGTGCGATGGGGACGAGAGGTACAACATGCTCACCTTTATTAAAAGCTACACGAAACCGGACCGGTCTCTACGAAACCGGGTTATTATTTAACCACGACACGCAACATTTTGGTGTGAGAGAACGGAATACGGGCGATATTAACTTTGAGCACAAAGAGGGGGGTTGCCCTAAGGAAGGCTCCGGGAACAGGTCTTCAACAAGATAACATGTCCGGGAGGGACTTTGTACCGTCGTTTCGAACTCGACGAATAATATCTAAAATCAAAAACTGTCTTCTGAGGAAAGGGAGACTATGGGTTAACTATCTCGATCGCAGAGGAATCAAGAAGATAAGGCCGTGTGTGACCCCCTCCTGGCGAGGGGGAGACGACATCCGCCAGATGTGCGAACGGTTTTCAGGAAACTGAGAAAGGCGGTAATCACTCTGTAGCGGGCGCGGTGAAGAAGAAAACGAGATGGAGTCTAGAAGGGGCTGCACTGGAGGAAAATGATAAAGAAAACAAAGGGTTTCCAAGGGGGGCCTCACCGCAGAATGTTCATCGCACTGAAAAAATTCAGGTTGGGGAATTTTACATAAGTTACAGAGGAAAAATTACATGAAATTGGAATCAGGTGGTCTACCACATGGAGCAGACGACTAACCTACTCGCTTTTTGTGCAACACTTGGACCTCCGTGAAGGACAGGAGGGAGGGGGGAGGGGAATCAACAAGCTCCTTTAAAATTGATGCGGAAAGTACGTTACCACAGCAGCAGCAGGGATGGAGGAATTGGGAGAGGAGTGCAAAAGAAAGACGAAACGGGACCTTCTCGTCCTTTTCTATTAAAACCTGAAGGTATGCAGGAGAAACCCCGAGTACCTCCTTAAGACAAGGAAGAGGGAGTGCTAGTTGTCGTGATCTGGGTCATGAAATAGGGCTCATTTGGGGAGGAAGATGAGTGATGGAGAGGGCTTGGGAAAAAATCTACAAGATTTAACCGGTAGGAACTAGAAACCTATTATCGAAAAATTCAGACGGACTACTCAAATTCCACTTCCGGGCGGCACTAATTCCACTGCTACTCACGGACAGAAAGTTTCGCCAAGGAAGGGGGGGGAAGAAAATGAAAGGAGAAAGAAGAAGGTTTACACCGGAAAAAATACATCAGGTGTGGCAAGAGAAATACCAGGACCCGAGAGTCGGCACCTAACCTCAGTTCTAAATGAGAAAAATTCCGGCAAAAAGGAAGTCAAAGAGGATCAGAGTTATTTTTTGCTGAGACAACGGATTTTGGTGAAAAGTCGGATCAAAAAAAAAAATCCCTCGTCGGGGTGGGAAAGACAGACCAAAAAAGAAGAAAGGGATGACTGATATTTATACAGACTCTTCACGAGGGAAAGGGTGGGAGGAAACCAGCTTCCACAACTACCCCAAGGAAGAGGCAATAAAGACCACGAGAGAGTTCTGGGGACGCCATCGGTCCGTTCTAATAAAACTTTCCAGAAAGACCCTAAAGGAAAGAAAAACTGGGAACTGAACTTTCATAAGAAAACCGGAGTTACAAAGAGGGGAGGGAGGAGCGAGACAAAAACGTCAGTTGGAATCGTGAAATTGACGCAGGGAAGGAGATAACGTCTGTCGATTTTGCAACCTAGTTAAAGAGGCATAAAAGAATGGGATTCCCTTCCCGCGGACAACATCGCGGGCAGTTAATCACCTGTATCTAAAAGAGGGGGTAGTACTATAGAGGGGGGGGCTATAAAAATAAATCTTGTTGCGGAGCGGCCTAAACTCTTAAAAAAGGGTCAAGACGCAACTTATGAAAATGAGTAATGGGCGACGGGGCACCACATCCGGGTAGGACTTGATGGGTGTGAGAGTGATAAAAAAAGATTCAACAAAGACGCGAGTCACCTACTCATATTGCAGGGAGGAATCGCGTGGAACCGTTACGAATATCAAAGAAAAGAGGTCGCAAAAAGTCACTTCGAGGAAAGCGAGTTTGGGGTCAATACTCAAGGGAGAGCCTCGTACAAAGCTGGAAAGGCAAGGGTTAGGCAAACATGTCACCTACATCAAGGAGTTACGCAACGAAAGGAGGGGAGAGGGGAAGGGGGGGGAGACTTTATACTCCTCCGTAGTATAGGACACACCATCTCGAGGCCGGCCTCTCTGAAGCAGTTCAGGCAAACTCTTCATAAATGCGACAGCGGTCTCCATCGTTACGCCGGACTTCGAACAAAAACCAGACGCGAGTCTTGAACCTGTCTAGGGCATACAGAGTAAGAGGGGAAACGGAGGCAACTCAGGGGAGTATACTGACTAAAAAGGCTTCTGACCGGATGGGTGGGAGACTGTAATTCGAACGCGACGGTACGGCAAGCCCGATATTTTTCGGGGGAGGTGTCAAAAGAATCGAAACAATCTGCTGGAGGGAGCGAGGGAAAGGGAAAGGGGAGTCGTCTGGGCAAGACAGCCTTTTTTTTAGGCAAAACAGCCAAGGAAAGAATACAAAAACCATGAAACGAATCCGCATGACCGAAAAGGAAAAAAAAACCCCTTTAGGGGGCCAAACGAGGATTAAGACGCAGGGAAAACACGAACTGCTGGAAATAAGAAGAAGGAAAAAATCGACTTAGCCAAGATCTAAGGAAAATTGGAGCGTGGACACAGCAGGAAGGAGGCCTAGGAGGTGGGGGACACGGCGGCAATGGGCCGTTGAGGAGAAAAAAAGGACGGGTAGGACGACGTGCAAAACCGTATGACCGACGAAAGGACGGCGAGACCTGGGAAAGCGAAATTTGATCCAGAAAAAAGCTGGGGGTAACGCCTTCATGTCACAAAGTAAATGTGGGTTCCGGCACTGGGGAAAAAATCCTTTATAAGTCCGCGCCGTCTCCGTCTTTGTGGGTCGTCCACCAATTCAAGGTTGAGCGACAACAAAACATCTTCATCCTCGAAAAAAAGCGAAGAGAACACTAGCATGATGGAAACGACACGCAAATACCGGGGAGCAAAATGCCGGGCCAGGAAAATCGCGTGTTCCCTCTTTTCTCCCAAGGAAGGGTGGGAAAAAAAGGTGGAAAAAACGCCGGCCGGGATCACCGTCGGCCTTAACATAAATCAGACAGCGCAAAAACTCCCGTTACACCGTTCAAGAAGAAGAGAGGAGAAAAAATCCCGGTTTCGTTGATTCACCAACCTTCAAATCTGAGTGAGCTCGGTTGGGAGGTGAAAAAACACTAAAATGAAGATGGGGGCCATGGAAGAAAGGGCACCGTAAAGGACACTACCGGAAGGAGGTTGTGCTTCTGTAGTGATCTGAGAAAAAAAAAAAAACGTAAAGGAGAGAGATCATCCAATCCCAGGCGTGATCTGCCGTTAATAGCGGGGAAACAGTGCGCCGCAAAAAAACCAGTCAAACAAAAGAAGTTTTTGGGGGACCATTAAAACCCTACACAAAATAAAGCCAGTATTTTCCGGGGGGGGCAGGGGGAGAGAAAAACCATCCACGGCATTGTGGAAGAGAAAAAAAATTCTTCTTGAGCCGGTACCAGGGGATGCAGAGGAAGAGCCCCAAAAAAACCCAAAAAGAACACCAACCCCCCCACCCAAAAACCCCCCCACCCCCCCCCCCCAACACACACCCCAGAAAGGGATGCTTTCTTCCCCGTCCTTCATATCTTGTCAAGGGGGGGAAACACATAGCGACAATAGGGGGGGTATTCCCATGCCGGTGACGAAGGGTCTTGCGCGGGGAAAGGGGTAATACAGACGAAGGGGAGAGAGAAATGCCTGTTCGGCCGGCAGGAGAAAGTTTTCCTGAAAGGAAGGAAAAAAAATCAAAAAGCTGCTTCGCCCATGAGTTAAAAAAAAGTGCAGTACAAAACGACGCAAAAAACGGAAGTAAAAGGGACGGGATACCGAGCTGGAGGAAAAGGCTAAGAAGACCAGGGAAAAAATTAGCAAAAAGTGCATCCCGACGGCAACGGGGAGGTCAGCGAAAAAAAAGGAGTGGGGGGTGGACCCACCAGAAAAGTGGAAAAAAAAGGTGGAAAACTACCTGCCAGACCAAAGGTCGCGTACAAGCTAACCACGACTTCGTCTTTGAGAGAGCGAACATGTCGTTGGAATGAGTCCCAAAAGGCTATCCAAAGGGGAAAACGCCATGACCCTAGCAAGCCTGCAGATGTGGCCTCCTCCAGGAGTGGTTCAAAAGGGAGGAAGTCAGGGTGGCTTCATGGTGTCTTATCTCGTTTCTTACTTTGAACAAAAAAGACGTCATGTGCAAGTTACGGAAGAAGAAGAAAAAAAAAAGTAAAAGAGCAGCTCCTCCTAAAAAGGAGGGGAGTCAGAAGGGTCGTCGGAGACGAACTCTTTCCGCCCGGACAGCTGGGAGGACGAGAAGGAGAGAAAAAAGAAAGAAGCGCCTCAAGATAGACTTAATCAAAAGGCCGGACTCGCCCCGCAGGATTGAAGGGAAAAGCCGGGAAAGCAATTTCCGAGGAGGCTGGTTTCGTAAATAACATGGCCTTCAGATGGGGTAAAGCGTGCCTAGTGGAACATAGGTATGGGGAACTTTCAGGGGGAAAGCGCAGGAAAAGAGGCCGAGAACCGGGGGCGAGGCACGACTGCGTCCGGTTCTGGGAACGTGCATGAGGAAAGACCTCCGGCCGGAAAGAAATGATGGAGACAGGGAATAACCATTGGGGGGACTCTAGACAAAAGTCCGTATCTAAAAAATCGCAAAGAGGGAAACCATATACTCATCCGGTTGCGGGAGAAGAGGAGAGAGGGAGATTGGGGGGTATCTGAACGCCATGACAAAGAACGTCCTATTAGATTTAGTCCAGGGGGAAGAAAGGTAACGAGTGTCCAAAAACAAAAACTCCCAGTGAATTCCAGGGGGGGCGACAGATGGGGGGACGGCCGCTGAAGGGGGTCCGCCATCCGGCCGGACAGGAAAGAGAGGGTGAGCGTTGTGTGGTTATACACAAACGCTGTTTGAGTATTTCGCAGGAAGAACAAGAGTTGGACGCGCTTTCGTCTTCGTGAGGCCGGCACAGCGAGGCTAAAGGACGGCTAAGTTAGCGGAAAGTGGAAAAACCTGAGACAACAGAAGGGGACTAGCCGCCTTCAACAGACCTTCAAGCCCGAAGGGGGGTGGGGCCCCCGAGAAAAAAAACCAAAGGGTAAAGCTCCTTAGGACCAAGGTCGGGGAGGGGGGGGAGGGTCCTGGATTGGAGGTCATCCTAAGATTCTCAGAAGTGAGAAAAAGGAGGACTGGTGACCGGAAACTAATTTGGGCGGGTGTGAGAAGCCTACTAACGAGTTGAGAAAGGCCGCTGGGAAAAGTCCTGGAGCTAACACAAGAACTCAATCACTCTTCCGTGTGTATGGATGAAATTTTCCAAGAAGACCGAGGAGCTTAGTGACCGGTGAACGAGGGGCAAAATCCGTGTACAGGCGCGCAGCACCGTAGGGGACACGGAAGGTGGAAATTCGAAGCCTTCTACAGAAAGGACGTCCCTCAGGGCGGTGAAAAGGGGAAAACGCTGCCTGGATCTCAACATGTTGGAGGAGGAGGTGAGACACTGGGGGATCTCAACGGGAAGAAGGGGAGTAGACGAGTCCGCTTACTGGAAACAGGGAGGCCATTACGGTCCCGGCCTCCAAGGTATGAAAAGGGAAGGAGTGGGGAAAAAGAGTTGCTCTTGGATGGCATCGCGAAACCGGTCATTTGAGGCAGACAAAAGAACGAATCGTCGTTAGAAAACATTAGCCATCCGCATCGTGCCGAACCACCTGCGTCCCTTTGAACGTGAAAAAAACCCCGCGACGGGAAGAGGCCATGACCCAGAATCCATTATTGGCCAGGTGGCGCACTAAGGGACAAAAACGGCTTTGGGGGGGGCAGAGGAAAGTCAAGGGAAGGCAAAAACGGAAACGCGGTACAACTTCTTTACTCAGGAATCCAGGCATCAAAGAATCTGCTGCGTCCCAGGAGGGGAGACATTCGCGAAGAATGGAGTAATCTAGAAACCAAGCAATAATGGGGGAACCCCACAGAGGGGAATGTGTTTTCTAACCTGGGCAAGTCCAAAGGTAGGAGGAAAATTCCCTTGTGAGCAAGATCAAAGGAACTTCCGACTGGAAGGGTGGTACATGAAAAAAGGAAGTTGAAGTATAGGAGGTGCGAAACTGAGAGCGGCACAAGGGAAAAGAAGACTAAATAAAGACTCACTAGACGAGTTGGCACTGCAAACGAGCACGCTCAAACCAGTAGAATGAAAACCTAAACAGAAAGAGGGGAAGGTCACAGTTTCGCAACCGGGCTTTAAAAAATGGGGGATGAGAATTCGATTAAAAAAAGCGTCAGGAAAAAACCAAAGTCCGGGGAATGGAAGAATGGGAGCGAAATCTTTGGATACGCGAGACCCCAGCTGAGATAACAACAAAAGTAGTAACGATACGGAATGGGTAGGCGTCTAGTGCAATAAAGGAGGAAAAAAAAAAGAGAGCCAGGCCTTACTAAAAAAGATACAGTTCGAGGAGAAGACGTAAGTTCATTGCGAACAAACTGGCCATCCCGAAGTGTATTGGCGACAAAAACTCGGTGAGAGAAATGAACACTTCCTAAAAACTAGTTGAGGCAGATGACAGGTCCTTGATTCTCTACTAGTGGGGGGCAAGGAAAGAAGACAACAGTGCTCAAAAGGGGGAATAATAAACTGCTTTGGTGTCGGGGGGGTAAAACAATTACTGGTTCATTAAAGGCACTCAAGAAGTAAGGTAACCTTTAAAAAGCTCACGAAGCAAGAAGGGGTAGCAAACCTGGTCCAAAAACGTTGGACTTCTTAAGGCGAGAAACACCGATGTACAATTAGTCTAACCCGCAGGGACCAAAATCAAGAGGTAACTGTGGAGAGCACTCCACCCGAATAAAAGGCGTTAAAAATAAGGCTTACTGGTGGCAAAGCCGCCCCGGGCCCCCTCAAAAAACAAGCAGAAAGGGCTGCGTCCGGCAAAATTCAAGTGGGCGGGATCCGGAATCGGAAAGTCGTCGAAGGAAGCAGGGGGGGTGCAACTTCTGGGTCTGAGGGGTCAGAAAAAGAGGGAATGCCTCAAAAGCAAAGGGAAGAGAGCGTATCGAGAATCGGAAAAAAAAAAAGAAACCCTTCCTTTGGAACGACCGGCCCGTAATGAACGTTACCTCAACTGCCAACAAGGGCAGGGAAGACAGGAACCCTGCAGACTATGGAAAGGAAACTCCTTCTCAAACTAAGAAAAGCCTGTTGAAAGAGGAGCCTTCAAAAAAACCAAAATCCGCTAGGCGTCTTCAAACGCCAGTCGGTAGAGGATTATAAGGACCAACTTGAAAGCAAGGAAGGCTCAAAGCCTGGATTTGGTGCGCGCGAAAGAGTGTTTGCAACTGAGCTGCATCCCCTACGGATTCAGCTGAACCCTGGACTAAACAGGCCAAAGAAAATCAGAGGGAAAGGGGGGGCGAAGGTGAGCAGCGCTTCCGAAAAACGTGTTGGAGAACGAGACGGGAGCAGAATGTCCAAAAACACACCGACGAGTCACTCCGCAACGTAAGGGTAGCTTACCATGGAGGAGCTACGCAGAACATGGGCACAGACCCTCCAGGACAGCAACCACCGAAAAAAACGGACAGAAGGAAAAAAATTACACGCGTCTTGGGGAAAACTTGAAAAAACCCCCTGAGGGTATTGAAATGACCTAGCAAGTCTCGAATCAAGGGTCAGGTGGGTAAAACTAGGAAACAGACGAAGCGGGAGGTCCTGCCACGTACGCCACGGGAGGGGAGACAGTATATCAGCCTGGGGCGAGAGGAGCTGAGCATTGTTTTCAGACTAAATAGACGTAGGACCAAAGGAAAATGGAAAGCAACTTGGGGTCGGCGGGGAAGGCACGAGTAAGGAATTAGAACCCGCAGGGACGGAAGGCCACGACTTGGAAGGCAGACGGGTGGCGATTTGCTAAAGCGACAACAAAAAAGTCAACGACGGTGGGGAGGGTGAATGGCTGGGAGAGTTTCAACACAAAGGAAAAGTCGGAAGAAAGGTTCGCCACCGGAAAATGGTCAGTAAGACTGGGGGGGTCACAAGGGAGGCTTACCGGAACTACACCAATGTATGGGAGTCAAGGGAACCTCATCACGAGGAGCGCGAAAGCTTTCGAAAACGTGCTACGAAAACAATCGGCATCGAAAGGGGAAACTCATGGAGCTGAACTGACTGGAACCAGAAGTGGCACAAGAGCGAAAGAGAAAGTTTTTGCAGACAGAGAAAAAACGAAAGGGGGGAAAACTACGACCACTCGACGCCCGGGTGAAACCTGGCGGAAGGCACTAGGGGGATTAAAAGAGGGAAAACCTGGAGAATCAGAAACGGAAAATATACTTCATCTCAGGGTGAGCTTCCGTATCGGCTGACAAAAAGGGAACGGGGCGGGCAAGAACGATTGGTGGTCAGACGGAAAAATCAAAAGAGGGGCGAGTTATTCGGCAGGAAGGAAGGCAGCGGAGGACTAAAACGAATGACTAGTGGTGCAACGGCAACAAACGAGCCAACACCCACATACCATGACCGTATACGACCTCGGAGAACCCAAGACTGGAATAACAGCTGCATTTACTGATACGGAAGGGATGGAAAAAAACTCAGGCCTTAAAGAAACTAACGGGGGAGCAACTCTCCAATCTAAGCCTAGTTTTATCACTGGCCTCAAGGACTTCAAAAAGTAGATATTAGATTGGAAAAAGGGGGGACCGGGCCGTTCGCCCCAACGAAAGAAAAAAGAAAAAAGCAACAAGGAAAAAAGGTATGATCGTGAAGAAAAAGTATCAGTGCCCGGAACCGTGGTAGCTACTAAGGTCGTGCTGGAAAGATCCTCCACTGGTACAGAATCAGTTCAAAGATAAGTTCAGTTTCCTTAAGGGTATAATGGCTAAAGCCCCGACGCCTAACGGATTTATACAAAAAAGGGAACTGTGATCAGAACACCGTCATCTGGCAGGAACGGCTCTCCAAAAAGGGGGCACTTTCCTTCGAAATAACACCCTCCAAGCTCGAAAGAGAACGGACCTGACCGACCTGTCCTCGAAGTCCTTCACAGAAAGGGGTGGGGACATATCGCCTTCCTGGGAAAGAACAAGGAAAATACGACATCTGCGTCCAAATCACAACAACGAGCGGTCCCGGCCAACCCCTTTAGATGAGAAAAAAGAACCTGGGTGAGGTTCTATGCAGCCACCAAGCAAGGTCCTGGAAAGGGGCTGCGCTGGGGGGGTGGAAATTAACACGGCAGTTAATGGGCAAACCTGGTGAAAAGAGATTCAAAAAGGCTGCAGAACTCGCTGGCTGAGGGGAGGAGAGAGAGTAAGAAAAATAATAGATCCAGCAGCAAAACTGAGGGTAAGAGGGAAGCGTTGGCAACTCGGTGAAAAGCGTCCATGGCCGCCCATCACCTCCACCAACCTCCAGGTGGGTTCTCCGAAACCGCGAAAACACGCCAGGTGGACGGAAAGGTTTCGCAAAAAAATTTGGACGAGACCGGCTCTATAACGAAAAACCGGCTAGGGGGGATTCAGAGTAAGAGACGGGGAAAGAGGGTGGATGCCCTCCTAAGCTGGGACACGGGGGAAACCCGAGAAGGCGAAAAAAAAAAAAAAGGCCACGGAAGGGGGACGCGTACTTGTGAGCGGGGTCGAAGGGGAAGAAGGCAGACAAAGATCGCGGCAATCTTTTAAAAAGGAATGAAGGGGGGGGGCGCTCACCTGGGGGGAAAGGCGTGGAGGAAAAAAAAAACCAAAAGAGCGGCGCGTTGTGGCCTTACCAAGGGGAAAAGTGCAGGGAAAAAAAAAAGCCCTCGTCGGGGCTTGTAAAGGGAAATGCTGTGGATATCAGGGAAAGAATACGGCCGAAGAACATAACCCCTGCTGCCCGGCAATCAGCATCCCCTTGCGGTGGGACCCATAAAGGGAAAGGGAAAATTTCCCCTAAAAAAAAAAAAATCCTAGGACCAGAAAAGTCCCGAGGGCGGATCGTTGGGGGATAAAATATCTGCGTTTGGGGAGGAGCCCAACAGTCTAAGATCTAAAGCATGGAATGGCCGGAGGAAAGAAAGGAGGGGACCCTACTCCCTTTGCTAGCAAGGGATTGCCGGTTATTGGAGGTCTCTCTTTTTACTTGGCAAAAAAAGCTCCTTGCAGGTGTCCTGACGCCCCACTTCAAGGAAAAATCAGCAATCAAAGAACGTGGCCGGGAGGAAGAATGCCCTTGACAGAAAGATCAAGGAGGGGAAAGAAAAACCCCGTCCGCTGAGCAAAAAAAAAGCTCCACCATACTGGAGAGAATCGGAAGAGACGAGTAAGATCAAATAAGAGGGGGTACTCGCATCATTATAAGAATAATACAAGACGGCGTTCGTGAGTCGGAGGGTTCTTATCTGAAGTGGACGTCCTCGGGCTACAAAATTCGCGAAGGTAACAGATGGGGAAGAAACAGGTTCACGAGCAGGAGCGCTAAGAAGAAAGTTCGGCGGAAGGAGACGTTGATAGGGGGGAACGTGACGCGGAAAAGCGCAATAAAGAGCGCAAACCGTATGGGTGCGTGCCGAACAAAGGGAAAAGCCCGAAGGGGGCGGACTCCAGCGACGGAGGGAAAAAATAGTATCTAAGTCAAACGGTTTGCGTGTGCAAATTTATTCTAGAGGGAAGAAAAAGGGGTACCCGGAAAGATCCGCCAAAAAAAAAAAGAAGGGAGTCAGAAAGGGAAAGACGTAACTCGAGCCAAGAGCAAAAGAAGGAGTTTCAAGGCAGGGTGAGGACATCAACCATTGTCACTGAAGTAATCGCAACGGAAAGAAGGAGTACGAACGACAAAGGTGGTTAAAGGTTGAGGGTATGAAGAAGAAAACGATTTCGCTTCAAAGCCAGACAGCGTAAGAGAGGATCAGGAGCACGATGGCGACTATTAAAAAAAAAAACCGCGCGTTAACGAAGGGGGGAAAAACCTCGACCCAGACGGTCGCAATTACGGCTCATTGAAAAAAAGAATGGGGGGAGAAAAGCACAAACCACAATTGCTAAAAAACTGCTGACAGTTTCGTCGGGGTGGCGAGGGGATGAACTGGTCTAAATGAGTACCTAGCGGGGATAGCGACGACAGAAACTTCTCGGGAAAAATCTTCGTGGGTAGGGGGGGGGTGGGGGGGAAGAGGACAGGACGCGGGAGTGTCAAACGGCGACGAATCAGACAACTCGAAAGCACCTCTCAGCTCAGATGTTTTGTCGGGACAGGGGAGGGGCAAAGAACAGAAACTATGAATGTAGTGGCCGGACGGTAAACGAATGCCGAGCTCCCCAGAAACTGGCCATCAGGGTGCCGAAGGATTTGCTAGGTCCGTCGGAAAGACAATCCGTCTGGCGTGAATACATAGGGAAGGGCAGGGCCTAGAAAGTCGAATAGGCTCTTGTGTTTGAGCCGGAGTAAGGGGGAACTCGTCGAAGGGCCGGTCAGGGAGGCTTGCGGAGAGGCCTTGGAAGTTAAGCGGGAGGAAAGGGCCCGGTGAAAGGTCCCGGCAACACATGAGCGGTGGGAATGCAATGAGCGCTCCAGATTGCTGAGCGAAAAAAAAGGAAAAATATTTTACGGAAAGTAAATAGAAAAAAAACCCGCCAGCAGGGGAAACCTGAGTATTCGACTAAGCCCGCCCAAAGAGCCCAAAAAGAGTGAGGGGAAACGAAGGGACGACGTAAAACTTTTAAACCGCGGCAGGCAAATTCTCCACCAGACTCGGTCGGCGGACCGGCCGACGGAGGTGAAGGAAGCTCCTCCCATTCACTGACCAGATGGAGGGGGACCTGAGGGGTGCTCTAAGGCTCAGCATCTTCCGGGGCTTGAGCTCTCTCGATCGTCCATCCTGAGGGGAAAAAGTGTTCTAAAACTTAGGGAAGGGGAAAGGGGGGAGGTACTGCTCAAAGTGGCAAATCAAAGAGTCGGATTTTCCTGGGGAACTGACCGCTTCAGTAGGGGGTTGAAAAAGAACACGGGCAGTTCAGTCAAGAACTTAAAAAACATCAGGGGCCCAGCTAAAAGGGAAACAGTTGCGGGGGGAAAAACGAACTACTGCCGATCACGCAAGGGAGGTTAGTCACGTGGGTCCTCTCACACAATATTGAAGAGACCCAAAAGGGGGCGCAGTAGTGAAGGGAAGGAGAAAAAAGCTTGCGCCTAAGGGAAATAGAGATGCGTAAAACTGCCGACAAGCCCCTGATTGCACTGGGGGGAAGGCAAGAGGGCGATTAAGAAAAAAA
>Ga0179591_1276714_pt1 | contig 13869 bp, 19 predicted proteins | sample CZOMad2_1_08_16f_FD_182891 | JGI IMG/M metagenome (GOLD analysis project Ga0179591, IMG submission 182891) | Vadose zone soil fungal communities from Angelo Coast Range Reserve, California, USA - CZOMad2_1_08_16fungal (PacBio error correction) | ecosystem: Environmental > Terrestrial > Soil >...
GAAAAGTAAATAGAAGGATTATTGAGATTATCGAAGAGAGGGGTGGCAATTTTTGTTGATAAAACCGGGATTAGGGCCCTTTGTGGGGAGGTAGGTGTTTTAATCTACATGCGGGCTGGAATTGCACCAAGCAAAAATAGGAAAAAAACAACCCGCAGCGTGGGGCATCGAACTAAACCGCATAGAACCCCAGCAACTACTCCGATATAGCCGAGCGGGAGAGTTTCAAGAGCGGATGGAAAAAAGGCAAGAGGGGGGGGGGGGGGAAAAAGATGGCCGTCTGGAAAAAAAAAGAAAGAAGGTATACAGGACTTCTAGAAGGCCACAAAACAGCAAAAGATAATTTGAAAAAGAAGGGGCCAACTCCAAAGATACGGTGAAAGGGTTTGGAAGAGAGGAGGGGAAAGATTACCGCAGGGCCATGAAGGGACTGTGTTGATCTTTTGAGAAGTTGCCGCATTTGGAAAAAAGAAAAAGAAGGGGGACCATGAACGGGGGGAGGGGGACTCAAGGGGGGAAAAGGCATGGGGCCAATCAGAGGGCGGTAGGCCATGCTAGGGGTAGTTGGCGTTTCAATCAGGGGGCACATTTCCAAGTTTAGGCGCCATTTCATGTGCCGGCCGGGGAATCCGCTCGTCCACGTATTGAAAGGGGACTCTGGAAAAAAAAAGGGGACAGGGTATGTTACTTGAACAAAACAAAGCGAAAAACTAGTAAAAACCAAAAAGAAAGGGAAAAAAGTACCTCGATGGTAGTCAGCTAAGTAAGCTTGGGGATAAAACGGAGGGTGAACGTGACGAAGGGGGAGAAAAATAGTATCCCGGCAATTAGAACGATTCCGGGGGCAGAAGGGAAAAAAGATTAAAAGAAGTGGGCACAACTCCTCTGTCGTGGGGGATGGGGCAAAGTTTCAATTTGTGAAAGCAGGCAGTATAGAATTTAAAAATCATTTATAAGAAGACTTAGTCTTGAATGTTGGAAGAGGGGGATTATTGGCAAACCCGGGTACAAACTTCTGATTCTTTGCATGGGAAGCAGACCATGGGAGAGGGAAGGGCAGGGGGGACAGAGCATGAAAGGGATTATGGGACCGAAAAAAAGTGGACAAATCAAGGAAAAAAAGGAAAAACAAACTGCAAGAATGTTTTTCTGGCTTTTAGGGGGCAAGGGCAACCTACTAAAGCAGGGGGGGTGTAAAGCTTAATCAGGAGAAAGAGAAACAAAAAGAAAATGTCGGGATGCTAAGACCATCTTAAGCTGGCTGACGGCTTATTATTTCCATGGCAAGGAACTTGGACAAGACGGGTCAATTATCATGGGCGGAAAAAACGATCTTCAAGTTGAGTGCTTGTAGGGGTTAGGGGCTCACATCTATCCAATGTAATCCGGGTCTAAAAAGGAGGAGATGGTGTCCCCGAGAATGGGAATAAAGTCCTACATTTGGGCAGGGAATCCGGATAGAAAACAGATCCTTTCTCGGGTTGGTCCGAAGGTGGGGAAAATGGTAGTCAATTGAACAAAGACACACTTCTGGGGGGGGGAAAAAAGCACAGCGGGGATTTAAGGCCCTGGGGGAGGCGTGTGAAGGGAAAATAAGTGGGAACATGAAAGCAAAAAAGTGTAGCTGGTGCATCAAAAAGGGAGAAAGAAAGGTGCACTGGGTCACCTTGAGGGGGGCACCTTGACCCACAAAAATTAAAAAAATACCGTAAAAGATTTGGGGCCAGGAGGGGGGGGGGTCAAAAAGAGCGTAAGAAAAACGAATAATAAGAAAACACCGGCAATAATACAAAATAACTTGGGGGGAGGAAATGGGGTGAGGGGCATTAGGGGTGGAACTTGAAGCGTTCGTCCTGCTGGAAAAACAATCACGTAAAAGAAAAGACCCGGAGCATCATTAGGAATCAAAACCCAAGGGGGAAGGAATGAGTTGGTAAGTTTTCTTCAAAATCGGCTTAGGGGGCCAAAACGGTGCGCTCATAGAACTATAGGGGCGGGTGTGTGACAAGGGGGGCCAAGGGTGCAGGGCACTCCATTGTCAAGCAAGATGACAGAACACAAAGATGGCACAGAGGGTGGGGGGGGGGATAGGGAGATTGGGGGAGAACTAATTTTTTTGGTCCAGGTCGGTGCAACACGAGCAAACAACGCCAATAGTGGCCTGAACTGACCATTCTTTTGACTCAAAAAAAAACCAGTTGTTTGCCACCCCAAGTGGCTGAACGGGGGGGAGGAAGAGAAGAAATTTGGGGACATAAAACTTAATCGGGGAAAAGTTCTATCCCACTAATCATCAGTTGTATAAAGTCGACAGGTCTTTTAGAGATAAATCCAAAAGGGTAAATGGACAAAACTTAGATACTGGGGGGGAATCGTGTCACCAGCCTGTTTTTGAAAAAAGAAAGAGAAGAGGAAAGGAATCCCAGGTGGCCCTTTCGGGGTGGGCTTGCCAGGGGGGGGGGCCTTATCACTGAAATCTGATAGGAACAATGAGAGAAAATGGAGGATCTGGGGAAGAAGAACCATTCAAAACGTATGGGTTTATCAACACCGGCAGAAAGGGGGGAAGGGGAGTTTAAACAAAGGAAAAAATTTGTTACGGGTTCCAAAAAAGAAACCGCATAACTGGCACGACGTTCAGAACAGTATCAAGAAAAGGCGAATCTGGACTTTTTTTGAAGGAAAAGGGTGCAGATAGATGTGAAGACACCGGAATATGTGGGGGGGAATTGCACCCCTACCAACCAAGCGGAAAAGTAAAAAAAATAATCAAAAAAAAGGGGGGACAAATTGTGTAACCATCTTGCTGCTTAACCGGATCTCTCACACAAAAAAAAAACACACTGATGAAGGAAAAAATAAAATAAGATAGAGGGGGGGGTAGAAAAGGGACAAAAAGGGACCTTCTCATAATGGAAAAACGATGGGTTTGCAGGGGTTGAGCTTTTTTCCAGAAAAGGGAAGTCAACGAATTCAGTGGAGAAGGAGAAACTAAAAACCCCAAAAGAAGGGGAGAAGCAAGGTTTTTCGTGATAAAATGTGGCAGAACGGCGATTCATTGAGCTGCGGACGGAAGGGAAAAGAGACAGTAAAAGGGTTTGACAGGACCCGCCAAATCTGATGGGTTGGACAATTCACAGGGGAAGTTTTTATAACTGTGTTGGGGGGGGGGGGGTTTTGTTGGGGGGGGTTTTTGCAGAAAAAATCATCCCTCGAGGTTGGAGAGGGGTACCACGAAGGCAGCTTCAGCCTATGAAAGGTTCGAAGAATGGACTTTTCATGCCCTAAGGGATCAAACTTGCTGGTCGTCAAAAGTCCATGGAGAGAAAATCCTGGTAAAGGCCGACTTCACAGGGTGAGACAACAGTGCTCACGGTAAACTCTGGAATGTGCACCTGCTCAGAAACAGGATGCTCATTACGTCTGATGAAAAAAATTTGTTCGATCCGCACAGGAAACTGTGGAACCCTTTAGATCTACGGAAGCAATGTCTTAAAGGAAAAGGGATGGCGTCACATGGTGGTTACGTCATTTAACATAATTATCCAAAGAAGGGAGACAGAGACACGTGGATATCCACTTTGGCGGGGTGATTGTCCGTCTTTGGTTAAAGAGGCACAGAAAAAGCAAAACAAGGTCAACAACACTAACTAATACTTTAGTTTTATCGGGAACTCACAAAGGGAAAAAATTACTACAGCCAAGCTGGTGGGGGAGCTGAAAAAAAAGGAATTGTATCCAGTGGAGGGAAAAAAAGGGGGAATGACTTTACTTATGGGCGCGGTGGGAGTAAAGAAGAAAAGAAATGTTTCAGCACCGGGGAAGGGTGGTCCCGTATACACACATGAAAGTTGAACGGAAATAGGGCAGCAGGGGATCGATTGGGGGCAAGGGTGGGGGATGGGGACTGGGGTAGAAATTAGTTTCCACCTGGGAAAGAGGGGGGGGTGATTCTGAACCGGGTGGTTGGGGCAAGGGGAAAAAAAAGGAAGGGGAAAAAAGTCACATCCCGAAAAAGGGGAGAGGGATTTTTTATGGCAAAAAAGAACAAACTTTGACAGAAAATTACAATGCGCGGCGACAGAAGACGTAAATTACAGGCAAAAATATGGGAAGACTTGTGCGTAAACCAAAAGGAAGGGGGCAAACAATTTTTTGGGTTCAAAACACGGCACTGGGAAAAAAAAAATATTAGGGTCAGCGGATTCAAGCCGGGAGGGACAAGGGGATCCCAAATCATAAAAAGGGGGTACCACGCCTAGACCCGTTTCTAAAATAGAACAGACTGAGGGGGGGGGGTATAAGGCCGCATAAATCTAATTAGAGAAGATGTAAACTTCCCTTCCCTAATATCTGCCTGCCGGTCCAAATTACAGGACTCCCCTTGAGTGTTCCTATAGCCTCTGAGAAAAGAAAGTCCTGCCTTTAAGGGTGAGGACGGCATGGGAAGGATGGAACATATTCGTGTCGTACTTGAGAAAGATAATAGAACCGTTCGTGGGGGAGGGGGAACTGGAGTTCTGTCTATTTTTTGAAAGGTGAGGGTCCCCAGGAAAGTCATAATTTCGGAAAAAGTTCAAGATGAACACTCGATTCATGAAAAACATGAAGGGGGGGAAAAATCCAGAATAGAGGGGTTGAACCGTTATTGGCAAAATGGTAATCCATCAAGGGAAAAAAAAAAGGAAAGGGGGGAAAAGAAAAAAGAAGCGTGGGTCTCTAGCGTGGGGAAAGGCAAAAAGTGACGAGCCAACCACGTGCTTCAAAATAAAATGAACAAGCGACAGCAAAGACCAGGGCCGTGGGACTGAATTGAGCTTGGGTTGAGATGCGAAAAGAACCGAAGGAGTAAAGAGTTTGCTACTCATGGAAAAAGGGGTGGGGGAACATTAGTGTGGGACCGGGAAGCAACATGGACCTCCAAAAAGAAATTAGAGCCTCCTAACCTTTGGGGATACCTCAGGAACGAGTGGGTCGTCAGATGTTGGTAGGCCCCTCCTGTCAAAACGTCTTGACTAGGATTACGTGAACTATCTTCTACTTTCTTCCTTAGTTCAAATCAGTCTAAAGGATTAAAAAATATGGTGATCGAAAAGACTTAACCTGTGTCTCCCTAAAGAAGAAAAAAGGACTAGAAACACATTACTTATCATATCTGTGGAAGGGATCATGTACACTCTTAAACCAAAGGTGGGGTGGGGTGTGGACAAAAGTGGTCAAAAATTGAAAAAATTGTAGAGAAGAAATTGAAAAAGACATCGTCATTGTCCAACTCTGGGCTATAGAAAGAGTAACACTGTGATTGGGCGTTTGGAAAAAAAAAGAAATATTGGGATGGTGAGTTTGGGGAAATGAGTAGTATAGAATTCCCTGGAGAATGAAAAGACCATTTGCATTGGAGACGTTACAAATTCAACGATCTGAAAACAAAATGCACTAAGCGCGATAAAAAAGAGTATCGAGAATGTCCTCCCTTGATATCAATAGGGGGTTCAAAAAGAACTGGGTTGTATTGTAACGCGAGGTTGAAAATAAAAATAGAGGCAAAGGTAGAAAAAATGAAGGGGAATAGGTATCAACAAAAGTATATGGTGAAAACGACAGAAGGAAAATGCCGAGTAAATCATATGCCAACGAATACTTTCTACTACCAAAAGGCTTCAAACCAACAACAAAAAAAGTTGATGAGGAAAGATATGAGGGAAGAGTCATTTTCTAATGATTGGTAATTAAATGGCATCGATGGTGGGGGGGGGGGAAAAAAAGAAAATACTTTACATCGAGAAAATTGGGGGGTTTGAGAGAATTCCCTGAGGCAAAACTGAAACAACAGGGAAGAAAAAAGGGTGTAGCAATGGTCTTAAATTAGAAAGGTCCCAAAAAACAGGGAGAAAGACTATGGAAGAATAAATGTCCTCTGAACTCTGGCACGTCGCGTGAATCAATTACCTTGAGGACGAAAGCTGATGAAATACGATATTTTAAAAGCAGATGGGTGGGGCGGTTTTTTCCAAACATACGCAGGGAAACGGGAAAAAAAAAATAAAGATTAGTTACCAAGGGTTACTGACCGCAGGGGGAGTAAGGGGTGACTCCGGGTTGTCAGAAATAAAGTTCACTTTTTGGAAAAAATATAGAAAAGAGAGGAAGGCCCAGAGAACTGCGTTCTCCTAAGGGACCAAGTAGGAAAATCAGAAAGAAAGGGGGTGGAGTTTCTGTGGGATGACCGGGGGGAAATCGAAAGGGTGCAAATAGCTCAGGGAAAAAAAAGGGACTGTGGAACTTAATCAGATGCTCCCTCTTAAGGAATCAGAGAATAAAAACTTCCTCGCAAGTGAACATTTATTTTAAAACTTGAAAAAACCAGAACAAAAAGAGGGAAAACAACTCGGTTTGAGGACCGGAAGAGAGAGTTCACGTTCTACGTTTTTTGTAAGGCGATGCAAAGGAAGCCAGGACTAAGGGGGAGTATAACATCCCATTAGGGGATAACGTCAAACGTAGGGCACAGTAGGAAGGGCTGAAAAAAAAAAAAAGATGTCATTAAAGATTGGGGACACTGGCCCTCTTGTCGGTAAAGGTCTATTGGGGTCCAACAAGGGCTCGGGTTAGAAGAGAAATTGGACACGTCGACCAGGGAAAAAAAAAAAGAAAATTAAAGAAACATATGAGTTCCGTCGTTAAGGGGGGAAAATGAGGGCTTTCCATAGTAGCGTGCACACCCACGGGGGGAAACAGAACGTGAGGTATAATTGCAAGTATCAGGAATGAAAGTTCCTCCTGGCCACGAAAACTATGGGTGATAACCAAGGGAAAAAAAAAACAAAAAGAACCTGAAGCGAACCTAGGGGGCATTTTCTTCTAGCAACACCCCACGTGTAACGATGGGAAATTGATTCAGTAAAAAGAAGAAGAGAGAACCTGGGGGCTTCAGCAAAGAATCTCATCAGGTAAAAAAAGAAGGGGGGGGTGAAGGAGTTTATTGCAAAGGGGCAACGGCAGAAGATTATTAAGGGAAAAAAGGGAAAGCCCGATACGCAAAACGTTGATAATAAGACTTGTCCCACGGGGGGGTCAAATAATGTAACGGGTGGAGGAAGAACGGACGGGCCCAACAGATTAGGGGTAACTTGTAATGAGGCCGTGATTGGCGCTACTATGGCCCGATTTTTGTGTGTAGAAGGAGAAAGAAAAAAGTGGGTTGTCATCAAAAAAACTTGTGTGTCTCAGCCACAAAAAAAAAGGGGGAACACCAATATGATATTGTAAGTTAGGCTGATTAGGGTCAAAGGCTGGGTTTGAAACCGAGGAGAAGTTTGTTCGATGGGAGCACTAAGACAAAATGAAATGTGGGGGAGGTGGGAAGGTACATGTGGAGTGTCCACACGGGGGGGGGAACAAAAACCACAGGTGAAATATCAAACGCGGCAGAGGGGTATACTTTATTGACGAGAAAGGGGGGAATAATAAAAAACAAAACTAATCGGATACCCCCTGGAGAAGTGGGCGGAAGGTGGGGCCAGGGATGTTGGAGATTGAGTCGACCGGCTGGAAAATGAGACGGAAAGGACACCTCATATAAAACCGAAAGCCACCATTCAATCAAACCATGAAATCGAAGCGTTTAGATGAGAAAAAGATTCTGTTGGGGTTTACTTGTGAGGCTTGTCAGGGAAGGCAAAAAAGTTATTGTTGTCAGGTGGGACTTGGCACATTCCTTAGGGAAATTTTCAAAAAAGAGACAGAACTCCACCAAATAGCCGTATCGGTACTTTGTGCCAAACTAAGGGTGTTCCCTTAGACGGGGGGCAAACAAAAGGAAAAAGAAATACAAAACGCCATGGTTCAGGAAATGAACTGGACGTATCTTTAAAAAAATCAGGGGGGTGCCATAATGCATTAATGGGGTGTGAAAATTCAGGGGAAGTTCAAGGCGGTACTCTTTTCCGTGATCGCAAAGAAAGCGGGTATACTTCAGGTGAGGGAAAAAAAAGGTGAGGACCTCACATTTTAGGGAACATAAGAACGGCTTCTGCTTGGGACCCACTTTGTCTGGAAGCACCAAGGTTTGGGGGGTGTGAACGACAAAAGATACGAGCATGGCATGAAGATCAAAGGAATGCGTGGAGGGATTGCTAAAGTGACATCTAGGAAAAAAAAAGTCCTTTGAGCATTGAACCACTGAATTCCAAATTCACCGCGGGAGACAGTGCTGGAAAAAAAAAATTCCAAAAACGAAAAGAATTGGAAGACAAAAAAGCGCGGGAGGTGAAAAGTAACGAACCCGAGCCGCAGAGACTTGCAGAGCGGGGAAACTTCCATGGGAACATGAGAAAAACTAAAAGAAGGAGAAAAAAATTAGGTTGGGGAGGAAAAAAACAAGAATAAGTTAAGTAGGCAAAGGGAAGAGTGGAGTTGGACCAAAAAAGAAAAAAAACACCCAAGAAAACTGCAATGGAGGGAGGCAAAAAAAAAAGTGGAAAATTGGCGGAGCAAAAAGGGAGATCTCAAAACAAAACACAAAGGTATGATAAAGAACGGTGTTAGCCTCAATGAGCTTCCACAGTGAAAAAAAAATGGGGGGAAAAATTTGTCAGGGTTTTGGGGTAAAAAAGGGTGTTGGGGGAAAAAGGGGGACAACATGCACAATATTCAAAGACTAATTAAGCGAAGGGAGTCCAGCCCCGACGAAGAGGGGGGAGAAAAAATTGTCGTAAAAGGGGAAAAAAAAAGAGCATGGGGAAAAAGAGAAGGATATGCGGGGTCTAGTACTAAAAAATCAGGGTTACCGGGCACCTGCATGTGGGGTCTTCATAGCACACGTTGCCTGTTTTTTTGTGGGGTTTAAAATTTGGGGGGAAATCAAAGCCGCAGTTGGAGAGTGGATCCATTAAAGACTGTCCTCCGGAGCCTGAAAAAAATCATATTAAGGGGGAAGAAATAAAAGAAAAATCCGGGATCAATTAACATGTAATCCTTGGGAAAAAGGGGGACGGACACGAAATCAAAATTCAAGCTAGAATTTTCATGTCCAGGGTCAAGGGAGAGGACCGGCCGCTAGGGAACCGCGCTTAGTATTGGGCAACACGGAACGATTCGGCTGGCAGGGAACCATTGTCGAAAAGGGGAAAAGAAAACAGGAAACAGGATTCAAAACCCTGTTATAAATCTAGAAAGGTCAGGGCCCTAAAGTAGGTTTGAAGGGGGGAAATCAGGGGGTGTGGTCAAAAGCCCTTCGAACATCAACTTCGAGAAAAAAAAAGTGGGAAGGAGGAACACTACACAATCTTGATCTTGGGGTGGGGCGAAAATGTCGGGGTTTAAAGAAAGGGGGGGAAAGGGGGGTAACAGAAAGCAAGTTTAACATTTACACACACCAGAAGTACTTTTAGGGATTGAAGGATCCCATACGAGAAATGAGACATCATCTTTGGTTTTCCGAGAAAAAAATCAAAGAGGCATGGGGGGGGGAAAACCCCGGGATACATTATGGTCAGGCGTGCTCGGACCGCCGAGAATGGTGTGCACCAAGAGGGGGGAAGGCCCGATACAAGTGAAATTGCAAACCCAAATCTTGGCAAGGGGGGGGGGGGGAATCGCTTGGGTGGAATCTTAGGAAAGGGAAAGAGTAAGCGCACTACCGGATTGGGGGTTGACTAAAGGCACAGCCCCCGGTGGGATAATGTACGGTGTGGGGGTGGGGGGGGGGGGCAAGGGGGGAAGACAAAGTTTCCCAGGGCATCCCCCCGAAACAATGGACCAGGAAAACGTTTAAGGGAACTCAAAAAAAATGGGGGGTGGCGCCACTTCCCCAGGAAGAATTCAGCCCGCAACCAGAAATAAAGGACATCATAACAATAAGAGGGTGAAAGCCGGGGGGCGGCGAACCAAACAATTGGACATGCCACCATGGGAACTCGACAAATCGGCAAAGATAGTACACAAAAGCAGAAAAATAGTCCCAGCCCCTTGGGGGGGAAAGGACTAACCACCTTCAGAAAATTGGCAGTGGGAAAATTTTTCGACAGTGGGCGTATGGGGGCCTCAAAAGAAAGAGGAAATCCAAAAGGGTGAGTATCGGTAGGGGTCCCTGATCAAAGCGTGGCTGAACTGCTTGCAAATTTGGGAAGACCAGACCCGATAAAGGGTCAGTCTTCCCACGATCGCGAGGGAGTTTTTGAAGCGGGAACGCTGTCCGAAGGCATCTTAAAGGAAAAAATGAAGGGGGGGAGAGCCGCAAAGAAAGGAAACCGGGGGCTGCGAGGCAGTGCCGAATTTGTGGCATGGGGGTCAGGGGGGGGGGCCCCAATTCAGATGTCCAGGGGAAAAAAGGGGAAATAAAGAAAGAAAAAAAAGCAATTGCCTGACGCCTAATGCTCAGCCAATATTTAAACCCCTATCAAAACAAAAAAAAAAGTGGGAAAAAAGACACGAAACAGAAAGAACATAGAGGGGGGTGTCTCATACGCCTTTTTTTTTGAAATGGGGAGGGGACGCCCCACTGTCGGGTTACAAAAACACAAAAAAAAATGGCCCCAATCACGACACCCCGAGGGTCACTTATCAAAAAAAGGCATAAGTGGGGGGGATGCAAAGGAATACGATTGGAAAACGTCAAGGGAGCCTCCTTATGGGTGTAAAAAAAGACAGGGGTGAAAAGTCCACTCGTATCACTAAAAAAGCGGGAAGACCGAATTACCCGAGTCTCCAGTTTTGGAACGCAGGGGTTCAAACGAGGGGGGGGGGGGTTGGAGTAACAGGGAAAGGCAACAGCTGCTGCGAAGCTAAGACGAAACGGCTCATGCGGAAAAAAAAATGGGGGGTTTTGGACCCCGTAAAAAGAAGAGTCTTAAAAAGTGGGGATCACCGCGCCACGCGGCGAAAGGGAAACGACAAAAACCTTCCTGCCGAAACTGGACTCCAGCGAAAGCAGGGGGACAAAAGAACTCCAGAAACTTAGAAGGTCGTAAAAGGGGTTGTGGCAAAATCGGCAACGTGAGACAAAGCAGCAACAAAGCCCCAGGGAAAAAACAAAAAAAAATGAAAATTGGAAAGGGGGAAGAGGGGGAAAATAAGCTAGTTGACAAAAAATCAGGGAACTGGGAGTGTGGAAAACCGCCAAACGAGTAAATACTTAATGGGTAACGTGGTATCAAAGGAAAGGGGTGTAAAAAAACCCCAATCCAAATGCAGTCTAGAGGGGGAGGGGCTGGGGTTCATTAAAAGGAAAACGGAAAACACAAAAAAAGCGCTATATCGAGTAATGGGTTGGCGCGAGTTGTAGGAGATCACGTTCGTAGGGTGGGGGCAATATTGGGGGTGGATGGGAAAATAACATAACATTGGTGAAATTATAGAAAAATATAAATTCGGAATGGCGGAAGTGCAACAAATATCTTGACAAACGCCGATTTCAAAAACATGGGTGCCGATAACATAACGTCTCTTCTCGATAAGGCGCAAACAACAAGAAATTAGTGGTAAGGAGATGGGGTCAATGGCCGGAATCACACATGAAATCGCGGCCAGCTTTGGGGTTGGGACCAAAGGGGGGGGGGGGCATCGGACCCTTGTGGACTATAGGGTATTCACTGAAATGAGCAAGGAAGAAAAACTATGAACCCTCGCAAGAGAAAATCCCAGGAGTCGCCGCACCGCCTTAAAACTCCGAATAGTCGAAGGGGGTAGCTGACGAAGAGGGAACTGAAACTCGCTCAGGACGACGGTTTGAAGGGGGGGACGGCACTCTACTACTATGTCAAAAAAAAGATAGTACGAGAAAAGTTTGAACCAAAGCACCAGGAATACCAGTTAACCAGGAGGTTGAAGCGAATTATTGACAAAGAAGAAAGGAGCGCGTTGTTTGCTCATGCAAAAAGGGGGAAAAAAAACTCAAATTTTGGAAAAAAACAAAAAAAAACCCGAGGCTCCGGCTGGCCGAGACTGCTTTGGCGAGTAAAGGTCGAGGGGTTGGAGGGATGGAAAAAAACAGGTCCTGGGGCACGAAAAGGGGCACAATAGGTTGTCCAGAAATCGCCAGTGCTACCGGGGGTCAACGTAATTAAAAAAAAAAAAGGTAAAGACAAATATGGGATCCCTGTCATTCTCGTCACAGAAAAAAAGGTTGAAAGGGGATTTTACTGGTAACAGACAAAAAAAAAAAAAAGGCTAAAAAAATAGGGGGGGGGGGGGAAACTTGGAGACAATGTCTCGGATGGCGGCTACGTAAGGCTTGGGGGGGTGGGGGTGAAAACTGATGGAACTGGGGCGTTCACATAATGAGGGAAATACAATCATAAGGAAAAAATGCGCAATCGTGCACTCTTCAAAAGTAAAAAATAGTACGACCTCGGTCAAAAAAGTTCCTGGGGGAAGTTACCTCAGTGCCTCAGGGGTTGTGAAAAGATTGGAGTGAAATGGAGGATGACACCATACTTGCGTCAAAACTTGAAAAAAAGGGGGTGTTCAAAAAAAAGAAAAATGGCTCAATAGCGACCTACGGTTGAAAAAAACGGAAAAGATAGATTGGGAGGGTCTAAAGGGGGCTAGGGGACAAAGGAAAAAATGGCCACTTGTGCAGACATTGAGAAGGGTAAACAACCAATTGGGCCTAAGCCACCTCACGAAAAAAAGCTGTTAGGAGGGGGCAAAGTAGGAAAAAAAACTTGGAAAAAAGAAGGGTGGGGGCGGGTCCCGGGAAAACAGCGGTAACTTCAGGACGGCATCGAAGGCGAAAACTTGAAAACGGTGGGGGACCTCAGTTATGGGTTAAAAAAAAAAGTGGGTTGGTGTGCCATGGGGCAGAGCATGAAAGTGTACGCCCGAAAAAAAGTTGAAAAGAGGGGGGGCTTATTCAAAGTTTGCTCACGGGGATCGGGGAGGGAACCCAAAAACCCGACAACTGGGGGGGTCATAAGGTGACTGTGTCAGTTCACAAAGGGTGTCGGGCCGAAGCTCTAGGGGAAACGGGGGCGAGTTTTTTTTGTCGGGATGGGACGACATCAATGTTGGGTCTGCCGGGAAACATTCAGGGGGGACCAGGCACAGGGAGGATTTTTAGGGACCGTCTGGGGGGGGGTCGATGGCATGACAGAGGAAAGTTTGGGGGCGGGGTGTCAAAAACGAAATGAAAAAAAAGGCACCATTTTGCGATGACAAGTTACAGTTGCTGTGGCATGGGCCAAAAACCAACGGGGGGGACAAGGAAAAATTGGGGAAAAAGGGTGGAATCCTTAGTTTTTTAGCAGAAAGAAAAAAATCGTCTAGAATAAGAAAGATCCCCTGGGGGACCGAAGAGAGTCAGGGGGGGTGGTAAAGGGAAAAATTCGTCCGCCCCCGGACCAAAAATGGATCGGGCCGTAAAGAAAAAAAGCAGATGAATTAGAAGACCCGGAATGCCCCTGGAGAGACTAGTGTTGTAAGGGCAAAGTGAGGTGTAATGGGACCGGCGATGCGGTGAAATAACGTATAGGAAGGGTGTGGTATAAAAGGGGACAGCGGTTCCGGGCCAGGTTGCAGGAAAAATGCCACAAAAGATAGCCAACGGGGGAGTGCCCCAAGCTTTTGGAAGAAAAAGTTAGGGGGGTGGGTTCCCAATAGCGGTGAAACACCTGACAAAATGCCAGCGTCTCAAAAAATAAGGGGGATGCCGGTAGAGGAATTTGCCAGCAAAAGGGGTGAAGGAAGGGTGATGGAAAAAAAAAGGGAAAAAAAGGTGGCAGGAAGGTAATCGTCCCAAAAAACGAGAAGGCACATAAGGAGGTTATAAGTGAAAAAAAAGGCAGGGGTCTTTGATCTAGAAGACCAGGGAATACAAGAAAAAGGCTGGAGGAAACGAATTTGGGGGGGAGTCGGGACCAGCATTGGGTT
>Ga0179591_1318154_pt1 | contig 13869 bp, 14 predicted proteins | sample CZOMad2_1_08_16f_FD_182891 | JGI IMG/M metagenome (GOLD analysis project Ga0179591, IMG submission 182891) | Vadose zone soil fungal communities from Angelo Coast Range Reserve, California, USA - CZOMad2_1_08_16fungal (PacBio error correction) | ecosystem: Environmental > Terrestrial > Soil >...
CGCGGGTTCGCTCGCTTGTGAGTTGATGAGGACTTGAAGGTGTGGGATCTTTGGGGGCCGTATTTGAATGGCTCGGGGGGACCTTCTTAAGGAACAGGGTTGGCGCTACCAAGGGAGGGAAATGAAAGGCGGGGCCTCCTTCAACATGGGGTACGGGGGAAAACGTCTCCGCCTTGACTAATGATACCGTGTTATGGCAAGCTGGCGGAAAAGAGGAGAAGTGGCCGACGAGGGACCTGTTCTTTTTCGGCCGGGACACCGAGTCGACAGTTGTCACGCCGCGCAGGATGTTCGCGTTGAAAGATGTTGTAAACTTTTCCTCGCGTGGGGCCGGCCGAACGGAGGATTCGCTTCATCGCTTTCGGGCACTTGTGTATGGGGGGGGGAGGGGGGGGTGAGAGTTCAAGCCGCGGGGGCGGAACCGTTTCCTCCTACGGCAATAGGAGGAGAGGGTCAAAGAAGATCAAGTACTTTTCTAGAACGTTAGAGTTGGCGTTTTGTGGGGGCAGAAATTCAACTGTTGCGGAAAAACGAGCACAGCCTTGCAGACACAATAACTGAAAACGCAGGGATCCAGTAAAAATGATCAAAGCGTAAGTTAGTCCTATGGTGATGAAGAGGGGGGAAGGTGAGATGAAGCGTGACCAGACAACTCCCACGGCCCAAGCCTTCCTCATTAATATCGGAGAGACAGGCAGGGGAGGTGTCTAAGTCCAACGCTTAAGGAGAGAAACCTAAATAGTAACCAAGAATTAACAACGAAGCCTTGGGCTCATGGAGGAACTAAAATTAAGGTCGTTGGAGGAAATACAAGAGTCATTTCGCACCAGGTCTGCTGCCGGGCGCACCAGCACTTGGACCGGGAAGCCTAACGAAAACAAGAGCAGAGGGTGCTCTTTCCACGAATCGGAAAGGGGGGGGGATGGGAGAAAAGTAAGTGGAAATAGGATTGTGGTCCGGCGGCGAAGGCGAAAACATAAACCACACAACCGTCGGCTTAGGAAGTAATTAGTCATTCCATTTCGAGGCTATACAATAGCCGCCAGAGCAGAAAAGACACCACGACAACACAAAACACAGTAAAGATGGGGGCTCCAACTTCGTTCATCTTCATCAAGGAGCTGTTCATCAGCCGGAAGCAGACCAAATGGGGTCACAAGGATGGCAAGGAGGAATGGAGGAATCAAAAAAGCCCTTCCGTCTCTATCCTTAATTGGGACCGGACTCGGGCGACTGGGCCCGGAGCAATGTAGTCGTGGAGGAAGGTGGGAGTCAATGGGGGGGCGGCATCCCCTTAGACTGCCTTCAAGCGCAGGCTGGGCCGCCGAGGTGTGTCTTCGGCTCCGGGGTTTGAAATGAGGGGAAAGAAAAAGCCGAACGGTCAGAAAATACTTTATGGAATATCAACGAAAAAGGGGTGGGGTTTAATTTAAGAAAGTGAGGGTGACGGCAAGTCCTTAAAAAAAAAAAGTCAGCTTTACTAAGAAGAGCGTCCTCACAAAAAGAGGGCTTGGGAATCAAAAGGAGGAGAGTATAAAGGGGGGGGTATCTAAGGAAGTCACATTGAAAAAGGTCTTCGCCTAGGGAAAGAAAAAGATCGCCTGGGGATACCTTCCTCACTTGTGGTGTCAGTAGGGACCCGAATAATCGGTTCAGACTGGCCGTTATAGCTATTAGTACATGCTTCTGTGCAGGGGACTGAGTTGGATTGTGAATCTTGACTCTTTTCCGTGGTAGCTTTTGCCGGAGGGAGAGGGCCGGGTCCAGGCCTGTGCGCGCTCTCTCCTTTTGGGGTCGGATCTTTTGGAGGTTTTATTGGGTCAATACTCAAAGTCCTCCACAGACGAACAATAACGTCGGGGGGGGGCAAATGAACATATTTATGCAAGGATAAGGACATGAAAGCGGGAAGCTTTGGCGGGTCTGAAGTGTCATTGTGTCAGTTTGGAGAGAAACAGAAGGACTGGCAGGCCACCGTAGGGGTAGAAACTTTTGAAAAAAGGGTGATTGACCTCATCAAAAGCTTACACAGCTTAGACCCAAGGGCAGCCGGCTTAAGTGAACAGGTAAGCCCCCAGATTCGGGACTATAACCAGAGAAACAAACACCAATGAGCGCCAGGAAAAAATGAAGAGCCTACTAACTGCAAAAAAGAGATGAAAAAAAGGTCTTGGCCAATCCGGCCCAGGAACGAGAAAAGCCAGCAAAAACTTAATCCTGAACAGGGCTCCGGCCAACCAGGAACAACTCGAAGCCTGAGCCCCCAATTCTAATATGGGAGAATGACTGCCAGCCATACCTCTAAAAGGATGGGGGGGTGCAAAATTAGGAAGAAGTCTTCAGAAAAAGTAAAAGAAAAGGCGTTTTCACCCTATAGGCAAAAAGGCAACACAACTGTCCAGACCCTGGGAAAAAACCACCCTACACTTTCTCCTCACCCCCTGGTAAGCAGGGGCGGGTAGACATCTCCAGAATGGGCGCTACCTCACACTCCTGGCTTCCCACAATCACCTTCCGGCGGTGGATCCATCCCAGGATACGACCTAGGTACTGCAGCAGAGACCCCGTTTGGTGGGGGCCAAAAGCGGGATACAGACAAATGCTGATAGGTTCCAGTGTCGGCTCTGTGGGGGGAATTTATCAGAGATGCCAACCACAGAGGGGGGGGGGGGTCAGACAGGAAGGGGGGAGAAATGCGGCGGTGGTGTCATCTCTATCGCACTGGTCACTACGTGGGTATCACGCTATCTTGGACGTCCTAGGAGGGGACCGCCTTGGATGGAAAGAGAGTCAGAACAAAAAATCCTTTCTCCATTACGGACATGGGGCATCACCATGCAGGGAAACATCAATAGGTACGAGATCGGGTCTATCGTACTGTACAGACTGTGCCGAATGACGGAAACACGCAATCCACCATAATACATCAACCCCGCTCTGTCGCCGGCCTGAGAAGATAAATACCAGGGACCCAATTTCCAACAGTGAACGGAAACGTGTCACAAAAACGCCCACCTGCCTGGACGTGGATCTGTTGAGGCTACACTCCCTAGAAAATCAGGGAAGAAGGAAAGAGAAAAAAAAAAGTATGTCCCCTGGAAGACAGTCAGGAGGGGAACTCAGATTAAGGAAAAGGGGTCAAGAAAGTCAAAAAGGGCAGACGCCGCAGAAGCGGTATTGAGGCTAGACCTAAAAAGGACGACGAATGGAAAAAGCCAAAAGGAGAAGGGAAACAACGCCACCGGGGGGGGGGTTCCAACAAGAGAGATAGGGGTCAGCAACAGTTCTAGACTTCAAACTCACCGCGGAGAAACATCGTAAAAGAAGAAACAAAACCTATGGACTCAAAAAAAACGGGGGATGAAAGAAGATTGTTGGCTAGGAAAGCGACGGCAAAGGGGTGAGGAAGGGAGAGCAAACGGTGGGGTTCGAAGATGAAGTGTGCCTGCACACAGGGGGAGGGAGGTTTGACCTTGTTTCTCCTTAGGTAAGGTAAAGGAGGCAGCAGCAGGGGAGGGGTGAAGAAAACACGAAATCCGCGGGGAGAAATAACTTCTCAGACAGGCGGGATAATGAAAGACCATACTCCAAGATGGAGTTGAGGTGAGATGGCGTTCCTCTTGTTGTTAAACGATCGGGAGAGGATTTCTGGGATATTATTTTGGCACAAGTACAGAGTGGTCAAGGGGGGGGAGTGTGGGGGGGTGAACAGAGGGGAAATGTTACCTTGTGGAAAATGGGTGGGGGGGACCTGAGTGATATTGAGAGGGAAACGGGCGGTAAAAAATCAAGGATGGAATTCATGTTCGTTCCACCGCCGGAAGGAGAAAATTCAACACAAAGAGATCTCGAAGAGATGTCGGGGAAGTTACACCCGAATATGGAAAGCGGTTTTGGTAGGGGGAAAAGGATGGGTCCCGAAGGAGAAACGGAGCTGTCAGAGTGGGGGGTATGACTTTCCAAGAAAAGACTACCACGAACTGGTTCTGGTGGGAAGGAGTCGAGTGACGCAGTTGGGGGGGGAGGAACCTAGTTGGGCGGGACCAACATGGAGGTGGTGGGATTGTCTAGTGTGTTGACTGGGTGAGAACCAATGTCTCCGTGGTGGAGGAGGAGGGTATTGGGAGGGGTGGTCTGGTGATGGTTCGTAAGGGGTGGGGTTTGGCGGGGGGGAGGGGGTTGAGGTGAGAATGAGAGGCAATTGGGGGGAGGTTGTCGAAGCTTCAATGTCCCAGGGTTGGGAAACGTGAGGCGTAAAATGCAAAAGAGGGCTCCGCAGTCAGGGGGACATGGAAAAATACGATTACGGCGGAGTGTTAAAGGATGGCTTGATAATCGGTATTTCAAAACGGGTAGCCGGGGAGTGTCGGCCCAGGATCAAAGGCTACGGTTTCACGAGAGAGGATGCAAAGCGTTCAAGGGGGAGGTTGCAGGCTGGGAACCATTCAGACGATGGGGTGACAGCCTAAAAGAGGACTCTTTCATCGTCTGGGGGGATGAGAGTTGAGGGGTTTTGGTATGGTGTGGATCCCTAGCTTGAGGAAACGGTTGCCTCCGAGACTGGGGGGAAGGGGGTTAGAGTATCAGTGAAAAACATTTCAAATCATAGGTTCTAAGGGAGAAGAACGGTTGGGGGGGGAAGAATGCTGCGGGAAAGGGCAGCACTTAAAATAAGACAATAAACTGAGAGGTTTGAAATTACCAGGCAAGAAAGAGGATGGTTGCAGTGCACCGGGAGGGGGGCTGAGACAATTGACAACTCCCTACGTCCAAAAAGAAGGTAAAAGGCTACTAGAATACCCGGGGAGGTTACTAATCCCGGACAAAGAAAATGGAAAGAATTAAGAAGCCACAGGACAGCTGAACATTTCAACACAAGCCGGTGATAAGAGTCTATACAAAAAGGGGTTAGGGTTGTAGCCAAGTAGGCAGGTAAGCAACGCAGAGTGATCTGCTGGAAGGGGCCATACATTTCCTGGAAGACGCAAGAGAAAAAGGGAACGAGACCCTCAAGGTCCGTTGCTTGGGGGAGGACATGCACTAGTTAAAACACTTAGGGGGGGGGGAATTTCAAATGAGGGGGGGAGCGGCCGGAAATAAAAAACGGTTCGTTCCATCCAGTTGATCAGAAGGGAGGAGGCGGAAAGGATTCCACGTCGAGAGGAAAAGAACCCCAATGAACGGACGAGTTCGAGGGGAGGGTACTGCACAGGGTGAGACGAAGGAAGAAGACGAAAAAAAGGGTCAGAACCACGGCGTCTTTCTGATCTTGAGTGAAGAGGTCCTGTATAACGCAAACTAGGCCTAGTTAGAGAATATGTGATTAAAAGACAAAAATTAGGGATCAAATGGGGGAGTGCAGGAAGGTGTGCCAAGTGCGTTCGCTAAGGCTTGAGGCGGTGGGGGGGAATTTTGGGGGATCGCAATGTTTGACGGAAGGGTGACCGAAACAAACGAGTAGGAGTCAGCCGGCGTGGGTTGGGTTGAATTTAGGCACGCATTTACCTAAATTGAAAAGACCAAGGTGTAACGAACGGAAAAGAGAGGGAAAAAGGACGAGTCATGAAAGAAAGGGCAGGATCGGTAGCACTGTGTAAGGCATAGCACCTGAAAAGATTGGTCGAATCAGGAACCTGAGGATCAGACATGTGGTCACGAGTCAACTAATGAAATTTATAAGGGAATCTCCGGGAGGTCGAGGGCAGTATCGGAGGTTATTCAATTAATCGGTCGACGGGTGGGGGGGGACTTAAAGGGACATCCTGTTTCTCTCGGGTCAAAAGTCACTCCGTTGGAGTGGGGCGGTCACCTCATCTTGACAGGCCCAGTCGGACGCCAAATAGTGCAGGCATCCTTTTGGGAATGCCGGGCGTTAAGTTGCCAAACTTGAAGTCTGCTCAAGTTGTTCAGTGATTCACAGGCTGTGCCCTCGGGTGTGGGGATGAGAACGGGAAATCGGCAAAAAAAAAGGCCACCCGATCCATTAACGTATTTATTGCTGCTTAAACGGACGATCCTGTCGATTCAAGAGGCCTCGATCGCAGTTGCATCGAGAGAATGACTCAGATGGGGGAGGATACGCGAGCTATGTACATCAAAAGGGGGCAAAGAATATTGCAGGGGACTCGTCGACAATGGGGGGCGACGGAGTGGTCCGAAGGGGGGTGGGGGGGAGGGGAGGGCTGGGAAAATCCTAATGTTCGGGATGGGGACATGGGAGGAAGCCGATTCGCAACTCTCTCGCACAAAACGAGACGAACCCCCTATAGGGGGAGGGGCGGCGATCCGGATACGCAGGAGGGGAGGCATGAAAAAAGGGTCGAAGATATCGCTAGTGGCCCGCTTGCATGCCACCCATAGGGAGGGTAATGAAAAAGCTTTAAAGAGAAAAATCCAGCTCTGACGTAAAAACGGCTCCTCAGTTCTCCCTCTGGAGGAAAACTAACCAGGATCCCCCAGTAGGTATATTGTAAAGACACCGGACCGACAAAAGAGGAAGTAAAGGGGGACTTCTTGCCACCTGGAAAATCCATGAGGATGAGATCTTGCGAAAATCAAATGCAAAAATCTTGGCACAAGAGGTCTCCGCACAATCATCATAAGGGGGAAAAGAATGCATCAAAGAAGGGAGGCCAAAGTCAAAAGGAGTACAGAAACAAACTCCGAACAGGAGGGAACGGAAAACCCGCGTAAAGGGGCAAATATTAAGAATCTCGGGGGGAGGTCCACTAAAGAAAAACCTAGACTCCGACCAGGAAGGATAAGAGTATGGAAGGGGGGGGAACACTCGAGTCAGGACTAACAAGGAGAATTCGTTGGAAACGCTTCGAAAAGTGAAACCGCCGGGACTCCGGATACGGGACATCGAAACGGAATCAACTTAGAAACAGCAGAAGGAAGGAGAAGAAGTTCGTGTCCGAAGGAGGAAAAAGTCCAAGAAACAAGAAAAAAAAGGCTATTCCGCCGGGCAGAGAATCATCATACAAAGAACAAAGGAATAAATCTTCACAAGGGAAAGCTTTTCATAAAACCAAAATCGACTCAGGGAATGGACGGGTGGGCTAGAAGATCAAATCTCGAGAAATCGAAAAAACCGAGGAAAGCATACGCCAGATCAAAGAGGCAGGGGAAAGAACGATTCCAACATGTGGGAAATCAGTTCGAAGAAGCAGAATAGGGGGAGGGAATTCAAAAGGACATCGACCCTGCTGGGAGAGCTAAGTAAAAAAGCACATGACCGGAAAAAGGGGGGGCACCCTCAGGAAAAAAGTGTAAGGCACCTTAGGAAACGCACCGTGCTAGGAATTGGCCTAACCGAGGAAGCATAACGCCTAGGTAATCGAAAAAACCATCAGATAAAAAAACACGGGGAGAGGAAGATATGGTGGGGAGTTGACTATTACTAGATTGCTGACGTCAACCGCGAGAAAAAAGTGGAGGTAAGAGGTTTCCTTAAAACCAGTTGTTGGGGGGGGGGGGAGGAGGGAGAGTTAGAAGGTAAGGGATCTTTCGTCGAACAGAAGGGCTATTGACGAAAAAGAAGGACAACAGTAGCTGCCTTAACCGAACAGTACGATATGGACCACCAGAAAAATTGAGTTGCAAGCAGATTGGTCTTGAGGGGATAGGGCTTTCTAGACAGGTTGTTTCATAGAGGGAAGAGAAGTTGATCGTGTGGCAGGAAGCACCAATACATTAAAGCAGGGCACGGGGGTTTTGGGGACACCACGTTCCCTGGGTGCAAAGCCCGGGGTATTTCTTCTATGTCGCTTCAAAAAGGCGGGAAGAGCCGGGGATTGCCTTATGGGGGAGTAGGGGCCGGCTCTTCTGAGGGCCGGGAAAAAAAAGATAAAGATACCGGCTGCAATTAGTGGTATGGCAAGATGTACCGTAAGGAAAAAGGTGTTTTCACCGATTGACAAAGAAAGATAGAGCCGGGTTGGGGACAGGGAACTTAGCTTCCGAGAAGAACTTTGTCACAAGGGAGAGGTGAAATCGAAGGATTCCTGCCAGAGAGAGCAAAGCTTTTTAACTAAGCTGGAGGGTGATGATGAAGTACTGTGGCCGGGAGCCGGCTGAATGAAAGAGGGGACCTTCATGCTAGAACTTGGGGGGGGGGGCTTGCTCATTGATGGCGTCAATATTCCCTCGTGAGTAGCCGAATTCATGGGGGGGAAATGAAGAAAAAGGAGACTTGGAAAAGCGTGATGTTAAGTTAGCTGGGCGGAGCGTCTACGGGACCGTCCTAGGGGGGTCTGGTGTCGTTGGGGAATGGGGGGGGGCCAACAACTTCGGTCTACTTTTACGAGTAGGGTCGCGCGATTTGGTCGATAAAAGTCCTACGCTGGGTGTTGAGCCTAAGATGAGGAGGCTGTGCATCAGAGGGGGCAATTGTGACACGTAGGGGTTTTTTCAGTGGGGGGAGAGTCCAGCGCTGGGCGAACCAGGTGTAAAGTTAGAAAGGCGGCGTCTGCGTGGAAGGGATTAAAGGAGAATAAGTTTTAAGTTTGCCTTTTAAACAAGTTGCGATCAACGCAAAAGGAGACAACGACAGAGAGGGCCGGGAAGGTCCCGTCCGATCCCATTCATTCCGGGATTTTTCATGCGGTGGGGGTGAAGAGAGGGGGGAGAAAACTCTAAAACTAAAAAAGCAGCAAAGGCGCGCGCAACGCCGCTGCGTTAGGAGGAAAACACCAATTTAAGGGGCGGGGGGAAGCGAAAGGGGAAAAGGCTTGAATCCCACGAACTCTTTCTCCTCGGGGAGGATGACAGGATAAAATGGGGAGGTTTTTCGAGACCAAAGTAGGTCTATACCTATGAGGATGATAGGAAATTTCCCAGAATTTGTAAGGATAAATCCCGATAAAAAGGGAAAAAAGGACCGACTTAAAGAACGTGGGGGATTAGGAGCCGAGAAAAGGCCAGTCCAAAAACCTCTTGGGTAAGGGCGAAAGAGGAGGAACGGGGAACACAAACAGCGTTGAGAAAAAATCTCCTTTTAGATGCAATGTGCAGGAGAGAAAATGCAAAAGGAATGATCAAAACAGAAAGCAAAACGACACCCCAAGGAAAGTTCAGAAAGACTTTCGTTCATCTTTAATAACAGGGGGCGCAATGTGCAGTCCTGTCCGAAGAACTAAAGGAAAACGCGTCTTAAGGCTTTAACCGAGTTGGCCGTCAGGAGGACTACACTGAGGGAGAATGAACGAGGCTTTTGGGACTCGCAGGTTATCTACTGTTAGGTTCGGCAAATGGAGTTTTAGGTCTCCGTGGTAAATAAAGTCCTGATCTTGAGGCTCGAGTAGCCTGGGGGGGGGGCTGGAAGGTTCGTCTAATGTGTACATTCAGTGACGGGGAAAGCCATACTTAGATGAAAGGAAGAAAAAAGCGGTTGTGTTGATGTCGTGATTTACCGCCGAAAAAAAACAATACCTGGGAAAGAAGTCAGAATCTTAAAAAAAATCAACTTAACGATGGAGGGGGACGTAAGTACAGGAAGGATCACGGTGGGGAGTCGGTTAATGGAGAACAAACCGGAAAAATATGTGCGAAGAATCAAGGCTGTTCTACCTGCCTCTTTGGGACTGAAAGCAACGACGTAAAAGGTTCCATCCTTGAAATCGGCAGACGAAACTTCTGAGTGGAAGCTAAAGCATGGATTTGTGGAGGAGGGCAACTAAACGAAAAAAAAAAGGGAAAGAGAAAAAAAGAAAATACTCTAAACGCTATCTGTTGTCACGTGGCGGAAAACGCAACAGGAAGCAGAAGGGGACGTTGCCGAATGGGGGGAACGTGGAGGGGTCAACACTCCTAAGGTACAATAAAAAATAGGAGAAAACCGAAGAGTAGACCTTCTTGGTAGGAATACGGGAAGCAAAGTGACGCTGGATCAAAACATTGAGTTGGTATGAAGTGAAGGGCCTCGGGAAAATCAATGATCTTCGGCACACGTCCAACTGATAAAAGAGGCGTATACTTGGATGGTTGTTAAACGAAAGTTCTCCTCGCTAGAATAAACTATCCGCTGCAGGAAACCTGGTGGAATCCACTACGAAAAAACAATACAAAAACAAAAATCGCAGAAAAGAGTTAAGCGAAAGAAGGAAATTACGCTTAAAACCAGATAAAGGAACTTCGCGTGAAATCAGACATGAACAGATAGACCATCTCGCGTAGCTGCTGTCTGGAGAACATCAAAAACATAACAATAATCCAAACATGGGGCTTCCATGGCGTTTGTTTTTGCTCACCGGTACCATGGACCATAGTAATTAAAGCATAAGCCTGAGGGACAGTCCAGTGAGGAGAAAGTGTTGGAGGGTTCTAGAATTGTCCCGAGGGGAATGGAGTCACGCCGAAATCGTGTTACTCCGGATGTTCGACAGAAACGTTATAAAGAAAGGGGAGGAAAGAGGGAATATACCCTCAAATATTCCAATGAGGGCAAATAAAGATACCTAATCGGAGAATAACAAAAGAGTGGCAATTGATAGAGGGTAATAGCTGATGGTTAACAAACCAAATCGAAAGAAGGAACAAAACTCATTTAGGAACATATTCTAATGGGGGAAGGTCAATAAAATCTGATTGACAGTACTAAAGGAAGGGAATTGGAGGGGGGATTCTAAACTCAAGTGAACCCCTGATTACGGGAAATCGTGGGAAGAGCATTCGGAAACTTCTCGGAGTTAACAATAAGTCCGACCGAAAGCGCAATGGTAAAAGAATACAAAGAAGACAGTAAAAAAAAAGGGGGGCTAGTCCCGCAACACATACAAGCAGCATACATTCCCAATCCACAAAGCCAAAGGGGAAACATTTTCAAAAAAAAGGATCCTGCAGTGACTGGGAAAAGCAGGGGTTTCTTCTGCAAACCGGAAAAAAGGCATCTATCGAAAGACTAAAAACAGTATTAAAATCAAAATCGCCTAAATAAGAAGACGAACTCACGAGGGAAAAAAAAGTTGGACGGATTAATCCATAAGAGTGGGGTCTCAGAAAAGACTGGGGCCGTTCAGAAAACACGACATCTCAAAACTGAGAAAGTAATTGGGAAAACAGATCAAGAACGGACTAAAGACAACCAACAAACTGTTGTTCCAAGGAAAAATCTGATCTAAGGACAGGAGAACTGAATCAGAGAATGGAATCATAAAAAAGGCGAAACAGAAAAAAGAGATATCAACAAACAACAAAGGGTAAAGAGACGATATGGTTCGGCGATGAGATTGCTGTAGAGTGAAGAGGGGGGGGGGGGGGGGGGGGGGGGGGGGGGGGGGGAAGGGGGGGGGGGGGGGGGGGGGGGGGGGGGGGGGGGGGGGGGGGGGGGGGGGGGGGGGGGGGGGAGGGGGGGGGGGGGGGGGGGGGGGGGGGGGTGGGGGGGGGTGGGGGGGGGGGGGGGGGGGGGGGGGGGGGGGGGGGGGGGGGGGGGGGGGGGGGGGGGGGGGGGGGGGGGGGGGGGGGGGGGGGGGGTGGGGGGGGGGGGGGGGGGGTGTGGGGGGGGGGGGGGGGGGGGGGGGGGGGGGGGGGGGGGGGGGGGGGGGGGGGTGGGGGGGGGGGGGGGGGGGGGGGGGGGGGGTGGGGTGGGTGTGGTGGTGGGTGGTGTTTTTGACGCCGCGGAAATTTTCGTGACGATGACCCTCTGGGTCTTTACACTACTTTCTGGAGTGTGCCGTATTCCTGGCCTGGGTAGATTGGGAGAGCCCAGGTCTCTAACGGAAAGACCTTAAAGGGAAATCTGTAACAACCAGGGGAAAGTGAAGATAATGACAAAGGACCACTGTTCCTCGGAGGTCAAGCAGTTTTCTTTATTCGTGCGGTCATACGGGGAAGATTGCGAGGGGGGAAGGCGTTGGGGGAAGGTGCAGAACAAAATTAACGGCAGGGGCGAGGTTTGGTGTTGGAACAGGACAAGGGTGGCCGATGGGTCCAGTTGTACTGGGGGAGTATTATTAAAGCCGGAAAGCAAAAGGGAAATTGATGGGTGAAGGGTCATACGGGACTTCATGCAGACATCTACTAGCTTATAAACTCTGAGGAGACTGGGAAAAAAAACTTTCCAGGAGCATTGTGTGTTGTCAGAGGATTGACAAAAGCGGAAGTGCTAAACCCCTCGAGGGGACACCTGCCCTGCGGCTGCAGACGAGGGAGTTCGGGGGACGGTGGACAAAGTCAGGATGTGAAAAGAAAAGAGAAGACCTAACGCGAGCACAGCCACGCGGTTTGAGTATGGGATATGAAAGTCTTAAGTACGGGGGGGGTATTGGGCAGAAAAGGGGAACTGGCACGGATTTCGCAACGTGGGGTGGGGAAAAAAAACATGCATTGACACGAGCACACGAAACCAGCGCTGGAGACCGGTGGTCCCTCATATACGAACTGGACGGCAACGCATGAGAGAGTTCAAGGTCTGTTGATGATTGCACCCTCGGGGGATCAAAGGTCACGACTCTGGGGGCTCAATGGGGGAAGGTATACAGGTCGATTGACAAAGGCGGGGTTCCTAAAGCGTTTAGGAGGGTGCATAAAGAGCGGAGATCCAATGTTTCTCTCGCTGGGGGTAAAGGAGGGGGGGCCGGAAATGACTTAACGGGGGACATAGAAGTGGCGGGGGGGGATGAGTGGGGTTGTTCGTGGGTAGCCGGGAGGGGGGAGACAGGTTGGCCGCACGGGGTCTTCTTGGTTTCGGTGAGACTCAGCAAAAATTGCAATAATCAAAGAAATCAGGTGAGACTGTATGTTTTACTGTTTTTGTTCCTAATGCTTCGGGGATATCATCAACGCTACATAATAAGAACCGACATAAATGTAGATCGCAGGTGGTAAACTTAAAAACTGGACAATCAGAGGGGTGTGAGGCAGACGGTTTGTTAATCTTTTTTGCTGTCAGACTGATCTTTACCACTAAAAAAAAAAATAAGAAAGGAGGGGGAAATAAGAGATCCCTTCTGCTTAAAAAGACGTCAAACGGAAGATTAAATCTAACTAAAACGGATATCAAAGTTACAAAGAATGGGAAAACTTTACTACCGTAGTTATTACTGGGGGGGGAGAACCTAATTCTTTTGGAGAGGACGTACCAGCTGTACGGGTGAAACGATATTGATATGGCGGGGTAAATGGCTCAGAAAGTGGACCTTTGAAGCTCCAATAAAACCAGTCAAGCGCCTCAAAAGAATACAGGACTGAGGGTGAGGTGGAAGAACATCAGGAGGAACAGTGAAACGGCGTTCACCAACTCTCGGGAGTTTTTGGTTTAAGGGGCTGGATCGGAGCTCTCGTCCAAATAAAAACACCACAGAAAAGGGCTTGGGTTTTGGGGTATAAAGGTTATCGCAAAGTGCGGGAAAAAAAGATGACAAACAAAGAAACAAAGGAAAAAACAAGAGAAAGTGACGGAAGATCTGTGCACAGGGAAAGGTCCGAAAGTCAGACAAAATGGTCGCAGCCGGGCAGGACTAAGAACAAAGGGACCACTCAGTTAGGCCAGGAAAAGCTGTGGCAGAGGTCAAGAAACAGGGAAACTCGCATCCTTAGTAAGAACCAATCAACTGGTGCACAGGCGGGGATGGGCTTTCCAACTTCGGGGGACTTGCAGGGGGGGCGGGTGGGGGGGAGGGGTGCAAGAACTCCTTTCTGCTGGTCGCTAGGCGGAGCAAAAGGGGGTGACCGGGGGGGGGGTTCTGCCGGAGCCTTGTGGAAGCGTGGTCTCGCAAAACGCCGGGACGGGGGAAGAAAAGAAACGGAAAAAGAACCGAAGGGGTGGTTTGGAAGGCCGGGGGATTGGAGACCGCGAAAAACAATACGAGGGGGGAAAAGACTTCATCTAGTCCCAGAACTAAGGAGTTAACGGGTGGAGACCTTCATAGC
>Ga0179591_1318595_pt1 | contig 13863 bp, 12 predicted proteins | sample CZOMad2_1_08_16f_FD_182891 | JGI IMG/M metagenome (GOLD analysis project Ga0179591, IMG submission 182891) | Vadose zone soil fungal communities from Angelo Coast Range Reserve, California, USA - CZOMad2_1_08_16fungal (PacBio error correction) | ecosystem: Environmental > Terrestrial > Soil >...
TTCAAGAAGGAGAGAGTTGAAGCACCGGAAAGGTCGGAAGGAAAAAGGGGCAGCTAGAATAAACGTCTAACCCTTCCGAGGAGGGGCGAAGGTAGAGGAGGGAGACATTTCTCTACGGGAGAAAAAGGGAAGCGGACTTGGCGGGTGGGGGACTCGGAAGCGCATGGATCATCGATCTGGCCGGCATTATTTTCTACGGCGCGAGGAGAAAACCGAGCCGACTTCGAGGTCGGCGACACAGGGCTCGGGGGAACAGTCAGAATTGGGATGCGGAAGTGTTTTCCGACAGAAAAAAGTGGACGGGAGCTCGCGAGAAGGGAAAAGGAAAAAAGCATTTAGAACGTCCCTTCCCATAGAGGGGAGGGTAAAGAGGTCCTGAGGGCGAAGACGCCTGAGGAACAGCGGCGCTAAGTAATAATCAGGAATCATGAAGGGGACACCTTAACCATTGCAGGGGGGCTCAGGGTCAGAGAAGCGAAGGGAAGATCTCCGCTGACGCAAGAGTAAGAGGATGGGGTTTTCTTCGAGGGGAGGCGATGGACCATCAAGGGGAGGAAGAAAGGCCGAATCCGAAGATAACGCCCAGAGCGCTTCTCTCTAATTGGTCGACTCGAAGAAGAAAAAATCGTTCTCAAAAGGGGACATCCATTTGGAGGTTCCCTATGGGAAGGACCTCGACCTAGGACACGTGAAAAATATCCGACCGGGACGTCCCGGTTGGGGCACGGTACGATTGGGGAACACTCAGTAGGAAAATCAGGGAAGAAGAACGAGGTGAGCTCGCAAGCGCGACAGAGTACCTCCTTGCAAAGCAGAAAAAGGGAAACTCGAGCAAGAGTGTGATCCCTCTAGAGTCTCAGCCGAGTATGCCGAACCAAATCATAAAGTCTAGTCCGGCAAGGGGCAAGTGCGAGAGCTGAGACGCCGGTTGCGGGGGAACGCTTCCCGTGGCGACGAGCGCAGTCCCTCCGCCTGATCCTCCCACTCGGTGAGAGATGGGCCGAGGAGTAGTTTCATAGCCATCAGAAGCGAGGGTGAGAAGCTCGCGACTGCAAGAGCAAACAGCGTCTGCAACGGCGGTCGGAGAACAAAGACTACAACAGGGCCATCGAGGGCGAAGGAGTATTCTCCATGACAAAGCCAGAAATTGCGCGAGAAGAAGAAACTGCTCTCACCTCGGAGGCAGGGGGTGTTTGGGAGCCTAAAGGAGGCGGTCAAGTGATCAGGTTTCCCTGCTCAACATGCGGAGCGGAAGCGGGAAGAAACATTGGAATGACTGAAGAACGGAGGTTTGGGCTCCCCTCAAGAGGGCCTTGGGGGAATGGTGGGGACAGGAACTCGAGCAGCATTGTGCGGGGGGTCGAAGGTCTTCCTTTGACCAAGCACGAAAGGGCGATTAACAGCGCGAGGGGACAGGCGGCGAATAGGCAGCGTCGGGTGTGCGCAGGAAGAAAAAAAAGGAGGGCTCCTTTGGGACTCTCCGTAAAACATGGAGACTGTATCTCGAAGCTTACCATTTCTTTGCAGAGGCGATAAAACGGCTGGGAAACGGGGTAAAAACGAAAAATAGTGGGAGGCCATCAACGACGAAAAACTCTACGTATGCGCGAGCATCTTCTTGGAACAGATTAAAAAGAGGCGGAGGCCAGTTGTCCCGTCGCAAGTGGGCCCATAGGGTTTGGGACGGGAGATGTGTATAACACCCACGATAAAGGAACGCGGTGAACAACGAAAGGAATGTACAGGAGTACGCGAGCAGCTGAAGGAAAGGGGAGACGGTCAGTACGAGTCAAGCAAAGGCGAACAACTTGGAGGGATTCGAAAGCGAGTAGAAGATGTACAAGGCGAGGAGAGACTGAACCTGCTTTTCGAAAGGAAAACCGGAAGGGGGGAATCAATAAACGTTCGGCCGGAGGTGGGGGGGGAGAGGGGGACTCCTAGAGAATCATTACTGTATCCTGGGAAAGAAGAGCATTAAGCGAGAAAAAGGAAGGGGCGGCCATGGGCTTTTGTGGGACTCGCGCCAAGAAGGGTGATGAACAAAGTGTAAGGGGAATGTCAGACCAAAGAAAACGAAGAAGATCACCCTCGCTCTGTAGAGGAGAGAATCCTCGAAACCTGAACAATACCCAATCCGTAAGTCGAGGGGGGCAAGTCGCGGGCAACCTTCTCAAAAAGCTGGAATGAGAAAAAAAACAGACAAAACCGACATGCATCGTCGGACATAACGAAAAAAAGAGAACTGGGGGTCGTACTGCAGCCATTCAATACAAAGTAAAGGTCATTCATGGGTTGTGGGGAAACCCTCAGGACGGGACGCGCGAAAGAGGAGTGCTAAAGTCGGGCGAATCTCTCTCAAAAACAAAACAAAGCACAAAAAAACCCGAAAACACAGCAACAACGAGGGAAAAGCGAAAGTTCAAGACCATCGAGCAAAAAAAAAAAAAAAAAAAATACGTCAAGGCATGATTTTGGCCGGTGCAAAAGAGAGAAACAGGTTCAGGGCATTTGAGAAGAAGGAACTTGACGAAAAGAAACGAGCAGAGAGAGAATTCAAGCCGATGCCGTCAGGGAATGTGTGGAAAGCTTTCCTTTGAACATCTGCAGAAATAGGCGAAAGACACCCGCGTCGTGAGAAATAAGGGGGGAGAGGTTTCTCTCAAAAACCCGCGGCACCATCTCTTGCTGAAAAAACAAAAAAAAGAAGTTTGAAAAGACCACGCGGGAGAACCTTGCTTCGACGCGCGGAGCAAAAGCAAAAATGCCGCCTCGCCGGATCGAGAAACGGAAAAGGACGCCATGTCCATCAAGTAAAAAACGATCACGAAAAGCTAGGAACAAAAGAAACAAAAACGTTCAGGACAAGGGGAAGGGTCTAGGACGCACGGACGACGGGTGGGAAACCCGGGGGAGCATCATCATCCTAGGCAAAAGGAAAAGGGGGATGTAATTCTCTCCCTCGACGGCGGCCCTCGAGAACACTTGAGGCGGAGGATCGAGAGACTAGAAGGGCTTACGATGTTTTCTGTAAACAATAAAAAAGAGTGAGAGCGGGGTTGAAAAACATCAAGGGGACGCGTCTTGTAAACAAGGGAGAGGCAAACGATCTAGTCATAAAAACACTCCAAGAAAACCCGAGTGGCGCCAGACCGACGGGAAAAGCGACTCCTACAGCGGGACAGAAGAACAAAATGCATGCTCGCGAAGGGGGTGATGGAGGGAGGTGCATCGGTGCGTCACCAAAAAAACTGAGGGGAAGGAAGAAGGACCTGGTTATGAAAAAAAAAGTCATCCGCCAAGGATCGCCGCCCAGGTCTGGTCCCACCGGCGCATCACAGGGTCGCAGGGGTGTCACGCGGAAAAAGACGATTCGTAACCTGCAGAGCGAGAAAAAAAACCAAACTTAGCCGCTTAAGAAGGTTGAACGGACGAATGTACTTCGATGAAAAGGGCAAAAACAATATCCAGGGACATGGAAGAGGAAGCGGGAAGGGAAAACGGAGAAGAATGAATGCTTTCCCGGTAAGGGCGCGCATGAAAACCGCGCTGCGCGGGACGGCGTCGAAAAGGGTTGAGAAAACAGGAAAGGCAAGCGGTGATCGGGAGGCGGAAACCACTTAACACGATTCAAAAAAAGAGGGTTCATTCAAACCACGATACGCTGGGGGGACGCCGGACTGCCTAGCGGTCGAAATAAAAGCTCCTTTCGGATACCAAAAGCCCTGGAGATGGGAAAACTCCGTTCTGCGTAGAAAAACAAAGAAGTCGAAGGGTTCGCAGTAAATAAAGAGGTAAGAGCCGTATTTATAGGTCAGGTGACGGAAAGCCGTGACAGACAGCGAATTGCTCCTCTTTGGAGGGGGGGGAAACGGCGTCTCTCACTTCTACAGTATGCGTTACTCCCGGACTAAGGCTCCCTTCCCCAGAGGGGAGACACCGGGAAAACTTGTCTTGCAAGTCAACGACTTACTGGGAAATCGCAAAAACTAGAGACTCGACGCAACTAGAAAAAGTCGGGAAGGTCGGAACGCCAGATTCCACTTTCCGCGAATTTTGGGAGGAGATCAGAGGGAGGAATAAGGGAGGTTTCACCGGGCTTGCTCGATCTTCAAGCAATTACGGAAGGGGAGCCCGACCGAGCCGAAACCTCCGGAAAGCGATCACGACAGGTCGCGCAGAAAGAGGTGCGATTACGAACGAAAAAGGAACTAACCGGAAAAATGGCATTCATTTCCCCAGCATAAGACGCTCCCAATCAGGAATAAGAAAAAAGCGGGGGCCCGTTGGCCAGCTTCAAGCAATCATTGGGGGCGGGGGGCGTTTGGGGAAGGAGATCGGTGCTAAAAAAAAAAAAAAGAACTCGCGAGTGCTCGAGGACTGGTTCCAAAAGACCGATGGGGAGTACGCAAGGGGGGGAAAGGAACAACGAACTCATGCGGAACAGGGAACACGCCTCGCTGTAGAAAACGCAAAAGGACTGGCTCCTGGGGGCAAAATATAGCACGCAAAGGGCCAGACTTGCTAAGCCCGGGGAAAAAGTCTGCGATTCCCTCAGTCAGGCCAGGGGAGAAAAAAGAGAGACGAGCGAAAACGAACTTCGGGGCTGAAACCAGCGAATAATACTGGATAGGGGACGTTGCCAAAGGGAGGGACGTGATTCTTCTGCCAGAGCAAGTTCACGGCTCTTCGACAGCAACCCACATGAATGGGCCGGCGAGACTGAGAAAGAGAAGCAAGCCGCGCTTTCAAGAGGGCGGGAGGAAGTTTTCCCCGAACTAAGAGAAGAAAAGAAGAAGAAGAAAGAAACACGACCACCTGGTCAGCTCCTTTCTTCCTGAAGAAAAAGGGCGTGATGAACCGGCACCAGGGGGGGAAAGGCGAAGCCAAGTCACAGGGGGTCAAGGTATTTCCCGGGGACAACAAGGCCTTTGTCTGCGAATAAACCTTCGCGGCACGCCAGAGAGGCAACAAAAAGAGGTTGTAAAAAGAGAGGGATAACGCCGTCGGGGATGATTTCGCAGGGGGGGGGCCAGAAACCCTTCAGGGGACTGCCTCCACACGAGACCTGGGAAGAGAAAGGTACTGCCGGTGAAGGGAAAAACCATCCGTATGCGCATCAAGACCGCGAAAGGGGGAAGACTTGGCGTGTTTCTCTCCTATGGAAAGAAAAAGAGGGCCAAATGTTTTTACCGGACCGAAAGAGAAGGCCGACCACGGCAAATAGGAGGAATTCCGCGCCGCCGCCGTGATCATCATTGGGGGGGGAGCAGGATTTTGGACGCTCTTGGCAACTTAAAATAAAAAAATGGGGGGTATCGGGAGACCGACAGCAAAGCATATACTACGAGCTTGGATTCTTCGCGAAACGGATGAGCTTCTGTCGAGGATAGAAAAGGGAGAGACCCTGCGCTCTTATGTTAAGAAACAGGGCATTCTCTAAGGCAGGGACCGGTTATGCGACGGAGGGGTAAGAGCAGCGGCCGCATGTGAGTAAGATCCGACCAAAGAAAAAAGTGACCGTCGATGATTTTGGGCGAAAGAGAGAGGGGCGCACGCTGCTATCGAAATCGTTACCAGAAAAGGCATCTCTAGAAACGCTTGGGAGCGGCGGAAGGACATGAGCACCTGAAAGCGAAAAGACCATTATTCTGGCCTGGGGAAAAGGAAAAAAAAGATGTGAGATTCACGATTAAGGTCTCTCTGAAGGAATAATAAAAACTATGAGGAAAGGTCCATTCTCGGGTAGAAGGCGGGTACTCTCTTCAGAACTGACCAAGGGCAAAAAAACAGAAGGAGGCGCTCGGCGATTTCCAAAAAAAAAAGCCATTCAGTCGGAAGCATAAGAGAAAAAATAAGGGGGGAAAAAAATAGAATCCCTGAGGAGCCATAGAAAGGGAGGAAGCCGGCGTGCCTCAGTTCTCGTGTCGAGAGAAAGAAAAAGAGGGGGGGCTTAGCGGCCCGTGAGAACCGAGAAAATCAAACGTCTGCAACCGCCCGCACCTGCGGGGCCGGGAAGGAGAGGAAGAGGCCGGGAGGCATCTTCCATTCAGGAGGCAAAGGGACCAGAACTCTACGAAAACACGAAAAAGAAGAATCAAGCAAACGGGAGGAACGTCTTCTCGGAAACCACTTACACACCAAGGAGAAAGTAATCGCGGGGCTCGAAAGGGTAGTGCATTCAACCGGAGAAAGAAGGGAATACTTCTGTAGAACCAAAAAACGGATTCACCATCAGGAAGGCTGGTTGGGGGGTAGCACGTAGAAGTGATCAAAAGTGTAAGACTTCACATGCGGAACGTGTGAAAAGGGGAACGATGGGAAATCAGGGGCCTTGAAAGAAAGAGTTTCGGGCGCCGCCCTCAATTGCAGGGGAAAACGTGGTGTTCGCATCGACCTCGGCGCCGGAGGGAGGGGGGGAAGCGCAGACAATTTTTCTGTGCGACGCAAGACAAAAGGAGGTACGGGGGAGAGTTATGAAAAAAAGGGCTTGAAGAGCGACTTTTACCATGGGGGTAGGGCAACCTGAGGAGCAGTGGGGGGCGAAAGAAAAAAAAGTCAAGTTCTACTTCCTTTCTGAGCGAACCGAACTGCGATTGTCGCGCCGCTGGACAGAACAAAAAAACAAAAAAGGAAAGGGAAGGCGCGCCGACCCAGGGGGGGCAAAAGCAAAATGGAAAGCCCCGCTGCACCATCGAAAACTAAACTACGGAGAAGGGGAGAAGCTCATCAGCTTTGTCAAGAGGGGGGACTGCAGAGGGGGGCGGCGGAGGATTTGTCCCTTCGTGCGGAACCGGGGCGGAAGAAATTAAGGTATTTTGTAGACTCGATTAGAAAGGAGTGGGAAAAAACGCAAAAGAACGTACAGGAAGGAGTGAACGACGAGAAAGGGGGGAGGAGAGCGGCATGAAACTGCTCGTAAGATCGAGCTAGGAAAACAGCGCTTGAGAGAAGGGGGAAGAAACCCGTGAGGGAAGGAACCGTCTCAGGGACAGAAGGTATAAAAAAGTGAAGTCGAAAGGCGTGTCGCATAAGGAAAATTCATTCCTGGGGGGGTTGAGAAGGAATCCGGAAATCGCTCCATCAGGAGAAGGTTCAGACACGAGCCTCTCTCTATCTTCGGGGTCGGGATGGGAGGTGGAGCGCAAGAAGGGGAAGTTGGAATGAAAAGGAGGGGGGGGCCTTGAAGCACTCCTGGGGCTGTTTGAAAGAGCGGTCGCGCCTCTCGCGTTATAGACAGCCAAAAAAAAAAAAGCGAATCACCAATCGTCGCTCCTGTACGACGCGGGGGGGGAAAAAAAAAAAGCAAGTAACGGGTAATTCATCAGGCCGCCGCTCAACATAAGGGAGATTAAATCGCGGATCGCGATCGGGGGAACGGCTGTTGGACCCAGTCAGAACCAATACTCCCATGTCAACCGGGGGTCAAAAAAAAAAGTGAAATGCCCATCCTCTTTACGGAAGGTCGCAAGCTGGAGTGCTCGATTCGGTGATCGCAGTCTCTCTCAACGAAAAACAAACAAAAAAGGCCAGTTGCGTGCACCCGGGCTGACGAGGGGGGCAAGAGAGGCCAAACCAGGTCGGGGCGAGGGAGTAGACAGAACGGACTGTGGGACGGATAAAAACAGGGGGGGGAGAGACAATAGTAAGTGAGACACCCGGAAGGGGGGGCGAACGCAGCCCCGCGGCCCAGAGGGCTGGGGCATGACCTTGGGACACGGGGAGGGACCAAAGAAGGCCTGGAGAGGACCACGATGAGGGGGAGGGGTTCAGAGAGAAGCAAGAACCCAGGGCAGCAGGAGAAAGAAGCAGACGGGGGGGCCCCGGGGGGAAACCGAAAAGGTCTACTCGCCAGGGACTAATACAGAACAAGGGGTAGCGCTAACGCGTCCCCCTAGGAGGGGGAGAAAGGAAAAACCGAAATCGAGACTAACCATCATGGCAAACAAAGAAAAGGATTTGGCTGGAAATCTCGAAATTACCAAGTTTAAAAAAAAAGACGTGGGCTGCACTGGACGAAACTAACTAGCAGCAAAAGGAAGAACCGAGCCGGTCTCATTATGTGTGGGCGGAAGAAAGGAATTCAATCTCTCGATCCTGATGGAGAAAAAAAGAAACCGGGCGTCGTCATCTCTCCTATAGGGTAGCGCAGGAAGAAGCTACCGCGAGGGGGGAGGAGAAAAGCTCTGCCAAAAGGGAATTGAGGCAGTTCAAAAAAAAAAAGGCGTGTCATCAACCAAACCTGAAAAAAAAACAAAAGACATAACCGGCAAGGGATGACTCTAATGAACAAAGCAGGAAAAGGGGCCTACACCGTCTCGGGAAGAAAGCTGGAAAGCGCATATTCTGCCCCGCACACCGCAGACCCTGCACGGTGCGTTCAATTTCCGAAGGTGAGGACGGTGGGGGTTCAAGAAAGTTGGTCAGCAGCAAAATTGCCAGCCCTAAAATCAGATTCATACTCGAGAAAAATCGATCCACTTTCTGGGGAGTAAGGGAGAAGAGAGTCTAATCTCGCATGGCAAGACGAATTCAGGTCTCTGCGTTGTCACGCGGGGCTTGGGTAAGCGCGTCTGTTAAACCGAAAGGGGAAGTCAGTCAAACTCCCGAAAACCCGCCTAGGAAAAAAAAGAGGACACCGCCTACTCTCTCAGAGGCCTAAAGAAAAAAGGTGCGGTCTCGCGAAAGATTGGTAGCGACTGGATGGAAGGGCGTCAAGAAAAGGTCGCCTGGGGGAAGGCAGCCTCGAAAAGGTCTCTCCTCTATGACAAGCCCATACATCCTGCGCGATCACAGAAATGGGTTCACTGCGATCGCGCAAACTAGAACTCAGGGAGAAGGGAAAACCACTTGGAAGCCGGAATATGTTTCCAGCCTCCGGGGGAAGAGGGAAAGTTTCCGTAAAGACGGGGTCATACCAGGGCAAACCGGAGGATGGGAGCTCGGTCAAAGGTTTGTGGGGGGGAGAACCCCTCCGGCAGGAGGGAAAGAAGGAGAAGTCTAGCACCACCTTGACCATCAAGGTGATAGAGAGCAACCGACCATCGGAAAGGGGCCACGAGGGGGAAAAAGAGTTACTCCATAGTGCAAAAACTCTTTTGCAACCGGTAACCTTGAAACTCACTAGCTCCGGCGAGGGGAAAAAACCAAGTTGTGGAGCGGGCGGTTCTGACGACGCGCGAATCGGAAGGAGAAGTCAGATTCTGTCCAGGTAACTCCTCAAAGCGAATGGAAAAAAGGAGGAGGGTTGGTCGCTGCCCCGTTTGCCCAAAAAATGCTGGGTCGGGCGGCGGGGCTTCAGGGCCTTATCGAAAAAGGAGACTAGGTTCCTATCCGAACCGGCCTCCAAAGAAAAGTCCTCAATGCCCAGAACGGCAAGAAGGGGGACTGCCTCAGACCGCTAGGGCTGGGGTCAGCAGACAGGCACGGGAAAGAAGCAGCACCGAGGGGCGCGCCTCGCGGCTTGACGGGTCGCACCGACACACTTGATTAAGGCCTAAATGATGAAATGGAAGAGGAGAGCGTGTTAAAATAATTCTGGGATCAAATCCGTCAAGCATAAACTCTGGAAACAAAGGCGGCATGGTCTCACAAAGGCGCTCTGAGGGGATGAAGGCAAGGTCCGATGTACTTCGAGGGGAAAAAAAACGGGTCAACATGACATAACGGCAGAGGGAATGTCATTCATTTACCAGCTCCCAGAATAGCCAAAAAGGGAATTCCGGGGGACAGGAAGGACATAGGGGGTGTTCTCGTCTTGGCGTAAAGGCATAGGGAGGCGCATCGACGGCATGCAATGAAAAAGAAGCTAGCCAGATGCTCAAGATCACTAGTGGTCAATCTCCTCTCATCGGCAAAAACGAGGGCCACAGCCGCCTTCTAAGGTAAACAGGACGGCAATAACGAGGGACTCGACTGCACGCAGGGGCTCTAGCAAGGCGAGGGGGTGAACAGGGCAGTGCTCCGAAGGTGAGTCAGAAATTCAGGCAGCGCCGCGAGCACGGATCGATATTGACGCCGGAGAGAAAAAAGGAAAAGCGGCAATATGATCTGTCTGGCCAGCAGGTATCAAGAAAGCAGCTGGACGCAACACGGACGCTCTAACACATCCGAAAATCAAAAACAAGGGGCAGGACGAAGGTCAAGGCGACGAGAGGAATAATCGGCTCTGGGGCGGCCAGGGGAAGAAGACAAGAAAAAAATTTCGGGACCAGGAGAAGAGACCAGGCGATTCCGAGAAAAGACCAGTGACCGCGCCAGGAAAGAGGAAATGGGCGCACGAAAAAAGATGGAGGGCCTGTCACCGCCAAGCGGCCAGGGGGGAACGTGTCTTTTACGGTAAACAAAAAAGGAAAAACCCACGCATGGTGGAGACAAGTCATACGCAGCTCGCCAGAAGAAAACAAACTCAAAGGAAGAGGAGGAAAAGGTCTCTCTCTCCTGGAAGAAACAACTTGGGAGCACGCACGCTAAAGGAAAATACACGGCAGAAAACGCAAGATGACGGGAGGGGCGCCGGTGAGCAGCCATCTGTGACGCTCAAGGACGGGCCGCTATTCTAGAACGGTGGGGAGGGGGGATACTTGGCGATAGGAACGGCAAGGGTTGGGGTTAAGGGTTGACTATGACGGACAAAGGCGACGTCGCGCTATCGAAGCCGCAAAGGAAGGAAGCAGGAACGTTCATGGTCCTTTTTGGGGGGAAGGAGAGGGGGGACCTCAAGGACACGGCGGAACCCCGGCGGCGTCGATACCTGCAGAAAGCAGAAGCTCGAAGCTTCATGTGATATTGCCTTGGTCAAGTCGGGAAGGAAAAAAAAGAGGATCATTCTTGTAGGGAGCAAAAGTCGCGGAATAGTCCGTAACGGATGGTAACCTCGCTGGCTAAGGTCATAAAGAGGGGACTCAGGACCGATGGCAAGAGGAACAGCTAGTCGCTATTGGGTTCGCCGGAAAAAAGAAAACGGGGGACTGCCTTCTAGCATCTACAAAAAGTAAACAAGGAGAAGCGCCCGTCTCTCGGGGCTCGAGGAAAACCTAAGACTCTGAACGCAAAAGGGAGGATCTCACGTTCAGCAAAGAGGTGCGTAGGAAAGGTGAGGTCTCTCGGAGGGTAAAGGAAAGAACGATTTTTCCTGGGGCATGTGGAAAAGCAGGCGGGGGTCCACTCACCGGACTGACCCCGTGACCGGAAGCCCAACCGGCGGCGCGCTCCTTAAGGCGAACCATGAAGGGAGAGTGAGTCTGGCTTCAGAGAGAAAAAAAGGGAAACCCTCTATCTATTGAATAGAGAAGGACGTCGCCATCCAAAACGTCGGCGGGGCACAAGTGCAGGAGGGAGACGTCCAAAAATAACTCACAGGTTTCTCGAAGGAGGAAGCCGTGGCAATAAAAACGTGAACTGGCGGGAAGTCCTCCCTCCCATGCAGAGGGGTGGAAACAAGAGGGAAGGAGGCGGAGTTCCGAGGAATCCCATTCCAGGCGGAGCAAACGCGGGAAGCAAGGTAACCACAGGAAAAGAGAACAAAGCCGTCAAGGGAGGCCGCGCAAAAAAGAACAACGTCCCTTCCATCGGCGGCGTGGGGACCATGTGACCACTGATTCTTCGATCGTTCACCGAACTTCAGCTTAAACCTCGAAGGCTGGGGTTGTTTTTGGCAAAAAAGGGGAGAAGGGCGGCAAGGGAACCCAACTTCGAGCATGGCGGCTCGTGGTGGTGGCAAGCTGTCACGATGTGGAAAAAAGGAACATGCGTGCTGTGAGGGACAAGCCGAACACAAAAGGTCATGAAACGTGGGGGGAGAAATACGCCCTCGATCGAGGAAGAGGAAGCTTTCTGGGCGACGAGGAAAGAGTGCAGGCCCCGGTACTGGACAGAGATGGCTATGGGGGTTCAGCAGGTTCATGGCGGCGAAAAGAGGAAGGACACTTCAAGTTTTGGGGGCGCCGGCGAAAGGGATCGACGTCGGCTCCGTTCGCGATACGGAGAACACTGCCTGACGAAAGGGGGGACGCTCCGCGCACACGACCACAGTGGCGGTGACGAGAGATGAGCGTGGGGAGGACGCGGAGCCGGAACAAAGGAAAGGTCGAGTGGTTACTCCCCGATGCACAAAAAAAAAAACGACAGAAAGAAGTCTAGTCTCCAAGGAGAAGAAAATTGAATGTCGTCTTCAGGCAAGTGTAAAAAAAAGGACGGGACCTCCCGGAGGTGAGGGGGGGGGGGGAGCCTCCGGCCGAGGAGGGGGGAGCCGAAGCGGCTCTAAAAGACAAGGAGTGGAAAAAAGCCGCCTGAACCATTGGGATCAGTACGCTGGGAGAAAGCTACGAAAAACGAAGGATCTAAACGTGGAGCGAGGGGGTTGGCCCCCCCACCACCTTTGCCCAAAAGGGGGGGCGAGAAAAGCCTTCTGCGAACAGGGAAGAAGAAAAAGGAGGACAACGTCGACAAAGGTACCTCGAAAAAAGGAATCTTGGGTTGAGGAAGGGTGAAGCATCGCGAGTCGGAGAATATACGGGGGGGTTGGACCAGGAAACAGCGGTTCTCTCTCTGTGCTTGGGAATGGGAGGAGAAAAAGAGAGCAGGGGGGGTTATTAACCGCGTGGGGAGAAAAAAAACTCCGGGCTGTTCACTAATCTGGCTAAGCAATAGGAAAAGGAAGTCGGGGAAAACCCTGGTCGGAAACATCCCTGGAGAATGGAAAAAGAGGTTTCACCTCTCTTAAGAGAAAGAATGAAGAAAGCACCCGCGCAACACATCGACACGTGAAGAGAGGGCCAGGACGGATGTCTGTGAGTCCCAAAGGGCAAGGGAAATTCATACTCCCATCAAGTCATAGAGATTTAAACGGAAAACATCCTCTTTTACTTACTTCAGCAATGCGATCGGGAATACTCTCCAAACAAAAACAAAAAGGACACAACAGAGCATATAGAGATTCGAATAACAAAAGAAAAGGCAAGACCGGAGGAGTCCTTTGGCACGGGTTCAAGGAACAGGGTCATTCGTAATTGAATGAAAAAAACAAGAGGGAGATGTAGCCGATGCGCAGAGGGGAAGCAAGGAAAACGATGTGGAAACGGGAAGGGCAAGACGAAAGTGACCCTCTTCCGTATGAAAGATATTGTTTATGCCAAAACATGGTAAGACGGGAGACTGGTCGCTAGGATTCGAAAAAGAAGAGGAGTGGAAGCCCGAGTCGGAAGGTTCAAGGGGAAAACAAGACGGCATCACCCCTCCCGAGGCGAGCGAGAAACAAAAAAAACGATGCAAGGAAAAAGACGCTAATGATCTCGTAGGTACACCTTCATAAAAAAAAAAAGGATACGAGGAACCCACAGGCGCCAATAAAAGGGCGGGCATCACTTTCTTCTTCATACCAAGGGGAGTGTTTCGCTCAGCGGCATAAATGAGAGCTGCTCTTCAGATTCTCACTCGAACCCTCAGAGACCACGTTGAAAGAAATAGCTCGCTCGCCCGCAAGAATTTTGGAAAAAAAGGAGCGATTTTCACGGTCGGGGGAAAAAAGGGGGAAAAAAGCGCTTCGGTACAAAGAGGCAAGGGGGGGAGTCAAAGCCCTCCGCCACCCGCCTATGGGGGAAAAAAGCCTAAAGGAGCCACGCCGACAGCCAAGCGAGGAGGAAACGCATCTGCTATTGATCATCAAAGTACTTATTTGAAAGTCCGGAGGGGGTGCACGTACTTCACTACCACAGTCGCGGGCGAGACTGGTTCGGCGAGAAATCAGACAGCCTGCCAAAGCCTCGAAAAAAAAGGAGTGGGGGTGCCCCCTTCCGTCGCCAGGTAGGGGGGGGAAACGGAGACCCTAACGTAGGCGGGCGAGAATCAGAAAGGGGGAATCCAAAC
>Ga0179591_1168075_pt1 | contig 13858 bp, 18 predicted proteins | sample CZOMad2_1_08_16f_FD_182891 | JGI IMG/M metagenome (GOLD analysis project Ga0179591, IMG submission 182891) | Vadose zone soil fungal communities from Angelo Coast Range Reserve, California, USA - CZOMad2_1_08_16fungal (PacBio error correction) | ecosystem: Environmental > Terrestrial > Soil >...
CTCTTCGTCTGATACGCCGCCGTCCGGCTCAGGAAGGAAGGGGGGGAAACGGCACAGAACATTGAAAAAGGGTACGAGGGTGTGGGAAGAGAGAGAGCGCTCCATGGCGGAAGGGGGAAAAAGTTTTATGCGATCGCGTTTGCTATACGTGTGCCGACCTGGGCGATTACGCAGATGGTTTGAAAGGGGAAAAGGAAAAGGAAGATAGCTTGCGCTCTCCTAGCTGAAGGGTCGGGCAGATGTGTTCTACCGCGGGGTCAGCTGAGAATGGGGAGACTTGGCAAACTGGAAGGAAACAGGGGAGGCGACCCATGAGGGGGACAGCAACTCCGACCCTCGCCGAGGGAAAAAATCGGAAAGACCGCCCTTCCGGGGGGGAGGGGGGGAAGAGGGGTGATGGCACTGTAATCAAAGGCGAGAGTCGATCGACTCACACCAAGGTGAAGGGGAAACTGCTGCGCAAAAAAGAAAGTAGAGTAACCCTCCCTGCCCTTCGACGGGATGGCGGCGTGTGCTGAAAAACAGGACTGGAATGGACCTCCACCGGGGTAAGAAAGACGCAAGAGGCTCGTTCGTCCAGGGAAAAAGAGGAGAACTGTGCCTGGGCTGCACTGGCGCCGAGGGAGAGGGGTCCGAAATCGAAAAAAACACAGAGTGAAAACCTTATAGGTACCGAGGGAGGAAAAGCGATATTGGAGGCCGGATGAGGGGAAAAGGGGACAGCGGATCAGGGGGACATAGCGGGAATGGGTACGACCGAAAAGGGCGGAAGATCAGAGGGAAAATGAACGCGGCTTGCCCCAGAAGGACGAGAAGGGATAGTCAAGGAGTCGACAAGAAAAAACGACGCAAAGGCTGGGTAACGCTCGGTGGCCACCAAAAAAGGGGGGTACCAGTAGTACGGCGGGTGGAGCAAGCAAGAATCTGAAAAACGACTCCGGGAAGAATAGAAGAGGACCGTGAGTCTCTTGAGACTAAACTCGAGAGGAGGTCTAGCTAATATCGGCGGAGAGAGAAGGACCTCGGCGACCGCAGTCTATTTGGTTGGGGAAGGGAGGGTATTCAAGGTAGGGGGGGGGAGGGGGGGGAGTTCGAATCTTTTGTTTTTGAGTGATCAGATGTGGCGGGCGGGGGGAACGTTAAATGACACGGAACGAGGGGAGGGTCACGACACTGTTACATGGAACAGAACAAAACCTGAGAGCGAAGAGAAAGGAGCAACCAACCGCGGCCGGTAATAAAGAGGACAAGTTACCGCCAAGAAAATGTGACAAGAAACAGACGGTTTCCTGCACTCCATGATAAGCTGGGGCGAGAAAGAGAGTTTACGACAGGGGGGGGGCGGGACGACCTGGCTGCAAAAGAAAAAAACAAGCTAGGGAGGACCTAGCTCGCTCCCCCGGCGGGCGACCCATAGAAGGTTGGCACAACGTCTCACTGGGGAGGGAAATGGGAAAAAAACGGGAAAAAAAGCTGACCATAGACGTCTTGGTTTTAAGATTTCTCGTCGCGTGAGTGGCGGGAAAGAAGAAACAGGTGAACCCAGCCACCGGCGGGAAAGACAAGGGACAAGGAAAACGCAGAATCTTGATAAAAAAACGAAAAGAAGGTGAACAAGAAAGCACGCAACCGGGCGAAGACCCTAGAACAAAACAAAGAAAGAAACGGGGTCATCCGAAGGTCACGAAAAAGATTAAAAGCGACGAGGAGCAGGAGCTCTCAAGCTTGGGAAAACAAGGGTAGTCTACTATCTCACGCGCGGGCTCGATCCTCCCTGGAGAGGGTACCTTAGGCAGAGTCCTGCTGAAAAAGGGAAGCGTGGGGGAAAGGGGCGCTTTCGTTGTCCACCGAAGCCAAAGGAAAACACACAATGGCATCTGATGCTCTCCATGCTCGAAGAAGACGGAAGTAGAGGGGAAAAAAGGGCTCCTACTCAGCCGACAAGAATTGGAAAAAAGAGCCTTCTTCAGGTATCAGAAGACAGAGCCCTTGCCCCTTGCTCAACCCCAATGACCGGCCCGCCCAGAAAGAGACAGAAGAAATCTAGGGGTCCAGCTCCTCTAGTTCGCGGGGGGGGAAGTCCGTAACTCAGGACCGACGGCCCCGTATGCGAACCAGAAACATGGATCTCGGAGAGACTCGCAAGCTGGAGTAGACTCCAAAATGGCAAAGGTAAAGAAGTCAACTCCCGCCCAATAGGGGGACAACGTTTCCTGCTGACGAAGACGAGCTAGAAGTTAAAAAAGAGGAAAGTCCGTCACGCAAGAAGACGGGGGGGGGAAGGGGGGAGTCCGTGCACACATAAGCCACGGCTTGCGAGGAGACCCACACCCGGCAGGAGAGCGAGAAACTGTCTCTCACGAGGACCTCGGCGATTCGGGGGCGAAGTGGTAACCAGTCTGGGAACACAATGGGAAGAAAAGGGGACCTTCTCAACCTACCCCGCGTCGACGCGGTCGACACACTAACTTGTCTGCGAAAGCCTACGTCGAGCTCCAGATACTCTAGGAGACAAGAAAAAAGAGAGCCCAACGCGAGCACACTTATAAACGACGGAGGAATACACCAAAGCGGAGGTCCGGGAGAGCTGGGTCACCGCGACCGGAAGGCCACAATCAGGAACATCTGCTGAAACCCTTCTGTGCCGGAAAGGAAGAAAAGAGAGCCGGACTTAGCGTAGCAGCGCGCGCAAAAACAAAAGAGGGGCACTGGGTCTTTCATTAGAAAACTACGTACGCTGGGAAAGGCGATGCAGGGATTTAAACGAAAAAGGGAAAACTAATGCGAAATCAGGAAGGAGAGAGGGAAGGGGGACTCCACCCCGTGGAGAACAAGGGAATACGTGTCCCGGGGCAGCTCGAAAAAAAAAAAGGTGCCTAGGTCCTTTAGCGCGATCACACAGCAGCAGGGGAGAGAGCCGGACTCGGAGATAGGGATCAAGAGGAAGACTCTCTGACCCGAACAGGAGGTGGCCGGACAAAACCGGAGAATGTAGGTCCTTGGGCAGAGGTATATAAATCGCGCGCAGCAGCCAAAAGGGGTGCTTTTTTAGGAATGCAAACCGGAACTCAAAGATGTGCCTGCGCTTACCGGGGAAACTACCTCAGACATGGTGAGGGGCCTCAGGTCCGGGAGGCAAGGGGTATAGGCTCGAATCGACGGTACGCAGGTGGGAAGGGGAAAGAAGGGGTCTCTTCTTGAAGCAAAAGATGACGCCCAGCGAGAATAAAGGGGGGGCATGAAAGATCGCACTTGTCCGCCAAGATACGGGGGAAAAAAGGAGCCCCCGGTCCGAGATCGTGGTAGGGGACGGGGATGCCTATCTAATCAGGGAGAGACAGGCGGACGGGGGCTGGTGAGCAGAAAGAGGCATAAAAAACTGGAAAAACCAGACCAGATTGGGTTTACCTAAGAGGACACTAGGGGGGCGATTCTATAGTAAAGGAGAGGAGCAGAGAACCGCCATGAGTTATGTCTGCAGGATCGTCGGGGTTGCCGCATGAGGCGGCAAAACGAGGGGAAAGAGTTGGAGGGGAGTGAAAAAAACCCCCCCATCTCGATCTGCGCGACCTGAAACCGCGGAGAAGGCTGCGCCCTCCTCGCGGGCAAACTCGAGGACGAGGAGAAAAAAATGTTCCATCTCCCAGAGACTCTGAAATAAACCGTCGTTCGCGTGGGGGCGAAGAGGAAAGAGGAAAAAGGTCGGGAAAAGGGACAAGTCAATAGCCTCTTTAGTCGTAATCTGAAAGGAAGTGGCCGCGAAGAAGAAGGAGCTTGCACGTCAGGGGGGAGAAAAAAAAAGTGAATGTCTCTGAACGACCCTCAATTGAATAAGACCCATGAAGAAAGTGCAGGTATATCCCAGGGAGGAACAGTGAAAAAGAGCTTTTAACTTGAGAAGCATGAGGAAACTCCTGGAACTACCAGCGGAGCAGAACGAGGAGGTCTCGCGATAGGCGGAAAACTCCTTAGAGATACAGGAGAGGGGAGCCGGCGAGCGGAGACCTCTAATCGGTCGGACACGATGGATAAGAAGCGTAATAACTCCCGATATCTCATCACGCAAACGAGAAGAGGAGGTTCCGGCTCTCGGACCAAAGAACAGGGAGAGGGGAAGAGAGATCTTCAAGGAACCTGATGTCGCGTGTGGGAGAGGAAGTACATTTCTAAAGGAACGTAGCATCCGATAGAAGCTAGTGAGAGGGTTAGCGCAAGGGAGCGATCTGTCTACTATACTTGACGTGGGAACTGGGTACGCAGCTTCAGCGCGTCGCAACGGTTGAGTCCACTTGAAAGCTCTGGTAGGGCAGAGCAACCAGGGTAAGTCTACAAAGCGAAAAGAAGGGACCGGGACGTTTCTCTCAAGCACAAATAAGCCATTGGGTATAATGTCAGGGCATGATTTGCCCCTCGAAAAGGCACCAGCAGCCAAGGCACGATGGGACCGGGCCTGAAAGGAAAGAACTGTTTTCACGGAAATGGCAACCTTCGGAGGCGAATCTGTCCTAACGACGGGGGGAGAGAGAGGGCGACTTCAGCAGAAATATGTCGGACTTCAGGGCAGGTAGGGGGGGGCACCTGTTCAGAAAGAAGCGATAAGTGAATGACTCGATCTGAAGTCTAACTACCTAGAAGGTGCATGATGAGGAGAGTGATAGGGGAAGGAATCCAAAGTCTACTTGGGGAAATCATTGCGGGAAAACAACAATCGCAGGACCATCAATCAAAGGTGGGCAAGCCAAAAGACCAGATATAGCCTCAGAAGAGGAAAATCAGTCTACCCCAAGCGGGAGAGAGGGAGAAGAACTGTGGATCTGAAAAAGTGAAATCCTTGGCGACTAGAAGAAAAAGCAGTCCACATAGAGGTAAGGGTGCACTGACTAAAACACGACTGGGGGAAAAGAGGGAACAGGAGAGGGGACGGGCAGTCAATCGGGAATAGAAAGAGTGCAGGAAAAATTCCGGACTGAAGCGACAGAAAGCCAATCCGACAGGCCCAGGAAAAATCCAGACAAAAGGGTAGGACTTGCAAGGCACATAGGGGGGAGACGATTCGGCCATAAAGGGCAATCTTCAGGGGGGCCCTCGGAGATTCTACCAAGAGGAGAATCGTAAAAAAGAATATGAGAGTAAAGGAGTTGTACCGGGCCCGCTTACGTGTTTCGGGTCGAGAAGGGCCTCTGCAGGATGCCGACACGGAGAAGCTCTCTGAAAATTCTCGCAAAACTGAAATCCAAGATCTGCCGAAATACGCAACGGGGGGGTCGGGGAAATCGAATCTCACCCCGGGAAAAACTTGGAGGAAACAAAAGAGAAAATACTCCCGCCGTGCAAGCGGAGTGAAAAAAAAAAGGAGGGGCCAACACCTGCGAGCTATTCAAGGACGGTAGGTAGAAGGAGCAGATGGGGGGCGCAGAAAGAGAAGGGTCGTCTTCCTTCAGATTCTAAAGACGTCCGGGAAGTTCACTGGGGGTGGGCACTTAACACTCAAGTAGAGGAGGATGGTACTAAAAGTGAGAGGATGAGCTATCAAAGGAAATACGCCCTTGAGTGTGAGGGACAAGGCATATTGGGGGGGGTTGCCTCGCGCGTTGCTAAAGAGCCCGGAGGTTGGACTCGAACAAGGGAGAAAGAGAGAAAAAGGGCGCTCTCAAGGGGAGGGCTGAGGTGTCTAGCATTCTTTGGGGCGACCGGGAGGCGTCACAGGTGCGAAGGGGGGTCACGGAGAAGGATTGGTGGAGGTTTCTAAAAATGCTTGTACAGCGAAATCAAAGGAAGCGAGCCAGAGAAGTCTCTCAAGAGAAGCCGATCCGGACTTTCTAGGCAAGCTCAGGGGGCTGGGCACGTAAAATCGAATACTAGGAAGGAACTCCTTCGAGGTTCCTTGCTTCTTTAAATCACGAGTAGCGGCACGAAAAGAACGATCGGAGATTGGCGGGACAAAAGAAGAAGCGGAAGTGCACCTGGGGGCAATAAAACGCCCCTTCAGGAGGCTGTACGAGAGTCCACGTGTCCTTTCAAAAAGAGCCGATTCACGCAGCGTCGAAGCTGTAGAAGAAAGTTTAACACTCGAGTAGCTTGTACACTAAGAAGAAGGCCTTACTAGTTTAAGTAAAAGGAGTGATTGAAAAATTCATGGAAAGCGAGCGGGCAAGGGGCCAGAGAGGAATTGTTAAGAAAAGGAGGAAAAAGGAGATCCAGAATTGGTGGGGATGAGCGGGCCCAGGTGGGACGAGAGAGAGGACTTCTGCGAGCAGGCTATTAGAAAAAAGAAAAGTCTTTTTCAAATCTTGGGGAAAACCTAAGCTGGATTGTAAAAAACTCATAAAGTGTACGAAAAAGCCTCAAGAAGAAGACTATCAAGAGGAAGTCAAAAAAGTCCCGTAGACTGCTGAGAAATCGCAGGAGAGAGCGGTGCTCTGAGGCTCCGAGAGGGGCTTCTGAAAGTGAAAGTCCTTCTATTGGGGGTTTGGGTGTGAAATCTTCGACGTTGAGGGGGGCGGGGGCGTGTCAGACGGGGAGGGGGTGTCTTTTGGGAGTCTAGTGGAGCAGGGAAGGGTGACGCCTGTACGCCTCGATTTTTTAGTACTACTTACACAGAAAAAACGTCAAAGGAAAGATAACCTAGGGGGCACAAAAAAAGCGTCTGTCCGAGGAAATGGAAAAAAGAACCACAGAAGTGAGGGAGATTCATTGACCCGAATCGGATTGCCCTTTTCTAGAAAAACAGGGCCAACCTCCAATCCTTTTTTCTCCAAAAGAATAACCGGAGAGGAGATTGGGACTAAAAGGACGGGCCGACGTTCCTGAACCACAAATGCGAGTCATGGACCTGTCGAGGATCCACCACGAAAGAGCCCCATAGATTACTAGGGGGGAGAAGAGAACCGGAACCGGATTAGGGGGGTCAGTTGGACCAAAGAAACGCCACTCAAGAACGAGGAAGGGATGTGTGGATCAGTCTAAAGGAGAGGCGTTTTTGGACAATAACCGGAAGGACAGAGCGAAACGGTCCACTTCCAACTTCAAATCAGACACATCTAAAAAAAAAAGAAAAAAAAAAAAAAGACCACCAGCCCCAAGAAGAAAAAGCAGACAACAAAAACACAAAAGAGGTGAGGAAGGGCTCTTAAAGATACAATAAAGAAAGGAAAACCTAGAGGAGAAAGGATAGTCGTAAGAGCTCCGGGCTCGCATATGTACGCACGGTCAGGAAATAAAGTGACAAAAAAAAAAAAAAAAAGGGGAGGAGCTGCGGAAACAGAATAAGGAAGCTTCGGGGGGGAAAAATAGCGCTCAGAAGTGAGGGATTATACTTCTCAATAGAAAAGGATCAAAGAGAGGAACGTGGAGACGCGCAGAAGAAAAGAGGTAAAGATGGGAGAAAGGACGACAGGGGAAAGCGAATAAACCGGAGAAGCCCTCCCGAAATAGAAAGAGGAACAAGAACGCCTGTCAGACGAGTTCCATCTCCAAATGTTGAAAGGGAAATCAAAGATGAACTAGAGTCCCGGTCACAGTGCATCCAGGACAGTGCCTCGCGCGAAAAAGAACGGAGCGTAGCGGGAAAAAAGGTTTCGCAGAAAGAAACCTGCGATGCAGCACACAAATACATATAGAAGAACGGGCGTCCTATAAAGCTCGCCAAAACGAAGCTGAGAACTCGCAGGCTGCGGGCGAAGACGAGGGGGATGTCAGGTCCAAAACTAACCGGCTGAACCGGAAACAAAAAAAGCGACGAGGGGGGGTCGCGGAGGACGAAAGAGCTGAGAGTCGTAGAGAAAGGTGGAAAACTCAATGGGCGACTAAAAAGGTGTCCATAGCAAGGCCGAGTAGGGCAAAAAAAGGCCCCCTGATAAACAGGCTGGGGTCAACCCTCCGGATCTACATAACAGAAGAGAGAGCGCCATGCGATCTCTGGAAAAATACCGACACCCCCTGCTTACGAAAAGGACGGAAGGCAACTGAGACAACAGGGTCCGTGACCAGAGGGTAAGGGGCTGCGTTCCTTGAGAAAGGGCAAAAGAAGAAGGACCAAAAAGAACCAGACTCTCGCCTTCTGGTAAGGAAGAATCCCACTCGATCAGGCCATGAAGAGCCGCGACTGCGGAGGGCGGACAGGAGTCTCTGAGAGAAAAAAGCTCATAACACGAAAGTGGGAGAGAAGGACTTCAAAGGTGCTAAGAAAGGTAAAAGAGTTGTCTGGAAACGGGGAGGAGTATTCCAGGGAACTCAAACGGTTGGAACAAGTGACGGTGAAACCAAGAGATCGTACCCCAAGCCTTTCCGAGTACGGGGCGCTGAAAAAACCAGGTTCTCAGCAGGGTTCAAAGAGACTAGAACTTAGAGCAGAAAACGGAAGAAGGGAGGAGAACCCTACCAGGAGAGGGACCGTAAAAAGAAGGAATAACACAGCTAAGGTCCGCGATGTTTGTCAAAAGGGGGGGAGCCCGAGAAAAGAGACAAACGAGACAGAGTTGAAATGGTAGAACAGCCCGCGCAAGGGGCCGCGCTTAAGAAAGAGAAGGGTTAGGAGGAAGCCACTGGTTCCCTGGCAATTTTGTTCAGAAGAACGCGAATGAAGAAAAGGGGCGGCCCGCATAGGGCTCTTCAGGGACAAAAAAACAGCGATTACTTCACTCGATAGAAGATGAAAGAAAAGCAGTCTCGCAGAGGGGAAGCGCAGGGGGGGGGGGAACGACAGCAACCTAACAAAACAGAGAAAGAGAAGAAAAATATACTTGCCGTAGCTGGAGAAGAAAGGCCAGGAGAGGAAGAGGAAGTGGAATCAAAGGGTGAGGACAGATACAGGTCCTAAGAGGGGGGATAAGGCGAAAGACGCGTCTAGGAGAGGTAGCGGGACGTTTCGCTTAAAACAACGGACCTTTAGATTGATTCCTTAGAGGGAGTTGGGAATCAGAAGGAGCACGTCTACTTGGGAAAAGACGTGTTAACGGTAGAAAACCCACAAAAGCTCGGGGGGGCTAAGGGGATAAGAGACACAGCTAATCAGACTGCGCCTCCAGCGACGATGCTCATGTACGAGATATCATTCTAACAGGGGGAAGATAGAAAGCCTTCTCAAGAGCGTAAAACGTATTGAGTTACGTGCCGACCTGGGAAAGAGAACCGGGTGGCTTGGAAGATCTATAAATGAGAATCTAAATCGATGTAAAAGGTTGGAGCCGGGAAAAGAAAAAAAAATTACTCCCGAAGGTTCTGGCGTCATTTTAGGGGGGGGGCGCGGGGTACAACTCCCCTCGAGAAGGGGGCCACGGCCCTCCGGAACCACCTGGAATGACACCTTGCATGTCTCTCCACATCCCCTTGGTACCAGTCTCTTGTCTACAGGTCGAGCGGGCGGAAATGGAACGAGAAAACCGCGTAAGACGACAGAGGGGGCATGACGAAGGGGGAGAGCGGCGACAAAAGAGCATTCGATCTTGGGGCAACGGCGAAGGAACGAGACGCGGAGACACCAGTGCCGACGCTAGGGAGAGCGGATGAAAGAAAGTCTGAGAACAAAACTAGAGAAAAAGAACACGAACCACCGACGTGGCCCTGAATCGAGAGAAAAAGGCACAAGGTAGGATGAAGAGATAGGAGGGAATGCCTAGGAGGATAGGGGTCGTGAGTATACAAGGAGGGGAAGCGACTTCCTCGCAAAGGAAAGATGCCGCGTCGAGGATCTGGGGTGCGCATAGGGCTAAAAAATCCTCGAAGTGGGGGGGGTGGGGGGGGCATCGATAAAGATGGGCTAAGGAGAGAAACATTACCGACGATGAGGAAGGAGAGAGCTGGTAGGGAATGAGGAAACTTATACGAAATAAACGACGGGCCAGTCGCCGGGGAGAAAAGAAAATTAACAAAGCTAGAAGGGGGATTCCGGGGGGAGTTAAAAAGGAGTTGCCCTGAGAAAAAAGGCACATTAATCCTCACGATTGAGCCTTAAAAAAGTAGAGTCAAGGGGAGAGATGGAAAAGAAATCGATAGTCGAGCGGGTGACGGGAAAAAAGTCACGGGGTAAACACGTGCTGGGGGAAGGAATCGAGATCGTAAGGATAGGAAACAGGCTTGGAGCGAAAAAACTGGGTAAAAAAGAAAAAATCGAGGGAAATAAAGAGAGGCTGATAAACCCTGCGCGAGGGAAGGAAGAAAGCAATTTGTGGGGTTCGTTCGAGAAAAAAGAAAAAAGAAGTCTACAGGGAGCCTCATTGCGGCACCCACCAACGTAAGGAAGGAGCAAAGAAAGGCGTTTCCTCTAAACAGGGAGGATGGGCCAGAATCAAAAACGTGACTTTCAGAGACCCAAAGATTGAAGTAAATTAAAGGACATACTTAGAAACTAGAGAAACGCCGAGGGAAAAAAAGATCGCACTTCAGAAAGATCCAGAGGAATAAAAGGGGGGGGCGCTAGCGCGGAGACAAAGAAGAGAAAAAGTGCATATCTAGAAAACAAGAGAGGAAAGCCGTGAGAGTGCAAGAGGGAAGACAGGAAAAGACCGACCACCTGCCGTGAGAGATGAGCAGCAGAGGAAAAGTCCGGCCGTCCCCCTTTTAGTTCTAAAAAGAAAAAAAACATGGTCGTAGGCGGAACTCCTGCCAAGAGCGAAAGAAAGGCTGGAAATCATCAAAACCGGTCAGTAGGAGGAGGAAAGAGGGATCTTATCCATCCTAAACCTCTTACACAGAGAGGGGGAGCAGTGAAAAAAGGGGACCTCGCACTTTTAGGGAGAGGAGATCAGCTCTCTTAAAGTGCAAAGATTAGGAGGTCTCATCATGGGAAATTGCAAGGAACTCTGGGTCTCGTATCTGCGACACGGACGAAAGGACAGTTTTGGTAAAAGAGACAGAAAGGTTCGCAGGAAGAGAACCTAACGGGACTTCCACAATAAGATAAAGCCGCAGGGGGAAGGACCGCAAACGGTTTGAAACACTCAATCTCTGAAAATGGAAAAGCTCATGGAAAGATGACGTTGGTGAGTTCAGTAAGAACAAGCTCGGCCGATATAAGGGAGTCGGGCAGTCAACAAGCGAATGTCAAGAGAGGAGGTGGTCCTCAACCTCCTCTAGGAAGTGGTAACATTTGAGATAGTTCGAGTAGGAAAAAAAAAAAAAAGGACCGCAGACAGATGGGAAGGTAAGAGAAAGGTGGGGCTACGTGGTCCTCACAGGGGGAGATACTACGGACTGGGGGAGATTCACTCCAGAGAGAGGTCTGGCGAGAGAAGAGTAGTGTTAGATCACTGCTGGGGGAGAAAAACCTCTCCAGAAGGGATTGGCTCCGTGGAGTGCGCATTACAATGTGTAGGAGAAAAGAGGGGTACAGAACGGGAAACCAATATAAGCTGCCTCAGCTAACAGGCCTAGACGCCGTCGGCAAGGTGCAGGAGGTAGAAGAAAGAACGTAGATCTCCGAATCGTATTTTCCTGAGAGGGCACGAGAAAAGGAGGAAAATTGACGCAGGAAAGGACTAGTTGGGCGTCTAGGAAACAGCAAGGAGCTGTGACGAGGAAAAGGGGGCAGTAGCCGCCGCGTAGGGAGGGAGGAAAAAGATATCACTGGAATGAGAAACATGCTCACCGCTTGTAAAAGAGAGGAAAGAAAGTAAAACACCCGCTTGAACAAGAGGACGGAGGGGAGAGAGGATGCCTCTCTGGGAGGAGGAGGAGGGACAAGGTAGAGAGGGAGGTGCCAGACGGCTAAAGGTGAAATGAAACGTCGGTCTCCTAGATATACGGATGTGTTCCGAGGGGAGCCTGAACGAACCAGGGACTATACGGGGGAGGCTCTTCTTCTATCATTCGAATCGAAATAGGAAGCGAGAAAAATCGGGGTTGGGGAGCGATCGGTGTCAAACAAAAGAGAGAATTTTAAAAAGAGGGAGGAGGGAAAGCGGGAAAAAATCTGTCATAAGGAGAAAAAAAGAATTCAGAGCTCTCACGTGGCGAGGAGAGAAGTCACGACTAGAAGCGGTCGGATCTCTTCGGGCAGGGAAAGAAGAAAATTGAACATACCTCGGCAATGGGGGACATACGGGGGAAATTCTCAGGGGCTGGCAAAGGTCGTGAGGTCGTCTGGGGTGTTCATGGTTGGGTTGATGAGAAAAGGGGTGGTGCGTGCCGGTGCATTGGAACCAGGGAGGAAGAATGGATGTTTAGAGAGAGGATATGAAAAAGCCACCGGAAAGGAAAGAAGACGGGGACACCCGTAGGCTCACCGAGAGGACATTGAGAGAACATGGCACCCTAAAAGAGAGAAGCCCAATATAAGGGGGGGGGGGGGGCGAGAGTTGGGAGCAATAGGGAACGGCCTGACCAAATCGTGGATAAGGCGGGGAACCGGTGATAGCGAAAAAACCGTTCTCCAAAGGATTAGATTGGAGCAAGGAAAAGCTAGGGGGTGCCATGTGAGAGGGAGACGGGGCGTCCTGCGTGCGCGTGTTGGTAGAAAAGGGGAAAGACATAGACGCGTGCGTGTCCGGTCAAGAAAGAATTAACTGAAAAATCTTCAAAAGTAAAAAAGGACAAACTTCAAAGCCAGGAAAAGGGGGAAAAAAAAGACTAACTAAAAGCAAGAACACCTCCCAAAATGCGAAGAACCCTCGAAAACCACTATCCGGAAGGGGAACAGGAGCGCACGTATGATCTGACTCTCAGAAGAGAAGACAATCCTCGCCCTATCGAGAAATAGCCTAAGATCGACTCAGAGGTAACGCAACTGGCTTAGGCATGGCTGTCAAAAGGATGCGGGAAAAGCACGAGCGGGACCCTGCAAAAACTTAGAAGAAAGAGGGGCCACGCCTTCGAGCCTCTATCTCCAGGGGCTAAGAAGTACTATCAGTCTCGGACCAGTTGGATCAGAGAAGCACGAAGAAATGCGCAAAAAGGAGTATAACATTCCCTCGAAGAAGGGGAAAACTGACGAAAGCCGGAGAAAGAGACCGCCTAGTCACCGATAGAGTCAGACAGAATCCAGCTACGCGATGTTCAGTAGAATAGAAATATCGGAGAAATCAAAACCAGAGCAAAGTTTCTACCATCCAGTCAGAGAGTAAAAAGAGGCCGACGGGAGTCGAGGAAAAGAGGGGAGATTAAAAAGCAGCCTGCTCGTTCATAAAGAAGAAGAACAAAGAAGCTCCGTCCGTCTTCCTCTACGAGAAAGGGGCGTTAAAAACATGAACCGCCGCTGCGGCGAGAATGGGTTTCTGAAGTGCCATCAGAAAAGAAAAAAAAAAACAAACGTAAAGGAGACGCTGAAGAGGGCTCAAAGGAGGCCTCGTAGTGAGGGAAGGCAAAGGTATTTACCACGCCGTTGAGGAAAACATTTTCACTGCGGCCATGTTCCAAAAAACACCAGCCGAGGGACGCCATCTAAGACCAAGGACTCTTATACTAAACGACAGAAAAAGCCAACGATCTCTTGAATGGAAAGCTAAACAAATTAGGGCGGTACCAATCGATAGGCACACAGTAGAAACAACGGCGGGAAAACGGAAATGAAGCTGGGAGAGGTCCTGTAGATAGGAACAAAAAAAAGAAAAAGAGCTCCGACGAGAAGCCATAAGAAAGTCGGGGAACAGGAACACAAGGCCTCGAGCGGCAGGACGCGGGAAGCAAGCGCCCCTACGGTAAAATCCAGGAGCGGGGAGAGAGCTGCTTTGACCTTAGAAGACCAAAAAAAAAGCTGTTGAATATCGAAAGATGTCTCAAAAGAAAAATTCTGTGAAAACTAGCGGGAGGCAGCCTTCGGCGGCGAGAGTCCTTTTGGGGGGAGGAAAAAGTTCCGGCGTTTTATTACGGGGCCAGGAAGAGGCGACACACTGGGAGTCGTAAGTCTAGAAAAAAAATCAAACTC